>ENA-UOJH01001718-UOJH01001718.1-human-gut-metagenome-genome-assembly--contig:-C148-NODE-1718-length-15351-cov-20.875850_pt1 | contig 15351 bp, 11 predicted proteins | sample MGYA00242345_ERZ723892 | MGnify/ENA metagenome assembly ERZ723892 | reverse complement strand
TGCCGGAGCGGTGCTTAAGCCGCAAGGCGGGAATTGTGCGGTGTTGCCTTAGAATATCCCGGAACGGTGTGCCGCCTGCTGTGGGCGGCTCCCACTCCGGGATATTTTGTTTCTTATTGGGAACCTTCCTCTTTCACTTTGGGGACATGCTATCTTTTCAATCAAACCGATCCATATAAATCATGGTTGGCTTCGGATCTCTGTGAACCTTTTCCTCCGGTCTTTATTGTTTCTTCTTCACTCTCCACTTTTCTGTTCCGGAAATTTCTCTTTACATAAAAAGCGCCTGTCTATTGCCGCCTACATACAAATTTTGCACTTATTACGGTACAAAAAGTGTTCTTTTCGCCTGCCGTTTTTCGTTATTTTTACACGTATATGCAATTTTTGCAATGTTTTTAGGCGTTTTCTCGCAGTTATTTCTTTCACAAGGCTATGCAATTCCGCTGTATGGAATGATTTTCCTCAATACGGAAAGCGCAACGCTTTGCAGGTTCCGGCAAGCGGAACAAAAATAGTGCTAAATATTCTTTCTTACTTTTGTCAACCCCTGCAATGGTATCCCATATTAAAAAATGTTACACTAATTATGACATAATTGTGCATAGGGCGGCCCGCCTGCCTCACGGCACACAAACAGCAGTGCGCACGGCACTGCCGAAGAGAAGGAGATTATTTTATGGCAAAAAATGCGATCGTCGGTCAATCCGGCGGCCCCACCTCAGTCATCAATTCCAGCCTGGCCGGCGTTTATGAAAGCTGCAAGCGCCGCGGTGCAGGTAAGGTGTACGGCATGATGCACGGCGTGGCCGGCCTGTTAGAGCGCCGCGTCTGCGTACTGGATGACAAGTTGAAAAGTGCCATGGACATTGAGCTGCTCAAGCGCACACCGTCCAGCTATCTGGGCAGCTGCCGCTACAAGCTGCCCGACTGGCACACCGCCGAGGGCGAAGCCGTATACCAGAAGCTGTTCGAGATCCTGGGCGAGCTGGATATCGGCTATTTCTTCTACATCGGCGGCAATGACAGCATGGATACCATCGGCAAGCTGGCTGATTACGGTGCCCACATTGGCAGCGATATCCGCTTTATGGGCGTTCCCAAGACGATTGACAATGACCTGATGGTGACCGACCATACTCCCGGTTACGGCAGCGCCGCCAAGTACATTGGCGTTGTGATGAAGGAGATCATCCGCGATGCCACCGTATATGGCACCAAGTACGTTACCATTGTGGAGATTATGGGCCGCAATGCCGGCTGGCTGACCGCCGCTGCCTCCCTGGCAAAGGGTGAGGACTGCGAGGGTGTGGATATGATCTGCCTGCCCGAAGTTCCCTTTAATGTAGACCGCTTTGTGGAAAAAGTGGAGCGGATGCAGAAAGAAAAGCCTTCCATCGTGATTGCTGTTTCCGAAGGCGTTAAACTGGCTGATGGCCGCTATGTCTGCGAGCTGGCCGACGATGTGCACGCAGTTGACGCGTTCGGCCACAAAGCCCTGACCGGCACGGCACGCTTTTTGGCCAACACCGTTGCCCGCCGTCTGGACACCAAGACCCGCTGCATTGAGCTTTCCACCCTGCAGCGCTGCGCTGGCCACCTGACCAGCCGTACCGATATCACCGAGGCATACCAGGTGGGCGGTGCTGCCGCCAAGGCCGCTTTTGAGGGCCACACCGGCGAAATGGTCGCACTGGACCGCATTTCCAACGCACCGTACCAGTGTACCACCAGCCTGCACCCCATCAGCGAGGTTGCCAACCTGGAAAAGAAAGTTCCGCTGGAATGGGTCAACGCCGACCACACTGCCATGCTGCCGGAGTTCCTGGCTTATGCTATGCCGCTGATTCAGGCCGAGCTGACCCCCATCTATGTTGAGGGCTTGCCCCACCATATCTACCTGCCGGAAACCTGATTTTTGCCGCGTAAGCCTCTACCTTGCGTGAAGATCGGTACTTATCGCATATAGAATATTGATTGGCCGCCGCCCTGATTGGGGCGCGGTTTTTGTTTGGGGGATCTTCTAACGTGTCAGTAGGGCGGCCAAGTCGGAGCGCCAGGTTAGAGATGCACTCTAAAAATATTGCTTTTTCTTCAAATTCTCCTGCACACAAAAATGTGCGACCCCGCTGCATTCACCGCCCGGAGCCGCACATTTATTTTATATAGGCAACACCGCACAATTCCCGCCTAGCGGCTTAAGCACCGCTTCGGCGGCTGCGGCACGGCATCTGCGTTGCCAAAATGCTCGATAAGACATCCAGTATTATCTGCGCTTTTGGCTTAGCAGCTGCCGCACCTCGCTCGCCGTATCGGCACTTAGAATTATGCGGTATTGCCTATAATGTAATTCGTGAAAATAATTAAAGTTTTTCGCCAAGCCTTTTTTCAAAAAGGCCGAAAAGACTCCCCGTAACTGCCTTAATAGAACCCGTAACTCGGCAAAATCTTGGTGCTCTGCGCCCACAGGGTCGGCACGGGCAAGCCGGACAGAACGGGATAGAACCAGGCAAAGCACACCAGCGCCGCAATGCACAGCCCCGCGCCAATCTTTTTGGCGCGGTCCTGCCGCTTCATCTGCGTTAAAACCAGCACAATGGCCGTCAACGCAAAGACCGAGCTGGGGAAGTAATGGTACATGAAAGTGCAGCGCGATACCAGCATCCAGGAAAGCAGCTGGCTGGCGTACAAGATCAGAACGCCCGCTCCCTTTGCCGTGCCGCGAGCCGAAACCTGGCGCCACAGGAGCAGCAAAATGCAGAACAGCCCCGCCCAGCAAATGACCGGGTTATAAAAACCCGCAATGCTGCCCTGAAGCCCAGCTTCCAGGTAAGAATTTTTGTAATACCACACTGGGCGCAGGTCCAGCAGCCAGGTGTACCAGCGGCTTTCAAACGGGTGGGTTGCTTTCAGGGTGGAATGGTACCAGTACATGTAGGTTTGGCAATCCCACCAATCCCGCAAACCAAAGGTAGGGTCTTTCCACCAATAAGGCAGGTAGGATGCAAGATAGATCAGGAACGGCACAACGATGTAAAACGCCACACCGCCCACAGCAGCCATCCGGAATTCTTTCCAGAAGCCCGGCTGTTTTTGCTTCCAGCGGGCATACAGCACACCCAGGTACAATACCGCAAGCCCTGCCCCGGCATAAATTCCGGTCCACTTGGATGCACACCCAAGCCCAAATGCCACGCCGCCCAGCGCCATGGGCAGCAGCGAGCCGTCTACGCCGTTTTGCAGCACGCTCTGGCAATACCATACCATAAAATATGCGCCTAACAGGATAAAGAACGTACCGTAAATATCGATTGTGGCAATGCGGCTTTGGGAAAATCGCATGAACCCAGCGGCAATCAGCGCACCTGCCATGGCCCCGGCCCAGCGTTTGTGGGTCAGACGGCGGGCAAAGCACCACATCAGCGGCACCAGCATCACGCCGAACAGCGTTCCGGCACAGCGCCAGCCAAAGGCTGTCATTCCAAAAATAGCAATGCCCAGCATGATAAAATCTTTGCCCAGCGGCGGGTGGGTGGTTTCGTATGCCGTCATGCGGTGCAGCATTTCGTACCCAGTACGGCCATGATAGATTTCATCGAAATACATGCTGTTCAGCTGGCTGATGGTATCTGGCACTTCGCTCTGCTCATCAAACAGGGCATCGCCGCCCGTTACCGGCACCAGCGCACCGGTGGCATCCCGCAGGGCCAGTTCAAACATCTGCGCATTTTCAATCGTTGCGGTCAGGGTCTGCCCTGCCGGAGCCGTGATGGCCGTTTTGGTCCAGCAGAACGGCGTTGCATAGCTCAGTTCCTTCTGGTACAGCTCATTGCCCGCTGCATCCGTGATGCGCAGGCTGCCGCCGGTGGAAATGCCGGGGTACACCCAGATTTCCACCGCGTCCTGCTGCGGGGTAAAGTCGATGGTTGCCGTGCTGTCCGTAGCATCCACAGGGTTCTGCGGTGCTTTCATGCTGCCAAGGTAGGCAAAGCTCACCACAGCAACGATCAACGTCAGCGTTGCCAAGGCTTTCTTCTCTTTAGCCGTCCAGGCAGGCTGCGGATCAATGCGCAGGGTGCACAGTTCCAGCTTTTTCTGCACTGTTTTTGTTTTATCTTTTTCGATGGTTTCCACTTTTGCCAGTGGAGAAATCGCTCCATGGCGGCAGATGGCCCACGCGGTGAAAGCCAGCAGCACAAAGGCTGCCGTTTCGGCAAAGCCGACTGCCATGGCAAACTCGCGGCTGGTATCGCTGCTGAGCCACTCGTCATCGCTGCCTACCAGGGTATACACAGTTTCCAGGTTCAAGAAGCCCGTTATCGACAGACCAAACCCGGCGCCATACAGACGGATGTCATTCCAGCGCGCCGCAGCAAGCAGTACCAGCAGCATGCCCAGCACCAGGTAACGCTCGTGCATGCAATGGGCAAAGGTAAAAATCCCCACCGTGTAAAACGCTGCCAGCAGCAGCGGGGAAAACCGCCCCGCCCGCCAGCTGATGACCGCCAGCACCACAAGCAGCACCGTGATAACAGCGATGTTGAAAATGCCCAGCACTTTCCAGCTCAGGTTAAACACCGGGCAAGCATCCAGCGCCTGCCAGTTGCCGCCCAGCGCTGCAAACCAGTTGAACGCATTGATGGTGGCATACTGGTAGCCAGACGCCGTGGTGATGTACTTATCGATCAAGGACGGCACCAGATTTTTTGCCCCGTAAAACGGCAGGCCCGCCAGCAGCGGCGGCAGCAAAGCCAGCGCAGCACCGCCAAAAATCTGGCCGACCGATTTCAGCGGGCTTTTGCCATCCCGCACGGCATCCGCAATAGCCACCAAAAAGCAGACGGCCAGCACCGGCCCAGCCAACAGTGCCTGCGGCTTGATGGCCAGCGCCACGCCATACAGCACCGCAGCGAGCAGGTAGCGGCGCTCTTCCAGCAACCAGAAGCAGAGCAGCAGCGGCAGCGCAAAAGCCCCATCGATCTGCTTCCAGATGCCGGTATCAAACAAGGTCAGCGGGCAGAACGCCGCAAACAGCACCAGGCAGCGCTGTGCCCTGCCCTGCCCCATATACCGGCGGCTGATATGGTCCAGCAGCACCACGGCGGCACAATCACAGATTGCGGGGATCAGTGCCAGCAAAAAATAGGTCCAGCGGGATTCATAGCTCAGTTGGAGCGCCTTGCGCACCAGGCTGACCAGCCCCAGCACAAGGATGTAGCCGGGCGGGTAGTCCGCAAAATAATCGGCGCTGTAAAAGGCCGCGGGACCTTCGCTGGCCAGCTTATCCCCCCAGGCCACAAAGCAGCTCATATCATAGGTGTAGCCTTCAGTAACAAGGGCCAGCAGCAGGCGCGCGGCAAGCGCTGCGGCCAATATAATATACAGCGTTCGCTCTTCCTGTTTGGTTCTGGTATTTGTCATTCTGAACTCTCCAGATAATGCAGCGTATTTGCCGCTGCAATAAAATAAGGAACTGGAAGCAGAGGCAGATGCTTCCCTGTTTCCAATTCCTTTGTTTTGCCGTGATTGTGCAGTAATAATTATAGCTTGGTCAGCTGCGGGCCCTTGGCGGTGTCCATCACATTCCAGCCCAGCTCAGTGATTTTGGCGCGCAGAGCATCGGCGCGGGCAAAGTCCTTGGCCTTTTTGGCTGCGGCGCGCTCTTCCACCAGCTGCTTCACTTCGTCGGGGGCTTCCTCGGCCTTGCGGTTGTACATCAGGCCCAGCACACCGGTCAGCTCGTCAAACGTGGCGGCGGCCTTTTCCAACGTAGCCTTATCGGCAACATCGGACATGGTGTTAATATCCTTGACGAACTCAAAAATGGCGGCCAGAGCATCGGGGGTGTTCAGGTCGTCATCCATGGCGGTCTTGAACTTTTTGCGTGCTTCTTCGCACTTTTCAGTCAGGGCAGTGTCAGTGCCATGGGCATTGCGGATGGCAAAATCCAGGTTATCGCGGCAGGTGTACAGGCGCTCCAGGCTGTTCTTGCAGCTCTCGATCAGGTCCACCGTATAGTTCAGCGGCATGCGGTAACCAGCGGTGAGCATAAAATAACGGATCGGCTCATAGCCGTACTTATCGGCAATTTCACGCACGGTAAAGAAGTTGTTGGCGCTCTTGGACATCTTCTGGTTGTTGATGTTCAAAAAGCCGTTGTGCATCCAGTAATGGCTGAAGGTGCAGCCGTTGGCGCACTCCGACTGTGCAATCTCGTTTTCGTGATGGGGGAAAATCAGGTCCTGGCCGCCTGCATGCAGGTCGATGGTCTTGCCCAGGTGCTTACGGGCCATGGCGCTGCACTCAATGTGCCAGCCCGGACGGCCCTGGCCCCAGGGGCTGTTCCAGGAAGGCTCACCCGGCTTGGCGGCCTTCCAGACAGCAAAATCTGCGGGGTCTTCTTTCAGGTCGTCATCCATCTGGCTGCGCAGTTCGCGGTTGCCGCTTTCCAGGTCGTCCAGGTTCAGGTGGCTCAGCTTGCCGTAACCGGGATCAGACTTAACGCGGAAGTAGACATCGCCGTTGTGGGCAACGTAAGCATGTCCGGATTCGACCAGGTCCTTGACGATCTTGATGATCTCACCGATATGCTCGGTTGCGCGGGGGCGCACGGTGGGGGCCTTAACGTTCAGGCCCTCGGAATCTTTGATGTACTCGGCCTCGAACTTGCGGGCAACCTCCTGCATGGTGGTGCCGCTCTCCTGGCCTTTTTTGATCAGTTTATCGTCAATATCGGTGATATTGGAGACATACAGCACCTTGTTGCCAAGGTACTCCAGATAGCGGCGCAGCGTGTCAAACACGATCATGGGGCGCGCATTGCCGATATGGATATAGTTATACACCGTAGGGCCGCAGACGTAAACGCGATAAACGCCTGGCTCCTGCGGGATAAAATCTTCCTTTTTGCGGGTCATGGTATTAAAAATCTGCATGGACAGGAACTTCCTTTCCCAACTTTGCTGGTACGGCGCGGCTAAACCTGCAAACCGTTCAGATTTATTATAGCCGCCCTGATAAGCGGTTGCAAGGGGGCAGCATCATTTTGCCTGCATAAAGCAGGAACGATTCTGCCACAGGTAGATGCAGCCGGAAAGTGCGGTAACGGCAGCAACGGCCCAGCACAGCACCTGGGTGGTAAAGCTGATAACCCCAACGCCGTCCGCCGGGGCGAGCGCCATGGCAAAGTAATAGAAGATGATGGTGACCATCTGCAGCACGGTTTTGACCTTGCCCCACATGTTTGCGGCAATGACGGTACCGGACTCTGCCGCAATCATGCGCACACCGGCCACAGCAAACTCGCGGAACATGATGATGGCCAGCACCACGGGGGAGCAGACACCGTCCACCACCATATAAATAATGGCGGCGGTGGTGAGCATTTTATCAGCCAGCGGGTCCATAAACTTGCCAAAGTCCGTTACCAGGTGGTTCTTGCGGGCCAGGTAGCCATCCAGGAAATCCGTAAAGCTGGCCACAGCAAACAGAATACCCGCTATCAAGGCATACGTTGCATTGAACTGGGGCGTGCCCATGTGGCTCATGGCAGCAAATACCATAAAGAACGGCACCATGATGACACGCATCATCGTTAATTTGTTAGGCAGATTCATGGTTTATTCCTCCACTTTGCTTTCCGCATAACCATAAAGATCATAAGTATCGGCATCGGTGATGGTAACGTTATAGAACGCGCCGGCTTCCAGCGGGGTATCTGCCGGGGTCATGATGCTGCCATCAATTTCCGGGCAGTCTGCTGCGGAGCGCAGCAGGTACATGCCGGTTTCATCGTCCACGCCATCGCAGATGCACTCATAGGTCTTGCCGACCTTTTCTGCTTCCTTTTCCGCGCTGATCTCGGCCTGCAGCTCCATAATGTGGTCTGCGCGGCGCTGCTTGACTTCCTCGTCAATCTGGTTGTCCATCTTGGCGGCCACGGTGTTTTCCTCGGCGGAATAGGCAAAGCAGCCCAGGCGGTCAAACTTGACGGTTTTGACAAAGTCGCACAGCTCGCTGTACTGTTCCTCGGTCTCACCAGGGAAACCTGCAATCAGGGTGGTGCGCAGTGTGATGTTGGGGATGGCCGCGCGCAGGCGGCGGATGGCATCCTCAATTTCTTTGCGGCCGCCGCGGCGGTTCATGTTTTTCAGCACCTCGTCATCGCAGTGCTGGATGGGCAGATCGAGATACGGCACAACCTTATTGTTGCGCACAAGGGCTGCGATGAATTCATCGGAGATACGCTCCGGGTAGGCGTACAGCACACGGATCCAGCGGATGCCCTCAATGGTGTTCAGCTTATCCAACAGTTCGCAAACTGCGCCGGGTTTGCCCCAGTCCTCGCCGTAAGCGGTGGGGTCCTGCGCCACCAGGATCAGCTCTTTCACGCCCTCCCCGGCCAGCCAGCGAGCTTCGGCAACACAGTCGTCAATGGGGCGGCTGCGCAGCGGGCCGCGGATGAGCGGGATGGCACAGTAATGGCAGCGGTTGTTGCAGCCTTCGGCAATTTTCAGGTAAGCATAGTGGCGCGGCGTGCTGATAACACGGGCACCGCCCAGCTCCATATTGCATTTGGGGCCATAGCTTTCCACCTGGCCCGCGCCGTTGGCGGTCAGGCGCTCCACAATGGCGGGCAGAGCGGCGTTGGAGCCAATGCCCACAACGGCGTCCACTTCCGGCATTTCGCTCACAATCTGGGTTTTATAGCGCTCAGCCAGGCAGCCGGTCACGATCACCTTCAGGTTGGGGTTCTGCTGCTTATACTGGCAGGCCATCAAAATGTTTTCAATGGCTTCCTCTTTAGCGGACTGGATAAAGCCGCAGGTGTTGACAATAATAATGTCCGCCTGTTCGGGGTCCGCAACCGTCTGGTGGCCCGCCTTGATCAGCGCGTGGCAGAATACATCAGCATCGACCTGGTTTTTGGGGCATCCAAGGGAAATAATTGCAATATTCATGTATGGTTGTTCCTGTCTCTCTTTTCAGTATGTTATGTTGGGCTCTGCCGCTTGCTTGGGCAAAATTCAGGCAAAGCTATCCGTTCGGTGCATTGATACCACAATGCCGCAGGAGCATTTTTTGCCCCTGCGGTGTGTGCTTTTTTGTGCTACGCTTCGGTTTCTTCTGTCTCGGCATCTGCCAATGCCTGGCGGATCACGCTGTGGGAGAACCCGCGCCGTGCCAAAGCGGCAGCTACCTGCTGCCATTTGCCCTGTGCCAGCTTTGCGGCATAGTGGCGTTCCACCAGTGCGCGGGCATTGGCCAGCTCCGGGTTTTCCTCCTCGTCCTCCTCGCTTTGGGCAAACAGAGCTTCCACCGCTTCGGCGGCCGTGCCGCGGTCAATACCTTTGGCGTGCAGATCATCCAGAATTGCACGGCGGCTCTTGCGCTTGCGCAGCAGCTCCGCCGCACGGCGGCGGGCAAAACCGGCGTCATCCAGCAGGTTCAGCTCCTGCATTTTTGCCACGGCGGCGGCAGCGCTGTGGGGGTCAAAGCTGCGGCAGAGCTTTTGATAAAGCTCCCCGGCTGCATGGTCCCGCAGGGCCAGCAGGTCCATGGCTTTATCCACAGCCTTGCGGGTGTCGCTTTTGGTCTGCAGGTCATGGATCTGCCATTCTTCCAGCTCATCCCCGGTATGCAGCCCCGCCATGGCAAAGGTGTCCTCGTCCAGCGAAAAGGCAAACTCGCCGTCAAAGAACAGCGCATAGCGGCCTCTTTTTGTTTCTTTTACCTGTGTCAGCTTCGGCATCGCTTATTCGTCAACCATGATGTCGAGGTCCATCTCGCTGCCGGTGGTCTTGGGTGCATCCGCCATGGGAGCGGCAGGGGCATCTTCAGCAGCAACGGGGGTAACAGCCGGCTTCTCCAGCGGCTTCACGGTTCCCTTTTTGCCGGCCGCCAGCAGATGGTCCGCATTTTCGCGCACCTGCTTTTCAATCTCAGCAGCCACATCAGGGTGTTCTTTCAGGTAGAGCTTGGCGTTATCGCGGCCCTGGCCCAGGCGGATATCGCCATAGTTGAACCATGCGCCGCTCTTTTGCACAATGCCCAGCTTAGCACCCAGATCAATCATTTCGCCCAGTTTGGAGATTCCCTCGCCGAACATGATGTCAAACTCGGCCTCACGGAACGGGGGTGCCACTTTGTTCTTGACGATCTTGGCGCGGGTACGGTTGCCGATAAAGGAACCGCTGGCGTCCTTCAGGCCCTCAATGCGGCGCACATCAATACGTACAGAGGAATAATATTTCAGGGCGCGGCCGCCGGTGGTCACTTCAGGGTTGCCGTACATCACACCGACTTTTTCGCGCAGCTGGTTAATAAAGATGCAGACGGTGTTTGTTTTGCCGATGATGCCGGTCAGCTTACGCAGAGCCTGGCTCATCAGGCGGGCCTGCAGGCCAACGTGGGAATCGCCCATTTCGCCTTCAATTTCGGCTTTGGGCACCATGGCAGCAACAGAGTCCACAACAATAGCGTCAATCGCGCCGGAGCGTACCAGAGCTTCGCAGATTTCCATGGCCTGCTCGCCGGTATCCGGCTGGCTGACCAGCAGGCTGTCAATGTCAACGCCAAGGGCGCGGGCATAGGTGGGATCCAGGGCGTGCTCAACGTCGATAAAGGCAACCTCGCCGCCCAGCTTCTGGGCTTCAGCCAGAACATGCAGGGCCAAGGTGGTTTTACCGGAAGATTCCGGCCCATATACCTCAATGATGCGTCCGCGTGGCAGGCCGCCGATGCCCAGCGCCAGGTCCAGCCCCAGGCTGCCGGTGGAAATGGCATCCACCTGCATGGCAACGTTGGTCCCAAGCTTCATCACGGCGCCTTTGCCAAACTGCTTTTCGATCTGGGCCAGTGCCGTCTCCAGCGCTGCCTTTTTATCCCCTGCCGGGCCGGTGGGGAGCTGCTTGGATGAACTTTCCTTTTTTGCTGCCATAAGTTTATATCTCCTTATCTGAGCGATCGTGCGTTGTATCCCATACGCACCACAGGCAACTGCGGTGCTGTTTTTATTTTGTACGGCAGGTGCGCCGCTATCCAAATGGTCGTCCTGCGTTTATCAGGTATTATTATAACCAATCGCGGCACGAATTACAACCATTTGTTGTCATCTTTTCAAAATTTTCTTCGCATTTTCCACATTTCAGCTGCAAAACGTTGAAAATCAGATTTATTTCACCCGTTGGGCGTACACCACACGGTCGTTGCCGCCGTAATCCTTCCTTGCCTGCACTTGCTGCCAGCCGTTTTGGCGGCATATCTCCATCACATCCGCCCGCTGGGCACAGCCAATCTCAAACACCAGCCACCCACCGGGGCAGACAATATCACGGTAGTGGGCGGCAATGGCGCGGTAAAAATCCAATCCATCCGTTCCGCCGTCCAGCGCCATAGCTGGCTCGTGGGCGGTCTCCGGCATCAGGGCCTGCATCTCTGCCCCGGTCAGATACGGCGGGTTGGAGATGATCAGCTGCACGCTTTGGGGCATAAGCTCTCGCCAGTATTGCAGCACATCCGCTGCCTTTGCCTGCACACCGGTGCCATGTACGTTGGCTTGCAGGTATTGCAGCGCCTGCGGGCTTTTTTCCACGCAGGTCACGCTGGCACTTGGCACAAAATGGCGGATGCCAATGCCCAGGCAGCCAGTTCCGGCGCACAGGTCCAGCACCCGGGGCTCAGGTTTTCCCATCTGCTGCAACAGCTCAATGGCAGTTTCGCACACCACCTCGCTGTCTGCGCGGGGGCAGAGCACACCGGGGCCGACTTTGAAGGTCAACCCCAGAAAGTCCCACTCCCCTGCCAGGTATTGCAGCGGCACCCGCTGCATGCGCTGAGCCGCCAGTTCCGCCAGGCACTCAGCCTGCGGCCAGGTAAGCGGATCAAACAGCAAGCGCGGATCTTTTCCAGCGGCAATGCGCAGCAGTTCGCGGGCGTCGTAATCAGCATCGGGGCAGCCTGCGGCCTGCAGAGCATCCTGCACCATGCGCACAGCCTGGCGCGGCAGAATGCCCGCCAGCTGCTGTGGGGCAAGCGGCGTTACCATTGGCCGTCCTCCGGCTTTTTGGGCAGTACGGGGGTAACGGCGGCGATGGCCACTTCAATCATGTCATCTTCCGGCTCAAAGGTCGTCAGGTGCTGCAGCCAAAGCCCCGGCACCGAAACAGCCCGTGCCAGCAGCGAGTTGGAACGCCCTGCCCACTTCAAAATCTCATAACAGATGCCCACCAGCAGCGGCAGCATGGCCAGCTTGTACAGCACGCGCAGCATGGTACCGCTCCACGGCAGCACCGCATACAGCACAATGCTGACCAGAATGACCAGAATCAAAAAGCTGGTGCCGCAGCGGGGGTGGAACCGCGTATGTCTGCGGATGTTAGCAACCGTCAATTCCTCACCTGCCTCATAGCAGGCAATCGTTTTGTGCTCAGCCCCGTGGTACTGGAACATGCGGTGGATTTCCTTCATACGGGTGCAGAGGAACATGTAACCCAAAAAGATTGCCAGCTTGAGCACTGCTTCCAAGATGACCCGCGGCCAGCGCCCCATGGGGATCACTTTTGCCACCAGCCCAGTCAGGAACGTAGGCAGAAAGGTAAACAGAAAAATTGCCAGCACTACACCTGCGCAGGCAGAAAAGGTCATCAGCGCACTTTGTACCTTGGGGCCGGCGTGTTCGTCCAGCCAGCGGTCCAGCTTGCTCTCGTTCTGCTTTTCTTCCTCCTTTTCCTCTTCTGTCATGGCAATATCGGCGGAGTGCATCAGGTATTTGTACCCGTTCATCAGGTTTTCCACCATATTGCACACTCCGCGCACCAGGGGAACTTTATTGTACCAGTGGGTGGTCACATCGGAATAGCTCAGATCAATCGTGCCGTCCGGGCGGCGTACCGCGCAGCAGATTTTTTCAGGGCCGCGCATCATAATGCCCTCCATCAGGGCCTGGCCGCCCACAGAGGTACGGAATTTTTCAGTTGGACGTTGTTCTTGCGGCATGGGTTCTCCTTTATTTTTGCGGTCAAATCGGCGCGTGCAGATGTTCCTGCCCAGCGTGGTAGATGGGCAGGGTGATGGTAACGGTGGTACCCTGCCCCAACGTTGAGGTGATATCCGCCGTACCGCCCAGTGCTTTGGTGATCTCATCCACCACCGCCAGGCCGATGCCGGAACCACGCACGGCGTTTTTGGCTTTGAAAAATTTCATCTTTACGTTTTGCAGGTCATCCGGCGCAATGCCGCGGCCCTGATCCCGGATGCTGGCCGTTACGGTGGTGGCGGTGCGGGTCAGAGTAAAGAAAATGGTTCCTTCCGGCGGCGAATATTTGATGGCGTTATCAAATACGTTGACAAACACCTGGCGCAGGCGGGCGGGGTCTGCCCAAACGGGATACGGCTCCGGCGGTTCGTCATACACAAGGTGCAGCCCCTCCTGCCGGATACGGGCTTCCACAAACAGGGCAGCGTCGGTGGCTTCGGCCACAAAATCCAGCACCTCGCAGTTCAGCTTGATGCCGTTTTGCAGGCGGGAAAAATCCAGCAGTTCCTCCACCATATCATACAGGCGGTCGGTCTCACTGCGGATAATGGTAATACCCTTGCGGTAGTTTTCGTCATCGGGGTCACGGATGTTGGCGATGGTTTCCACCCAGCCTTTGATGCTGGTCAGCGGAGTGCGCAGTTCGTGGCTGACAGAGGAGATGAACTCGTTTTTCATCCGTTCCGTTTTTGTCAGGTCCTCGGCCATCTGGTTGATGGCTTTGCACAGGCGGCCGATCTCATCGTCATACGGGGCATCCGGCAGGCGGGTGGTCAAATCGCCGTGGGCAATGCGATTGGCGGTGGCTTCCACCTGGCCCAGCGGCCGCACAATGGTGCGGATAAAAAACAGGCCGCTGAACACCGCAAACCCCAGCACCACCGCCGCCACGCCGAACGAAACCATCAGCGTGCTGTACCACTGGCGGTCCACCAGCGTCAGGCTGGTAACAAGGCGCATGGCCGTCACATTGCCCGCCGCATAAGGCACCAGGCTGGTAACAGCCATCACGTGTTCGCCGTCCGCTGTGCGGAAAGTGACCATGCCGCTGCCGGTGGAGCCGGTGACAGCCTGATAAAAATCCCTGCCCTCGCTCAGCAGATTCTTGTTCATGGTGCCGCTGGAGGTTGCCAGCACCACGCCGGAGGAATCCAACAGCATGAACTCGAACTTATCTTTTTCATCAAACTGTTCCACCGTGCGGCGCAGGGACTGGCTGCGGCTTTCAGACGTTGCCTGGCTGCTGCCGGCGGTGCCGGTTGCCTGCAAACGTCCCTCCACGGTGGAAAACCGCGCCTGCATGGCACGCTGCACCCCGCCGTACAAATTCTGGTGGCTGTAATACAAAAACAGCCCCAGCGCCGCAGCCAGGATGCAAATGGTAATCAGCAGGCTGCCGCGCAGCCAGCGGCGGGTAATGCTCTGCACAGGCGGCAGCCCCCTTTCCATAAAAATGCGGTAATTATGCGTTCCAGCGGTAGCCATAGCCCCAGACGGTCAAAATGTGCTGGGGGCTGCTGGGTTCATCTTCCACTTTCATGCGCAGGCGGCGGATGTTGACATCCACGATCTTGACATCGCCGAAATATCCCTTGCCCCAAACGCCTTCCAGGATCTTTTCGCGCACCAGGGCAGTGCCGGGGTTGCGGAAAAACAGCTCCATGATCTGAAATTCCACCTGGGTCAGGTCAATGGGCTTGCCGGATTTGTACAGCACGCGGCTTTTTTCATCCAGCACAAAGGGGCCGCTGACCAGCTGATCCGGCTCGGAGCCTGCCTGTTCATCGTCCGCAGTGGCGCTGCGGCGCACTCGGCGGGCCAGCGCTTCCACGCGGGCCATCAGCTCCGACACCGAGAACGGCTTGGTGATGTAATCATCCGCGCCGATGGAAAGGCCGCGGATCTTATCGCTCTCCTGCCCTTTGGCGGACGCCATAATAATACCGATGTACGGGTCGCCGTGGCGGATGGTTTCGCACAGCGAAAACCCATCCATGCCCGGCAGCATGATATCCAGCAGCGCTACATCGCAGGGGGGATTTTTCTGGATCAACTCCAGCGCACGTTCCGCGCTGGGGGCTTCCAATACTTCCCAGCCTGTCATTTTCAGGTTCAGTGCCACAAGTTCGCGGATGCTGGCTTCGTCTTCTACGACCAGAATACGTTTCATTGTTTTTCCTTTCCCGGTCGGGATTCTGTTTCCCGCCGCCTGATTGTTATGGCGCACCGCCCGCAGATAGACATGCGCGTTTTACCGTATATTTTTAGGGCAATACCGCATAATTCTAAGTGCCGATACGGCGAGCGAGGTGCGG
>ENA-UOJH01001714-UOJH01001714.1-human-gut-metagenome-genome-assembly--contig:-C148-NODE-1714-length-15369-cov-7.558639_pt1 | contig 15369 bp, 15 predicted proteins | sample MGYA00242345_ERZ723892 | MGnify/ENA metagenome assembly ERZ723892 | reverse complement strand
TACATTTGTTAATTTTTAATTTTTGAATCAGAAAGCCAACTGCTGATTCGCATAAATAATATTTAATGTGTTATCCGTTGATTTTCCATCTACCAATATATACTCCAACGGGCGATAAGTCTGGTTCAACACACTTTGCATAGTTTTAGCAATAGTTTGTCCTGCATTAAAACAAACTGTCACTACTGTTATGAGTTCTTTGGACATAATTCTATACATTTTCTATATTTAGGTCTTGCTAACCTCATAAAATACAATAATTGATCAAATACTCTTTTCAACTTATATGAAAAAGGCACTACGGGACGCTCGCCTTTCCACGGAGTTAAATCCAGATAGTGGAAATAAAGGCCTTTATAAGGATGCTGAGATTTATATTGCCAGGGTTTCTTCCCTCCCGTATAATGTATAATAACAGGGTGGAGCAATTCTTGGTCCAACGCTGCAATTGACTCCGGACGAATGCGACGTTTGCGACGCAAGAAGCCATCTTGTACATTATAACGGAACGGTAAAAACAACTTACAATCATGAAGTAAAGCGTTTAAAACATCCTGATCATAAAAGACCAACTTACTTCCGTTTTTGGAGATATAATCAAGCGCTTTAGACATCAATCCCTCTTCTCTCCAATAGTCTAAATTAACCAATAATACCCCAGAATTAAAATACGAATCTGATGAAGGATAGTGCAAACGTGTATAAATTTCTTCCCTACCACTCCACATATCCTCTACACAAGCTACTGCAAAAGTCTTCAAATCTGTATTCCAAAGTTTTTCTATTGAGCCCACAACAACCAAGTCACAATCCAGATACAAGACTTTATGTATTTTCAATGGCAATAAGTTACCTAGAAATATACGATAATAAGCAGCCAAAGAGATATGAGAACCTTCCGCATATCGAGGACAATCCTTTACCAAATCCATATCTACATAATAAAATTCCACTCTTTGGTGATATTTATTTTCAACAAACTCCACCATCTGACTTCTACATTCATTTGATAAATCTTCGGTAATCACATGTATATGAAAACTAACATTCTGATTATTTTCAAATAAAGATGTCAGCATGACTATACAATACTTCACATAAGAAGTATCTATATTGCAAGCTATGTGTATTGTTTCTTTTACCATTCTTTAAAATGCTACTTCCGACAATGCCTTTGTTATATAATACCCCTGACTTAATCTTTTACTTATTTCCACAGTATTCTGCTTCATCTTAGCATATTGCGCAGGAGTTAATGAAGATAATATTGTATCCAATTCGGCCAACGAGGATATACAAATCCCGATACCGTTAGAGCGAACAAAATCAGAAAGGGCGGCCTGATCCCAAATAATCACAGGTAATTCACAGCGAATATATAAAGAGGTCTTATGTGGATTATTGTATTTCAAATATTCTCCAAAATTACCGGTACAGGCATCTACAGAAAAGCCATCCCAAACCAGGCCAAAATCTCCTTCCGCCGTAGCAATCAACTCATCAGAGCGAACAAACCCCTTACAATTAAAATGCTCTTTTCCCTGTGCCTTTTCCAAATCAAATCCATTACCATATAAATTAAATTTATAAGAATGAACATAATTACCCACTTCATACAAAAAAGTATTTTTCCGAGGATTCAATGCTCCTGCATATACTACTCCGTAAGGTTGTGAGGGAACCAAATGAGAGGAGGCTGTAGTTTCTGAAAGATAATCAAAAATCTCAAGTACCCCTAAAGGAACCTTGCATCCGTTATCCAACAGCCATTGTTTCATCCGAGAATTATGAGCTATTATATAATCAGCATGCCCTAATCGATGAATTTCCTGAGCTACCGTCAGCTTTTTACGACGAAAGCTACCCAAATCATGAATGACAACAACTACCTTAGCACCTTTACAATGAGCTATCTGGCACACCAGTGTGAAATACTTTTTAAGTGGATATTGCACTACGAGCCTATCACCTTTTCTCAAAGAAAAAGGAAGTTTCAACACACCTGCTAATGTGGCCAGAAAAGCGAGTATGGAGTTTGTGTAACGCGTCTGACGTAAACCGACGTTTACAAAACCATTTGACTCCATAATCTGCTCTATATCGGTTTTTGCCTTATTCCCGGCTCCGTCTACTCCTTTATAATTGCGTGACAAATAACAATTTCTCATACATTTATCGATTACATTCTTTTTCCCATAATTCCAATGCCGAAGCTACCGTATCATCCATATCTGCATAAGTATATTGCCCTAATCGGCCGCCAAATATCACATTCTTACACTGTAAGGCCAGTTCCTGATACCTGCGATACATAGCTCCATTCTTCTCGTCATTGACCGGATAATAAGGTTCTTTACCTGGTTCATACGTATCCGGATACTCATAGGTAATGACCGTATGCGGTTGCTTTCCGTATTCAAAATGTTTATGCTCAATAACACGGGTATAAGGAATCTCCCGAGCTGTATAATTCACTACCGCATTTCCCTGGAAATCATCTATTTCCAGTATTTTTTCTTCAAATCGCAGACTACGATATTCCAGATGTCCGCATTGATAATCAAAATATTCATCAATACACCCAGTAAACAAAATACAGTCTGCCACGTCTTCCCAGCGAGTACGTTCAGTAAAGAAATCAGTATTTAATCGAACCTCAATGCCTTCAAGCAAAGCATCGATTAATTTATTATATCCACCTTCAGGAATTCCCTGATAACGGTCATTAAAGTAATTATTATCATATACAAAGCGGAAAGGAACCCGGCGAATTATAAACGCTGGCAACTCTTTGGCAGAACGTCCCCATTGCTTCTCAGTATATCCTTTTATCAGGCATTCGTATACATCTTTTCCACACAATTTCAAAGCCTGCTCTTCCAAATTAGCCGGAGTCACGATATGACTGTATGCCGCACATTGTTCTTTTATCTTTTCTTTAGCTTCCGCAGGAGTCACTACTCCCCACAGTTGATAAAAGGTATTCATGTTAAACGGCAAATTAAACAATCGATCACGGAAACGTGCTAACGGTGAATTAATAAAATGATTAAATGGAACCAATGAATTTACATAGTCCCAAACATATTTATTGTCTGTATGAAAAATATGAGCACCATACTTATGCACGTGAATTCCATCTACATCCTCGCAATATACATTCCCTCCTTTATGGGAACGTCTATCTATTACCAGGCAGTTTTTCCCTGCCCGGGTAGCTTCACGAGCAAAAACTGCTCCAAACAGTCCGGCACCTACAATCAAATAATCATATTTTTTCATTACAGCCCAAACAATTATTTTAATTTATACTTATGCTTTTCGCAAAGCTACACAAAAAGAATGAATTACATAGTCTTTTGAGAATTTAGTATACCAAAAGCCTTTGAAAAGCACTAAAAGGAACGTAGTCTTTATCTTTTTTACCTGCAAAAACAAATGATTTTCACATTCAATTGGTAAAATAGAGAAGAAAACCTACCTTTGTAAAATTCGTAACCATTATATATTTAATATGAGGATAGGATTTGATGCCAAGCGAGCCGTACAAAATTTTACCGGATTAGGGAACTACAGCCGTTACCTGATTGAGATTCTTTATCGTTTCTATCCAGAAAACGAATATTTCCTTTACGCTCCGCATATCCGTTCCAATCCTCGATTCAATCACTTGCTTACCGCATGTCCTTCGCTTTCCTGCATCTCTCCCAAAGGATTATGGAAAAAGTGCCGCTCTGCCTGGCGCTCCATCGGCATCACCCGTAGCCTGGAGAAAGATCACATCACTATTTATCACGGTCTTAGCAATGAGCTTCCACTCAATATCCGGAAAGCAACTCACACCCGAAGCGTAGTAACCATCCATGATTTAATTTTTCTGCGCTATCCACAATGTTATCCACCCATTGACCGTTTCATTTATACGTATAAATTCAGGAAGGCATGCCAAGATGCAAATGCCATAGTTGCCATCAGTCAATGTACCAAACGGGATATTATACACTATTTCGATATTGATGCAGATAAAATTCATGTTATTTATCAAGGATGTGATGAAGTATTTACCCATCCCGCACCAGAGCAGCTTAAGCAAGAAGCCAGAGAAAAATATCATCTTCCTGCAAAATACATTCTCTGTGTCGGGAGTATAGAAGAAAGAAAAAACGCATTATTAGCTGTAAAGGCCCTGCCTGGAATACCAGAAGATATACACCTGGTTTTAGTGGGAAAACGTACTTACTATACCAACCAGATTGATGCGTTTATCAAAAGCCATCGACTGGAAAAACGTGTGCATCTTCTTCATGATGTAACCTTCCAGTATCTACCAGCTATTTACCAACAGGCAGAAATTTTTGTCTACCCTTCCCGATTTGAGGGCTTTGGAATTCCCATTATTGAAGCTCTTCATTCTGGTATACCCGTCATTGCTGCCACCGGCTCTTGCCTGGAAGAAGCAGGCGGGCCAGATTCTCTCTACGTACATCCAGACGATAAAGAAGGCATGACAAAAGCAATCTGCAGTTTACTGAATCACCCGGAGAAGAGACAGCACATGATAGAACAAGGCCTGAAATACGTTACCCGTTTTTCAGAACAAAGACAAGCCGAAGAATTGATGAACTTGTATCGCTCACTTACAGAAGAAAAAACAATATGAAAATAGAAATTTCTCCAGATTATCAATATATGGCAAAAGAACTCTTTGATATTCCACGTATGTTCGACGAGGAACAAGGAGAGATCGTCTATTCAGGCAGAAACTTTGTACGCCGTTTCATTATTCAAGGCACACCAGTCGTTGCCAAACGATTCAAACGAGTTAATTTCTTTCAACAGATTGCATATACATTCTTTCGCAGTACCAAAGCAGAAAGAGCCTTTCGCTATGCCGGAATCTTCAGAAAACGCGGGATAGAAACTCCTCATGAGATTGCTTTTCTTGAAACATATGAACACGGACTGTTCACTACCGGATATTTCATTTGTACAGCATGCCCAGACCCTCCGGCCTTCCCTTTTCTGGTACCTAAAGAAGATTACGACAAAACACTTGCTACAGACTTAGTGTCACTAATCGTCTCCATGCACCAGAAAGGTATTGTACATGGAGATTTGAATTTCGGTAACTTCCTGTTTCGAAAATCGGAAAAAGAAGCGCATTATCAGTTTCAGGTAATCGATATTAACCGTTCTCTCTTTTTTGATACATGCCCTCCCAAAGAAGTATGTCTCAAAAATCTAAGTACTATTACGCACCGAAGAGATTTATTTGAGTTTATGGTTAGAGAATATGCACGGCAAAGAGAATGGGATGAAGAAGAAACACTTGCACACACCACTGGTTACCTACAAAAACTGGAACAAAAACATGCAAGAAAAGAAAAGATAAAACGATTATTTAAAAGATAAAACTATGATACCTAAAATCATACATTTTTGCTGGCTAAGTGGCGACCCATATCCTGAAAAAATTCGAAAGTGCATGAAAACCTGGAAAAAAGTCATGCCGGACTACGAAATAAAACTTTGGAGCATGGAAACATTCGATGTTTCTTCTGCACCAGTATATGTACAAGAAGCAGTAAAAGCCCGTAAATGGGCCTTCGCTGCAGATTATATCCGTATGTATGCCCTTTACACTGAAGGAGGTATCTATCTGGATTCAGATGTAAAAATTCTAAAAAGATTCGATGACTTTCTACATTATTCATTCTTTTCCAGCTTGGAATATCATCCCAGCCAACTGGAGCAAACCGGATCTATCCATAGAATAAGTCCTGAAGGGAAACGAATTGGTGATGACTATATTTCCGGTATGCAGATTCAAGCAGCAGTCATGGGAGCAGAACCTCAGTGTCCGTTTGTAAAAGATGTGTTAGACTGGTATGTTCATAAACAATTCTCCAAGGACTTATCGGCCGACATGTTCGCCCCTTTGATTTATGCACAACTGGCAGAAAAATATGGATTCTTATATTTAGACAAAGACCAAGATCTGAAAGATAATATGCATATCTTCCGCTCCGAAATTTTTGCTGGGAACAAACACGAAGTGACACCAGCGTCATACGCTATTCACCTCTGTGCTCATAGCTGGAAGAATTCTCTTTTGGACAAACTTCTTCTATTCATCAAGAAATTAAAAAAGGCATGAACAGTAATCCTCAAAGAGCCCTATTTACAATTGTTACTGTATCATATAATTGCTGTTCACTTATTGAAAAAACAATTAAAAGTGTATTACAGCAAGACTACCATGATACAGAATATATCATCATCGATGGAGAATCTACTGACGGAACAGTAGAAATCATCAAAAAATATGCACAACATCTTGCATTCTGGTGCTCAGAACCTGATGGAGGCATCTATCAGGGTATGAATAAAGGTATCTCACATGCAAAAGGAGAATGGATTCTTTTTTTAAACGCAGGGGATGTTTTCGCAGAAACAAATGTCCTGACAAAGGTTCTTCCTTATACAAAGAATAAAGAACAAGATATTCTTTACGGAGATATCTTTACACTCAGAGGTAATGAAAGAGTTATCAAAAAAGCACTAGAGCCATGTAACAAACAACGGATGTTCTTTTGCCATCAAGCAGTTTTCGTTCGTACAGAACTGATGAAACAGTATCCTTATGACACACGTTTCAAAATGTCGGCCGATTTCTATTTCTTTAAATTTTGCTATCTGACAAAGAAAAAATTCCAACATATTCCCATTGTAATTTCTGTATACGACCGTACCGGCATTTCCAATACGCACCGAATAGCCGGACTAAAAGAAAACATCCAAGTGATTCGGGAATTGGACAAAGGCTGGGATAAGATTAAATTTCTTATCAAGCTACATTTTGTCATCTATTGGAACAGCATCAGAACATGGATAAAAAAGAATAGAATATAAATTATACTTGTGATTGTCTGCGTTCCCACTCTTCTTTAGTCCGTTTCCAGCGGTTATGACTCCAAAGCCAATAAGCAGGCTCCCGCTGAATCATTTCTTCCAGCATACGGGCATACATATCTGTAAGCTGGTAATCGGGTAGCTCTTGAGGATGTACTGTCATTCGTTTCAGTTCACAATGATAGTACCCTCTTTTTATCCGTTTTACATCTGTAAAATATACCACAGCTCCTACCTGCTTGGCTATTTGTTCCGTGCCGATAAAGATAGGAGTCTCACGATGCAGGAAAGGCACCCAATGATGAATGCTGTTCCACTTTGGTGACTGATCGGCAATAAAGCCTACAAATGTTTTTTGGTGCTCCCGTTTTAATGTAATGATACGCCGCAAAGTTTCTCGCATGGGAATACACTCCCCACCAAACTGGTTACGCAAGCGTAAAAATAACTTATCAAAATTTTTATTGTAAAGAGGATGATAGATTTGAGTGCACAATATATCATTACCTGTCCAATAAGCCATTGAGGCTATCCACTCCCAGTTACAGTAATGTCCTAAGTACATAAAGCCAAAATTGACATTGTTTTTCTCCAAATCGGCTTTCATATCTTCTACCCCACTGAATGTCATCCGACGCATAATCTGTTTTTTCGACATGGAAAACAGCTTAATGGTTTCTACCATATAATCACAAAAAAAATGATAGAATTTCTTTTCAATGCGTATTATTTCTTCCTGACTTTTCTCCGGAAATGAACCCACTAAATTCTTACGGACAATGTTTCGCCGATAACGAACTCCATAATACAAGGGGATATACAGAAAATCAGAAAAAAAATAAAGTACTCGCAATGGCAACAGTGACAATAAATACCACAACGCAAAAACCAGATAATATGCAAATTTCATGGAATCTCTTTTTATAAAACACTGCAAAACTACAAAATTCCTGCTTTTTCAGAAGGTTTATCAAGTTAAACTTGCAGATTTACATTATCTTTGCCTATTATTTCAAACACTCAACTACCATGATGAAAGAATTCTTTCAACTGATGCGGCGCTTTGTAGCACCGTACAAAAAGTTCTTGGGATGGTCAATACTTCTGAACGTATTGTCCGCTGTTTTCAATATTTTTTCTTTCTCACTATTGATTCCGATATTAAATATCTTGTTCAAGACCGGAGAGAACAGAAGTGTATATCAGCTGATGGAATGGGGAAGTGCTGATTTCAAAGAGGTAGCTACCAACAATTTCTACTATTACACTACACAACTGATTGATAGTTTTGGCCCTGCCACTACCTTACTTTTCCTCGGTTTATTCCTAGCAGGAATGACTTTACTTAAAACAGCCTGCTATTTTGGTTCATCGGCTATCATGATTCCTCTACGAACCGGAGTAGTAAGGGACATTCGTATTTTAGTATACAAGAAAGTAGTGTCGCTTCCTTTAGGCTTCTTTTCAGAAGAACGTAAAGGCGACATCATTGCCCGCATGAGTGGAGATGTGAACGAAGTAGAAACCTCTATCACCAGTTCACTGGACATGCTGTTGAAGAATCCGATTTTAATCATTTCTTATTTTGCAACTCTCATTGCCACCAGCTGGCAGTTGACTTTATTTACCATCCTTGTACTGCCTACCATGGGATGGGTCATGGGAAAAGTGGGACGCGCCCTAAAACGCCAGTCTTTAGATGCACAAAACCGCTGGAGCGACACCATGTCACAGCTGGAAGAAACCTTGGGAGGATTACGCATCATCAAGGCATTCATTGCAGAAAAGAAAATGACGGCACGGTTTGAGAAATGTTGCAATGACTATCGTGATGCGGTAAACAAGGTCGCTATCCGCCAGTCATCTGCACACCCTATGAGTGAGTTTTTAGGTACATTGCTTATTGTGGCTGTGCTTTGGTTCGGAGGTTCTCTAATTTTATCGAACCACTCCTCCATCAATGCGTCTACCTTTATATTCTACATGGTCATTCTATATAGTGTTATCAATCCGCTCAAGGAATTTTCCAAGGCAAGCTATAACATTCCGAGAGGATTAGCCTCTATGGAACGTATTGACAAGATTCTAAAAGCAGAAAATACCATTCAGGACCCTGTACACCCACAACCTTTGAAAGAAGTAAAAGAAAAGATTGAATTTAAAGATATTTCATTCAGCTATGACCAAAAGAAAGAAATTCTGAAACATATCAACCTGACAGTAGAAAAAGGTAAGACCGTGGCCCTGGTAGGCCAGTCCGGTTCCGGAAAATCCACGTTAGTAGATTTGCTTCCACGTTATCACGACGTACAGCAGGGAGAAATCACCATCGACGGAACCAATATCAAGGAAGTAGCCATTCACGACCTGCGCAGTTTGATTGGGAATGTCAACCAGGAAGCTATTTTGTTTAATGATACTTTCTTCAACAACATCGCTTTTGGAGTGGAAGGAGCAACCATGGAACAGGTCGTTGAAGCAGCCAAGATTGCCAATGCGCACGATTTCATCATGGAAAAACCGGAGGGATACAATACCAATATCGGCGACCGCGGAAGCAAACTTTCCGGCGGACAACGTCAGCGTATCAGCATTGCACGGGCTATCTTGAAGAATCCTCCGATTCTGATTCTGGACGAAGCGACTTCTGCCCTTGATACGGAATCTGAACGTCTGGTACAAGAGGCATTGGAAAGACTCATGAAAACCCGTACCACAATTGCTATTGCCCACCGGTTATCTACGATTAAAAATGCAGATGAAATATGCGTACTCTATGAAGGTGAGATTGTAGAACGAGGCACACACGATGAACTGATTCAGAAAAACGGATACTACAAACGGCTCCATGATATGCAGTCGCTATAAACAATAAAAAAGTGGAGAGTCATAAAAGACTCTCCACTTTTTCTATAATCTGATTCGGAGTAATCTGCCTTAAGCAAGCATAATCACCTCGTATACATGGTTTGTTCCCAAAAATAGAGCAAGGGCGACAAGGCAAACTTATCTGTACCGCATTCTTTTCACTCTGTCCCCATCCCATAAATCCTGCATAAGGATGTGTCGCTCCCCATACAGAAACGACCGGAGTCCCTACTAACGATGCCAAATGCATATTCCCGGAGTCCATTGCAAGCATCACATCCAGATGACTCATTAACGCTAATTCTTCTGCCATCTTTAATTTGCCAGCTACGGATACCACTCGTGGATAGGCTTGTTGCCATTGTTCTAATTGTGCCACTTCTTTCTTGCCTCCGCCAAAAAGAAACAGCTTTACATTTTCCCTACTGGAAAGAGAACGTACAATCTGCTCTTGAAGTTCGATAGGATACACCTTTCCCTGATGAGCAGCAAACGGAGCTACTCCAATCCATTTATCATGTACTTCCTTATACCCCACAACCGAGCGTATATTTTCGATATTTCCCTTTTCATTCCCAAAAATAGAATGAAAAGAAAGAGGAAATGAAAATCCTAATTGTTTAAACACCAGTGCATAGCGTTCAAAAGAAGTAGTTTGTGGAGTCAAAACTTTATTTTCAACAGACGTCAGTTTCTTTCTTTTACCTCTCTCTTTATCTATGCATGCCACTTTCACTCCACTGAGTTTAAAGCAGAAAGAGAGAAAACGACTACGTAATACTCCATGCAAATCGGCTACAAAGTCAAACTGTTCATGCTTGAGAAGAGAAAACAGGCGAAACAATCCTTTGATTCCGGCATATTCTTTTTTCACATCCACACCCCGAAACGAGACATTGGATGGAACCTGCGTAAACAATGCAGCCATATTAGGGCGACTTAACACCACAACCTGATGCTGAGGAAAAGAGTTCGCAAAAGAACAAAGCACTGGGACTGTCATTGCCACATCTCCCAGTGCCGAAAAACGAATGACCAGAATCTTTGCCATAATCAAAAAAGAGTCTGATTATTTCTTTCCGTATAATACCGGATTTAATGCCGGATCATTGTACATCTTCATCTGTTTGTACACTTTCATATACTTACGTCCAGCTTCAATGTCTGCAATCAGCTGGTCAATAGCCAATGACAAATCTTTCTGTTGCTCCAACAACACCGCAAGTTTTGCCTCGCATTGCTTATGATGAGCTTCATCTGTATCCGTACGTTCCACTTCCTTACGCATGTGATAAATCTTCAAAGCCAAGATAGACAAGCGGTCAATAGCCCATGCGGGACTTTCCGTATTAATTGTGGCTTCAGAAGAAGGAGTAATATCTTTATATTTATCCAGGAAGTAGCTGTCAATCAATTCCACCAAGTCAGTACGATCCTGATTAGACTTGTCAATTCTGCGCTTTAACACCAATGCTTCTGCCGGATCGATATGAGGGTCACGAATAATATCCTCAAAATGCCATTGCACAGTGTCAATCCAGTTTTTCAGATACAAATAATATTCAATACTTTTCAACGGATATGGATTATTAATAGGAGCATCCACGTTATCCGTCTTATGATAATCATTGATAGCCTGCTCGAAAATAGGACGACATAATTCTGTAAAAGTCATAACAACAAATTTTAAACAGTGAATAATGAAAAACAAAAATAATGATTGTTTCACAAATAAACAACTGATAGTCTTTCAAAATTTACATACACTCAGTCAGGGAAAATGCTAACTTTGCAACCCAATAATTTGGACAAAGATGAAAGTAATCGTAGACAACAAAATACCTTACATCCGCGAAGTCATCGAACAACTGGCGGATGAAGTGGTCTATCTGCCGGGAAAAGCCTTCACACCGGAGGTCGTTAAAGACGCAGATGCCTTGATTATCCGCACACGGACAATCTGTAACCGGGAATTGCTGGAAGGAAGCAACGTACGGTTTATCGGGACAGCCACCATCGGCTTCGACCACATTGATACGGCATATTGCCAGCAAGCCGGGATTACCTGGAGCAATTGTCCCGGATGCAATGCGGGGGCTGTAGAACAATATCTTCACGCCGTGCTTCTGCTTCTTCAAAAAGAAAAGGGAATCAACCTGCAAGAATCTTGTCTGGGTATCATTGGTGTAGGGCATGTGGGAGAACGTATCCGGCAGATGGCACAACGTATCGGATTGAAAGTATTGCTGAACGACCCTCCTCGGGCTGATGAGGGAGAAGAAGGTTTCTGTTCATTAGACACACTGGCCGAACAATGTAACATTCTGACCTTTCATACACCCCTCATCCGGGAAGGAAAATATAAAACCTACCATCTGGCCGACAGCCCTTTCTTTCAAAAGTTACAACAAGCCCCTTACCTCATCAATACCTCACGTGGAGAAGTTGTAGACACAGAAGCGCTGCTCGCAGCAATGAATAAAGGTCTCGTAAAGGGTGCCGTCATTGACGTATGGGAAAACGAACCGCACATCAGTCAGGATCTGCTCGACAAAGTATTTATCGGCACACCTCACATTGCCGGTTATTCTGCTGACGGAAAAGCCAATGCTACCCGCATGGTACTAGAAGCATTTTGCCGTTTCTTCCATAAACAGGCAGATTCTCACATTGCCCTCCCTGACAATCCGAATCAAACCTTATCGCAGGACGAGAATGTGAGGGTACTTCAATTGTATAACCCACACAAGGACTGCGAAGAATTGCGTGCACACCCGGAGCTGTTTGAACAACTGCGCGGCGACTATCATTTACGAAGGGAATAAGGCATAAAAAAAACAAGTTTACGTGCACAGAATGTATAAAAATGTGCAAAGGAAAAGCATTTATTTGCCTGAATATTTGCTTAGAATCAGAAATATTTATTCCTTTGCAGCGAAAAATCAATAAATTACATTATTTATAAACTTAAAAAACTTAGAATTATGTCTGAAATCGCATCAAAAGTACAGAAAATTATCGTAGATAAATTGGGCGTAGAAGAATCAGAAGTAGTTGCAACTGCTAGCTTCACTAACGACCTGGGTGCTGACTCTTTGGATACTGTAGAATTGATCATGGAATTCGAAAAAGAATTCGGAATCTCTATTCCAGACGATCAGGCAGAAAAGATCCAGACTGTAGGTGACGCTATCTCTTACATCGAAGCTAACGCAAAATAATTTAATTCTACCTTTATGGAATTAAAAAGAGTAGTAGTAACAGGTCTTGGTGCGTTGACTCCAGTAGGTAACACTGTTCCGGAATTCTGGAACAACCTCCTGAACGGCGTCAGCGGAGCAGGACCTATTACTCATTTTGATGCGTCAAAATTTAAGACTCAGTTCGCTTGCGAAGTGAAGAACTTCAACGCTGCTGACCATATTGACCGTAAGGAAGCCCGTAAGATGGACCTTTACACTCAGTATGCCGTAGTTGCAGCTAAAGAAGCGGTAACTGATGCCGGTATCGACGTAGAAAAAGAAGATTTGAACAAAGTCGGAGTGATTCTCGGTGTCGGAATCGGAGGTATTCACACTTTCGAAGAAGAAGTCGCAGGTTACGAAAAGACTAAAAACGACCTCGGACCGAAATTCAATCCGTTCTTTATTCCGAAAATGATTGCAGATATCGCATCCGGACAGATTTCTATCATGTACGGCTTCCACGGACCTAACTTCACCACTACTTCTGCATGTGCGTCTTCTTCTAACGCTATAGCTGATGCATTCAACTATATCCGTTTGGGAAAAGCCAACATCATTGTAACAGGTGGAGCCGAAGCAGCTATCTTCCCTGCAGGAGTAGGCGGCTTCAATGCCATGCATGCACTGTCTACACGCAATGACGACCCTGCACGTGCTTCACGTCCGTTCAGCGCCAGCCGCGATGGTTTCGTAATGGGCGAAGGTGCCGGATGTTTGATTCTTGAAGAACTGGAACACGCTAAAGCACGTGGTGCGAAGATATACGCAGAATTGGCCGGTACAGGTGCATCTGGCGACGCTTACCATTTAACAGCTTCTCATCCTGAAGGCCTGGGTGCGAAACTGGTTATGCAGAGCGCTCTGGAAGATGCCGGAATGAAACCGGAAGATATCGACTATATCAACGTACACGGAACTTCTACTCCGGTAGGCGACGTTTCTGAAGTAAAAGCCATCAAGGATTTGTTTGGCGCACATGCTTACAAACTGAACATCAGTTCTACCAAGTCTATGACGGGACACCTGTTGGGTGCAACCGGAGGTGTAGAAGCCATTGCTTGCGTACTGTCTGTAAAAAATGATATTGTACCTCCGACAATCAACCACGAAGAAGGTGACAACGATGAAAACATCGACTATAACCTGAACTTCACTTTCAATAAGGCACAGCAGCGTACTGTACGTGCTGCATTGAGCAACACATTCGGATTTGGTGGTCACAATGCATGTGTAATCATTAAAAAATACACTGAATAAACTGTGTTTAGCAATATACTAGATGAGATAAGACTTCTTTTTCGAAAGGATAAGGAGTCTTATCTTTGTTTTTATAAAATACTGGGATTTTATCCGCGAAACATCGAAATCTACCAGCAGGCCCTCCTGCACAAATCGTCTTCGGTAAAAGCTAAAGGCAGGCTGTTGAACAATGAACGCCTGGAGTTCTTAGGAGATGCCATACTGGATGCAGTAGTGGCCGACATTGTGTACAAACGGTTTGAGGGGAAAAGAGAGGGATTTCTGACCAATACACGCTCTAAAATCGTACAACGAGAAACATTGAACCAGATTGCCGTAAAAATCGGCCTGGACAAACTGATAAAATACACCACACGGCAGTCGTCACACAACAGCTATATGTGTGGAAATGCCTTTGAAGCGCTTGTGGGAGCCATTTATCTGGACCGTGGGTACGCCACCTGCAAGTTCTTCATGGAAGAGCGCATTATCAAGCCCTATCTGAATCTGGAGAAGCTGTCGCGGAAGGAAGTCAACTTCAAGTCGAAACTGATTGAATGGGGACAGAAAAACAAGTTCCTCATTGAATTCAACCTGCTGGAGCAGACGGTCGACGAGCAACAGAATCCGGTCTTTGAAACACAGGTCGTGGTAGAACAGGTTCCCGCTGGGCAAGGTAAAGGATATTCCAAGAAAGAATCACAGCAGGAAGCTGCTCATGAAACCTTGAACAAAATCAAAAATGACCCGCAGTTCATTGACACGATTTTTGCAGAAAAAGCCGCACGAGAACAAGCTGCTGTAGAGGAGAATCCGACTTCAACCGACGCAACCGATGCATTGACTGCGGAAGCAGATACTCTTCCCGTACAAGCAGACGAGCAGAACCCGGAATCTTTCGATACAGAAGTGAAAGAAGAAACTGCTGTTACTGAGAAATACGATGACGTGGAACGGATTATTGCCGAAGCAGAAGAAGCGGCATTCCAGCTTACAGAAGAGACAGAAACAGACAATGAAAAAACAAAAATTACTACGTAGTAATCGCTTGATTACCTGAGTTCGGGATAAGTTTAGAATAAGGCCAGTTGTTTTGAGTCCTCAA
>ENA-UOJH01001712-UOJH01001712.1-human-gut-metagenome-genome-assembly--contig:-C148-NODE-1712-length-15371-cov-78.046161_pt1 | contig 15371 bp, 14 predicted proteins | sample MGYA00242345_ERZ723892 | MGnify/ENA metagenome assembly ERZ723892 | reverse complement strand
GTTCAGCCGCCCTGGCCTGCCCCAAGCCGGCCAGCGAGAAGGCCTTTCTGAGCTTTGCGGGAGTCCACCTGCAGTCTTTGCCGAGGGCAACGTGGATTTTATCGGGATTGGACCATGAATGTTTTCTGGTTAGCGCAGTCCTTTTGCCTTAAATAAACAAACCGCGGAAAATCAACGTTTTCTACCTCATTATCCTGTAGATGAGGTCACCGGCTTAAATAAAACCTCTGCGTTGACAATTGATAATTGGGATGGCGAGGCGAGCCTGAGATGAATCCATTGTTAATGTCCGGAAATATGGGGCCGGAGCGTGCCCATGATGGGTTTGCAAACTTAATGACCTTGTCTCCGGATAACGCATCGATATCGCCTTAAATAAACTTTCCTTGAAAAATAAAGGTTTTGATGGGATGAAGTCATCTCATCGGTCCACTGTCTTAAATAAAAACACTCTCATGGAACAGCAAGATAAGAGAGATGCTGCCGCCCCAAAAGCCCTCCGCTTCGCTCCGGTCTGCTTTTGGGTTGCCTAGAAACGGCTCATGATCCATATCTCGTTGCGTCTGATTGGTCGGATCTGGCATGAAAGTCGGGGCAAAGCATGTGTAATAGACCTCATAACCCTTGGAATTATTAGGTTTGAGGCTTTTGAACAGAAAATGCATACTATAGACAACCTTGAAAAGAGTAAAAGTGTAAGCAAGAACGTTGGAATTCCAACGTTTTGTTACTCTTTTCAATATCGCAAAGAGTAAAAAGAGTAAATGTGTAAAAGTGTAAATCAGGTACCCCGATAGGCGCTTAGAGTGACAAATAGAGTGCTACAATCAATCCAGTAATTGCTGAAAGCCTTGCTATCACTGGGTTTGAGGATAGTTGTTAGGGAATCTCGTATTCTCCGCCCGGATTGAAACCCTGGAAACCGTTGGAATCATTCGGTTTCTGGGGTTCCTTCTTTTCCACTCCGTTTTCCGGTTCCTTCCAGATTCCCCCGAATGCTTCTTTCGTTGGCCTCGGTTTTTTGAATCGTCCCGTATCGCAAGTCTCGCGTGTACGGGCCGGCATCCAGGAAAGTCTCTGATTGCCATGCTGCGGCTTATTGGTGCCAGTCTGTGGTCTCAATAATGGGATTGTTTGCCCTCATATGTCGATATTTGATTGCGATTCGGTGGGGGAGTTGCGTACATCGTCGTTTTACGCGCACTTTTGCGCTGCGTTACGTTACGCTCGAAATCGTGACGTTGAGAGAAAGAAGCACGACGATGGTTGACAAGACGGCTGCCGGCAGCCAGCAGACTGACCAACGCGATGCTGATACTCGTGACTCTCTGGCGGCGCTTGCCCGACGCCGTTCGAATTCATCGCCAATCGTATTGCAGAGTGATGTGCAGGCCGCTCCGCAGGAAAAGCAGGAAAAACAAGAAAAGCAGAGCGAAGCTGGGTCTGCCTTGCAAACGGGCGAGGATGCGAATGATGACGCGAATCGTGCGGAAGAATCGCAAACCGTGAAAGAAAAAGACGCTGTGGATGGTCCTGATAATACGCAGCAGCCGCAGATGGCATCCATAAGCGCCATCACAACGCAGGTTTTGCCACCAAGCTTTATTCCGACCGCAACCGGTCGTATTCGTCCCGTAACGGGCGCTTTTCCCGCAATTCAGTCCGCTTCGCAGACGGAACAGGCGCAGCGTAGGCGATCCATCCGCTCGTTGGCCGCGGGGTCGTTGCGTAGAACCAACATCGGCAATGCTGAAAAGGCCGGCGATGTGGGGAGCGCGGGTAGTGCCGGACGGACGGCGGGGAATGGCGATACGCCGTCGCCGCGAATCGCCAGCAGTGCTCCCCATTATGCGAATTGACCAGTGGACTGATCAGAACGGCCAACGTAACAAATCAGTGGGAATACTGGACATACACGCGGTTCATGCACGGTACGCGCGCTTCGCGCTGCATTGTACGTCGCTGTACTACGTCATTCCAATTGAATCGCAACAATGCGTATAGCAGATGAAAAGCACATACGAAAAACGCGCATGAAAAGACGGTCCCGATATATTCGAGACCGTTTTTTCATGAGTCGATGAAGCAAACGCTGTCCGGCAGCGAGCCGGCTCAGTCTTCGCTGGTTTCGCGCTTATACTGCACGAACGTCTTCATGGCGTAGGCAAGGCCGGCAAGCAGCAGAATGGCTGCGCAGGCAAGGGAAATGCCGATGCCGGTTTGTGCAAGCTGTCCATATTCCGACTTGGTCAGCGCGCCGGTGGACGCGGCGGTTTGATCGCCGGAAGCTGTGACGGATCCAGTTGCAGCACCATTCGCGCCAGTGTCGGCAGCCGTGCGCACAGTGCCAGTGGTGCCGTTGACTCCAGTAACGGTCGTACCGGCATTCGTTCCAGCCGTGATGCCATGCGTGCCGGTAGCAACGGATGAGCCGCCCTGCTGACCCGTCTTGGAGTTCGCGTCCTTCAGCGCCGCGATGAACGACTGATGCCACTGGTGGCTGCTCGCCGCGAACGCATCATGCCTGGTTTTAAGCTCGTCGTGAGTCTCTTTCATGTCGGCATGCATCTGGTTCAGATGGGTCTGCGTATCCTGTATATCCTGATGCAGAGTGTCGTGGCGCTCCTGACCACGCTTGACCGCGCCGTCAATCGCATTCTTTATATCCTCGCGGTCCTCCTGGTAGTTCTTCCAGGCCTGCTCGCCGTACTGGCGAAGCGCGTCGGCGTCCTCGTGCGCGTTCTGATGCAGCTGCTCGGCGTGCTGCTTGGCGGTTTCCATATCCGACTTGATCTGCTGATTCGTCTTGTTCAAGTGCTGCACGGCCTCGCACGCCTGATCGGTGCACACGGCCATATCCTGGTCGATCTGCCCGCTGATGGTGGTGCTGCCGGCCAATCCGTCCGTAGACGGTGCGACTTCACTGGCCGAAGCAGCGGAAGGCAAGGCGGCCATGCCGATGGTTAATATTCCCGCCGCTGCAGCTGCTGCAATACGATTCCTCATGGTGATTCCTCTCCTGCGCACGTTTGCATTCGATCTGTGATTGTGCGCTCGCGTTCGTTCCGTATGCCATAGTAGGAGGGGAATGTGCCTAAATAAACCGGTGGAAAAATGACATTTGTCTAGTTTCTGCGATGCTGCAGCAGTCTTCATAGTTTAAGCGGGAAACCAGAATCCAAACCAGAAGCCGGAACAGCCTGCTCAAAACATGACCAAGCAGGCCAAGCAACGGCTCAGACCGCCCGTACTTATCCCGCCCGTATTGGTTTATCTAGCGGCGGCCCCCAACAAAGATCACTCAACAATAGTAATGAATGGGCTAGCCGGCAGATTAAAGTCGTTGTACAGCATGCTCGCGCACTTCGGATTGCCACTGAACAGGTAACGTACCTGGCTCATGGCGTTGAGATCGTTCAGTATTGAACCATCGGCTGCGGTGAGCAACACCTGATTGCCCCTGATAGTGGCATTGACCGCCTGCCATTGACCGGAATAATTGGCGACCTCAAACCCCTGCAATGCCGTAGTGGTGGGAGCGGCGATATTGCTGATACCGCTTAACGGGGTCGCTTTCGGAGCGCTCTTATAGTTTGGTGCGATTGCGTTCGCGGTTTTCGAATAGTTCGGCTGCATGGCTTTCAGCCTGCTTGCGGTGCCGTTCCGGAAAGACAAGGCGATTGCGCCGTTCGCAGTGTGCCGGGCACGTTCGATAAGCGGTCCGTTGGGTACGGTGGTGCCGTCTTCCATGGCGAGATATTGCGCGGCCATGCGTGCCCCGAGAATATCCTTGCCGAGAGGATGGATTAGCGCGGATGTGCCCTTGTCTGTGTCAAGGGAAACCGTCATCGCCACATTCGACGAATCGTGCAGGTTGGTGTTGCCGAGCGTAGTCCGTTGCGCTTCTCGCACGTTTTGCGTGTACTGGTAGTTTGGCCAGCGCGCGAGCTGTACGTACAGGAACGGCAGGTCCTTGCGTCCGAACACGTTACGGTACTGGTTGATGAGCGTGGTCATTTGCGATTCGTATTGCAAAGCAGTTCCGTAATTATTGGCGTCATCGCAACCTTGATACCACAGCACGCCCGCCACATGGAATCCCTTCAACGGCGCGATATGGTTCGCATAAATATCGCCGCCTTGTACATGCCGGCGAATAGGCGTGCCACCCCACGCGGTCTGGATGATGCCAATCGGCACATTGGGGTGCTTGGCGCGCAACTGCATGGCGAATTGCTGAGCCAGATAGCTGAGGTGCAGTGAATTCGTGGAATCTGCAGTCAGCCATGCATCGGCGCTCTGATTAACAGCGGACAGTGGAAAATCAGTGTCTTCAACATCATGATTTGCGATGACAAATTTCACGTTGTCATCTACGAGCGGTTTCGGCAAATCGCCTGTCGTGATTAGTCCATTGCCAAAATTGTAAGTAGCGTTTTCGTAATACTGCACATAGTTGAGTTCCATATTCGACTGGCCAGCGGCTACGAAGACGTCTCCCACATACACTTTGGCCAGTTTCAGCACGGTTTTGCCGGCGTACTGCACTTGCAGCGAATACGGATTGAGACTTGCCTTTTGCGCGCTCAGCGTGCAGGTGAAACTGCCGTTTTTCGCTACCTTTGCCTTGACGCTCTCGGAGGTGTTGCCTTGCGTAAGTGTCGCTGACAGTTTCGAAACGTCGATGGGGTTGCTTTCCGTGGAGCTGACGTTGCCTTTGACTACGATTGGCTGATCGCGCTGGAACACCATATTGTCCATGTAGTATGAGGGCAGCTGCACATCAACAGTGGCCGCAGTATGGGCGGTGGCGGTGGATTGCGATCCGGTTTTACCGGTTGCCGTTCCGTTGCCCCATTTGGGGCCGCACCCGACGATGATGGCAACGACTATTCCTACGGTTACGATAACGGCAAGTGCCGTTCTTGCCAATCGTTTCGTATTCAATTCTGATTTGCCTCGTTCTTTGTCAACGCCCGCTCGAAGGTTCTGGCCTGTTTGTCATATGCGGCTCGTTCGGTGTTGGCTTTGCTGGTGGTCCCGGACGGGTCGGCTTTGCAGTCAAGCGCCTTCGGCGATTTGACTTCTTCCTGATACAAGGTGCTGAGCTTTTCCAGATCATATGAGGAATCCATGCTGGAAAATGCGTCGACAATCTTTCCTTTGAGCTGGAAATCCTTGGAATATGAAGCGTTCATGGCGGCAACCGCGTCTCTGCAGTCGTTAATGGCATTCAGTTCGCGCATTTTCTGCGATGTTCTCACGCCCATGACGCCGAAGACCACAATGCATACCGCAACGACGATAACGGCTACGATGATGGAACGGCGAATCAAGTTCTTGACATGGTTATGCACCCAAGTGTCGCCATCTTGCACGCCTTGCGATATGGCGATTTGGAATGGATCTTTGGTGTTTGTTTGATAGGAAACCCCTGATGCGTCTGTTTCAGGCTTTCCGTTACGATTGGTGATGTTAACGGAATTGTCGGGTTTGCTGGTTTCGACGGTCGCGGTACTGCTGAACGTTCGGGGCTTACGGACGCTATTTGTTTGACCGTCAGCTTTGTCCGGCTGCTTTTCGTGCCGTGCCATGCTTTCCTCCAGGAGTCCGCGATACCGTTTTGATGTTGTCTATTGGAGGTGGTCCGACAAGGTCCTCTGTTCCCAAATGACAATACATAAGGTATGTTACCCGTTCCACTTCCGAATGCCAGCACTTCATGTTGTGGCATATTCGGTAAATGTGAAGTTTGGTCCGGAATCCAGCTGCTTTATTTTGAGTGGGGACATCTCAGAATACACTTAAGTTTTGCGTGTGCAATTGCGTCAACGAGTGAAAATGCGTTTTGTGAGAGAGGCTGACGATGATATCGCCGAAAAGCTTGATGAAGATTGCGGCCACCGCTTCCGTGGTTGCAATGACGGTTTCCGTTGCCGTGGTGCCGGCTTACGCCATGCAGGATATTGCGATTGAGGATACGCCAAGTTCTTTTGCCGCAACTGTGGATGATGCGCAGAATTCGTCAAACAGCATGCCGGACAATCCGAACGCGATGCTGCCGGAAACGGTAAGCGAAAACATTTCGGACGATTCCACTGTGGTTTCGGAGAACCTTGCGGTTACGCCGGAAGGTGATGTACAGAACATTGAGACCGGCGAAACCGTGACGGACGCTCAGCTGGTCGGTACGCAATCGCAGCAACCTGATCCACTGGCCAAAACGGATGGCGAATCATTCATTCCGGTGAGTGCCTCGGATGTGAAAGATGCTGTGGAACAACCTGTGAAACAGTCTGCGGAGCAGTCGTCCTTGAAGGGTGGCTCGACTGTCCGGCTCGCTAAATTCGAGAGCAACGAATACGGAGCACACTGGGGAACCTACAACGGAACAAAGGCGTTTTTCGATTATAGGAACAACCTGTTCGTTCAACAAGCCAAGGGCGTGATTGATGTTTCCTCATGGCAGGGTGACGTCGATTGGGCCAAGGCGAAAGCCGACGGCGTGGAAGGCGCAATCATTCGTTTGGGCTATGGCTGGGGCAACTATGCCGATGCCAAAGCGCAACGTAACATCAACGAATGCAAACGTCTTGGTATTCCTTTTGGCATCTACTGGTATTCGTATGCATACGATGCGAACTGCGCACGTGCGGAAGGCAATGATGTGGCTGCCAAACTCCGCCAGATGGGCGTGAGCCCGAACGATCTGAAATACCCTGTGTATTACGACCTTGAAAAGTGGACGTGGGCTGGTCATACCCCGCCGACCAATCCGAATGTTTATAGCGGTATGGCCGACGCCTGGTATGGCGCACTGCAGTCCGCCGGATACAAGAATCTCGGTGTGTATTCGTATACGAGCTACCTGCAAGGCCCGTTGAACAATTCGAACATCTACGCAAAGACCCGTTGGGTGGCGCAGTATGGTGCTCAAATGGGATACAACGCCTTCGGTGCCAACGACCGCGGCTGGCAATACACCAGTTCCGGCCATATCAACGGTATCAGTGGTTCCGTGGACATGAATGCTTTTGGCAGCAAGAATTATGCCCAGGACTCGTCCGTCATTGATGTGCGCAAGATGCCTGTGGTGAGTGTTCCTGATGGTAATTATTTCATCAATGTACGTTTCAAGGTGGCTTCTAGCGTGGATATTTCAGGCGCCAGCACGTCTGATTCCACGACTATTCAGCTCTACTCCGGCAATGGGTCCAAAGCGCAACAATTTAAATTCTCTAAACAATCAGATGGCAGCTATGTGATTACCAATGTGAATTCCGATAAAGCCTTGGATGTTCGAGGAGCGGCAGCGGGTAATAATTCTGTGGTGCAACAGTATGCAATTAATGGAACGAATGCACAGCGGTGGTTCATTCGTGATTCCGGTGCGGGATATTATCTGCAGTCGGCTTTGGGTAATTGGGTGCTTGATTTAAGCGGTGGCAACACCTCTAACGGTACTGCGATTCGTCTTTATGCGCCAAACGGTACTCAGGCTCAACGATTCGTTGTTTCCTCTAGCGAAGTTAGTGTACCGGTAAATGCTGCGGTGAACATCAAATCCGCAGGGAAATCCAATCTTGTATTTGATGTGCCAGGAGCTTCTACCGCAAACAGCGCTAGAATTCAGCTGTATGCGGCTAATGGAACGAACGCACAGAAATTCCGTTTCCAGCAGATTGGCAATGGAACCTACAACATTGTCAATGTGAATTCCGGCAAGGTACTGGATGTTTATGGCGCTTCTGCGTCCAATGGTGCGGTTCTACAGCAATATGACAGTAACGGTACGGTTGCTCAACAATGGACTGTTCGCAACTATGGCGATGGGAAAATCTCATTGATGTCAGTGAACGCGAATAAAGCTATTGATGTACCGGGCGCGAATTATTCATCCAACGTCGCATTGCAGCTGTATTCGCCAAATGATACCGCTGCCCAGCAATGGATCATCGAGAAGTCTAAAACCATGCGCGACCGTTTGAATGAGCAGGCGGCAAAGCATAGGCAGGATTTGCCTGATGGCACATATTCTTTCGGTTCAAAGCTAAAGACGAACATGAAGATGGACGTATATGGTGCGTCCCGTTCGGACTGCGCCAATGTGCAACTTTGGACTGGGAATGGCACGAATGCTCAAAGATGGAGAGTATCGCACGATGACAACGGTTATGTGACACTAACCAGTGCGAATTCAGACAAAGCTCTGGACGTTTATGGTGCGAGCACTGCCAACGGTGCCAACGCGCAGCAATATGCCTCGAACGGCACATACGCCCAGAAGTGGATCGCCATCAAAAACTCCGATGGCTCATACACGTTCCAGTCGGCGCTCGCAGAAAACAAAGTCATTGATGTTTCGGGTGCTTCTACCTCGAATGGTGCCAATGTGCAGCTGTATGCCGCAAATGGCACGAATGCCCAAAAGTGGGTGAAATAGCAGACAGATTAACCAATAAAATATGGCCGAGGACAAGTATCTTTTTGCTCTCAGCCATATTTGGAATCTGTGCTATTTCTGGCGCCGCATCATGGCGAATTGATTGGCGTCAATGATGAATGCTTTGCGGTCGTTCTTGGCCATGACATCGAGGATGATGCCGGTGATGAACAATAGCAGTCCGGCAATGACGAGCATGACCGCGCCGATAAGCGTGGGGAATCGCGCCACCATGCCAGTGTGCCAGAAGTCCACGGTCACGCTGCCGCACAGCACGATGCCTATGATGCCGAGGATGGCGCCAAGTCCGCCGAAGAACGGCAGTGGCTTGTATTCGCGAATCATGCGGAAGATGGTGCTCATCACCTTGATGCCGTCGCCCACGGTGTCAAGCTTGCTGACGGATCCGGCAGGACGGTCGCGGTACTGAATTGGCATCTCATAAAGGCGGAGGTTATTGTTCAACGAGTGGATGGTCATTTCGGTTTCGACCTCGAAGCCGCGCGACAACACGGGGTAGGTTTTGACGAAGGTGAATGAGAAGGCCCGGTAGCCGGTCATAATGTCGGTGACGTTGGTGTGGAACAGGCCGTTGATCGAACCGCGCACCAGACGGTTACCGAAGTTGTGGAACGGGCGCTTGTTCTCTTGGAAATACGTTGAACTGAGCCTGTCGCCAATCACCATGTCGTATCCTTCGGCGATCTTCTCGACCATGGCGGGTGCCGCGTCGGCTGGGTAGGTGTCATCGCCGTCCGCCATGACGTATACGTCGGCATCAATGTCTTCAAACATGGCTCGGATCACGTTGCCCTTGCCTTGGCGTGGTTCCTTGCGAACGATCGCTCCCTCGGCCGTCGCGATTTCGGCGGTGCGGTCGGTGGAGTTGTTGTCGTACACGTAGATGTCGGCATTCGGCAGTGCTGTTTTGAAATCGCGTACCACCTTGCCGATGGTGACTTCCTCGTTGTAACAGGGAAGAAGCACAGCGACGGAAACGTTCGGATTATCAGACATGAATCCCACTATATCCTTTGCACTAGCCGACTCTGATTGAATCAGCGTAGCTGGCCAACGGTGAATGAAACTGCTTGATCCGAATCGGAGTGCTTGGGTATCAGCGCTGTGTCATTCTCAGAAGCGATGATTGGTCGTGAATAGCCTTTAAGTTCGCCCAGATATTTTTCACTTCCTTCTTCGACCAATTGAAGGCGTACATTCCGGCATTGTCGGTTTGGGAACCGGATCCCCATACAATCTAGGAATCGTTCATCGACGCGATGACGTTTGATGATTTGACATGTACCCAGGCAAGACAATGCGCGAAGTCATCTGACCGAAGGCCAATGTAGTTGCCGCTGTTGATGGTGCCATCGGAAAAACTGACGGCTCTGTAATCTTTGTGGACCCAGACTCCTGATATGCCCCATTTCGCATTCTCCGACGACATGGGAAAGACCGTAGACGATGTATGTCCGTCGTTTCGCATCAGCTTGGAATAGGCTTTGAATTTGCTGGTTTTCTGTCCGGCTGAGCCGGCATAGATGACGCCTTTTGAGTAGTGGCGGGGAAATTGCCTGAGTCAATAATGTTGGCTTTGTCTTGAGTTTCAGCGGACTTCAAGCTCCATGACAAGACAGATTCTTGCCATTTTCCGTTGATTTTGATATTTGAGGCGAAGTAGACATGATCATCGTTGGCTGTGGGCACAATCTCCCCATAAGTCTGTGGCGTGGCGTTTGTGCCGTTTAATTCTTCGGCTGAGCCAAGGACTTTGGATGAGGATGAGGATTTATCCCAGATTTGGATTTGCCAATTGTCATAGCCGGTCTGATCAACCGTGTTGATGGTCGAGGATTGCCATACAATTTGCGAACCGTCTCCGGAACCGTCTTGAGGCTCGTAGTATTCGGTGGAATCATTCCCGCCCAACGGATTGTGCCGACCCATCTCGCCGAAGCATGGCAGCGGAGTAGCTTTGCAAATTGTCCGGCGTGTCAGTGGCGGATCCGAATACGGTATCCATGTCGATCGGGAAGGATACGATTTGACGGAAATCGCCTCCCAACGTCCAGCCATCCGAGAGCTCCGCCGGTTTGGATCCTTCTGAGACTTCGACGGTGTCTGCTTTGGAATTAACGCCAGTGATGGTGAATGGCAGCGCGTTTGCTTGGAACGTCTTCGGTTTCGCCTGTTCCACATGGGCTCCAGTAGAAGGGAAGCACCGACGGATTCTTTTTCATTCGAGGTTTGGTGGAATAGGACAATTAATGATGTCGCAACAGCAATTACGGCAATAATAGATACACCGATGATGATGCGTTTTCTCATGGTATTTTAAGAGAGAGGCTCGTGTACCATGTATTGAGCTATGTGATGGGCATAGGATTCCGATTCGTAAGATTGATTTGGACCATGAAAAGAAGAATAGTCGGGTACGACGTTATCAAATCGATAGCCATGTTTTTTGTGGTGATGCTCCACTACTCGTTTTATACGAGATTCTATTCCAGCGGCCTCGTTGGAACCTCCGTTACCGTGTTGTGTGTGGTGTGCGTGCCATTGTTCTTCGCGGTGAATGGCGCTTTGCTTCTTCCAAGGGCTATGGATGAGGCTAAACATTATCGGAAAACCTTGAATATCATCATTGTGGTGACGATATGGCGATTGCTTGCTGCGGCATTCTTTGTTTTTATTGATGGCTCACATCCAGTCACAGTGAAGAACCTCTTTATATTCCTGTTAGGCGGTGGCTTCGGGGATTATCCAACCGGATATTTTTGGTTTATGAATGCCCTGATTGCGGTGTATCTGGTTCTTCCCGTGATGAAGACGGCTTTCGATTCGGAACGGAAAATCGTATTTAAGGCGTTGCTGGCTGTTCTGATCGGATTCACGGTAGGGAAGGATTCCCTGAGGCTGGTTTTGCAGATGGTTGGATCGGTCACAAATCACGATTTCGCTTCGACATTGAATTCTCTCAACGAATTTTATATTTTCGGCTCATATGGATATGTTCTGTTGTATTTCCTGGTCGGAGGCATGGTCGGAAGATATTTGAAACAACGGCAACAGGGCGGCTCTGACGTGAATCGTCATCCTGTATTCGGTATCTCTTCAGGAAAGGCTTGCATTGGTATTTTCGTCTGCTATGTGCTGACATTGCTTATACAGAGATACCAGCATGCTGCGCATGGCACGAATCTGACAGTGGAAAATGGATATTGGCTATTGCCGACGTTCATTGCGACGGTGCTGATTCTATTGGTGTTGGGAAGAGCTCGTATCCAAGGTTTTTGGGCTAAGACATTCTAAGTGATCGGCATGAATACGTTTGGCGTGTACATGTTGCACTTGGCGGGGTTGGTGTTGCTGAGCAGGCTGCAATCTTTACCATGGTTCCAGTTCATGGGAAACTTGAATTCCATCGCGGTGATCTGTTGAATATAGTGTTGTGTGGTTGCGTATTTGCTGCATGTCTTGCGGTTTCCGTGCTGCTTCGGAAGATTCCCTATATTGGACGTTTGTTTGCTCTATAGACATCATGAATTGGTTGGTTAAATAAGGAATAAGAATGAACGGGATAAAGATACTGAGAAAAATCGAGCCAAGAGTTGTGGTGCCATTGGCACTTGGCGTGATGTTCGCATTAGGGGATGAGGCTTCCAATCCCGATGGTTTCATTATGCAGAATCGGAACGCATTGATTGCAAAGGTCGTGTTGTTCTGCGTTCTGTTCTGCATACTATTCCACTTTGCCGAGAGACTAATCGCCATGATGGGTGAAACATTAAAGAGCGATATAAGTGAGAAGCAACGGCATAGATTATTCGAATATGGTTATTCCATCAAACCGTGGCTGAAAAATGCGGTGGTCATTGCCATTTGTTGGTTGCCATACGAAATCTGGTTATTCCCAGGCGTGTATTGGTCGGACACCTCGAAGCAACTGCTTATCCATTATGGTGCGGAACCGTTCACGGATCATCATCCTTTTGTTTTGACCTATCTTTTTGGTTGGTTTGCTGATTTTGGTCAGTGGGCTTTTCATAATCCCATCTACGGTCTGTATTTGTTGATTGTTATGCAGCTCATTGCTGCGCCGCTGATTCTCTCTTGGATGCTTTTGTACACGAGGAAAATCGGCGTTCCACGGTGGCTGTGCCATGTGGAGCTAGCGTTTTTGGCGTTGTTCCCTTTGCTTCCTGTAATGTTCTCTTCACTGGCGAAAGACACTATTTCCGTATTGTTTTTCATGCCTTTCTGCATACTGTTCGTTGATGCCATTCGGACCAAAGGTTCGTCATTGATGAAGCCTCGGGTTGCCATTGCGATATTGCTGTGCGGACTGCTGACTTGTTTGACCAAAAAAGCCGATGTCTATGTGGTGGTGCCGTCGTTGCTGCTGATGCTTTTAATCAACGGACTATCTAAAAAAGCAAAGAGCGTTGCTTTCGCAATCGGTGCCGTGATTGCCATTATCATGATGGTGATTATTCCAAAAGCTGTCATGCCAGCATTTGGCGTCGCTCCAGGAGGTAAGCAGGAAAGCATTCCGTTTGCTATTCAGCAGGTCGCGCACGACATCAAATACAACAGCGAGGATATGACTCCGCAGGAAAAGAAGCTTGTTTCTGATTTCTTGACCATCGAGTATAAGAAGATTCCCCAAGCCTACGATCCGCAGATTGCTGATCCGGTGAAGGGAACCAGTCTGAAAAATCCGGATTTGTTCAGTGATTTCATGAGGCTATGGCTCAAGAAGACAGCGGAACACCCAATCGGGCATTTGGAATCTTGGATGGGATTAGTCCGTGGCTGGTTCAGCTTTTCCAATAATGACGGTTCGCCAGACAATATGGTGGTCTGTACCGAATCCGCTTGGTATTACAAGCCGATTTTGAAATACGTTCCACAATGGCCGTTGAAGTCGAATGAAAGCGATACCGCACGTTCCGTATATGACATGGAACAGAGCGTGCCTATATTGAACGTGCTTTTCTCTCGCGCGCTTTGGGCTTCCATTTTGCCGTGCTTCATGTTGTACCTGGCATTGCGTCCTGGCAAAGGAAAGTGGAGCCGGGTAGCTTCGATGCTTCCAGTGGATATGTCGTTTGTGTATTTGCTTTTGGTACCGGTATCCGGTATGGGAGGCGAACCGACTAGATATGTGTTGCAGTTGATTTGCATTACGCCATTGTTCTTGGCGTTCATGAGTTCGATGTCCAGAACAGACAGCACGACCAAATGATTCAGAATGAGGTTAGACCGACACGTCGGTCTAACCTCATTTATTTTATGCTTCACTTTGCTATCTCATCACAAAGAGTGAGATGCAAAGGAACAAAGGAATTGTGTATACGAGTGGAAGCACGTAACGAACCGCTTCTCCATATGCGGAAGTCGGGCCTGCGACCAGTGTGAGCAATGTGGCGATGATTGGCATATTGAGGATGAGCATCCGCCACCAATCCTTGTTTCTTAATGAGACAAACACAAGGAAGAAAGGTAAGACAGACGCCCACAACGCCTTTTGAAATAGGACGTTCACTACTGATAAGGGGCTGCGGACGTTTTCTTGGAGATAATCACGCAGCCATTCCTTGGCTCTGACGGTATTGTACCGGACTCATCCAACCGAGCGACTGTTTGATGCGCTCATGGTTGTACCAGCGGATGTACTCGTCGATCAGGACGAGCACCTCGTCACGGGTACGCTCCTCCCAACGCTCGGGATAGACGGATTCCGTCTTCATACGTCCGAAGAACCCCTCCGCGGCGGCGTTGTCCGGCGAACAGCCCTTCGCGCTCATCGACCGCGTCAGGCCGTACCGTTCCATGAGATCCAGCCATCCGGGCCACCGGTAATGGCAGCCGCGGTCGGAATGCACCAGGGGCTTCGCCCCCTCCGGCAGTGTTTCCGCGGCCTTGACGAGCATCCTGTTGGCGAGCTCCGCGTTGGGACTGAAACCGGCCGTGTACGCTACGATCCTGCCATCGTGGCAGTCGATCATTGGGGAGAGGTACACCTTCCCGTCCCGGGCCTTGATCTCGGTGATGTCCGTGAGCCACTTCTCGTTCGGCGCTTCGGCCGTGAAGTCGCGGTTGACGAGGTTGCCGGGCGCGGGCGTGGTCTCGCCCTCGTAGGAGCTGTACCTGCGTCGTCTCGGCACGTGCGCCGTCAGACCGTCCTCGGCCATGATCCTGCGGATCACCTTTTCCGAGACGCCGGTTTGGAGCGTGGCCTTGATCCTGCGGTACCCGTACCTGCCCTTGGACGCGGCGAACGCCTCCGCCACCTCCGTCCTGAGTCCTGCGTATTTGTCAATGGCGAGCCTGGCGTGGTGATAGTGGTAGCTGCTCGGCGCGATGCCGAGCAAGCATATCATCGAGCTGAGCGAATACGCCGGCCTCAGACGGTCGATCAGCAGCGTCTTCTCCCTGTTCGACAGGCGCCGCAGATCGGCGCCTGGGTCTTTTTTTACGACCTCCACCACCTCCCGCATCAACGCGTTCTCCAGCTCCAGCTCCTCGACCCTGCGGCGCAGCGCCTCCGCGTCGTCGTTGCCGTCCCCGGCATTCCGGCTTCGCCGCGGCGCGGGCTTGTTGGACTGGCTGGCGTTCCTGTTCCTGGGTTGCAGCGCGGCCATGCCGCCCTCCCGGTACGCCTTGACCCAGTTGTGGACCGCGCCAATGCTCACGCCGAGCTGTCGGGCGGCCTGCTTCTGCTGCATGCCGCCCAGCACCAGTTCGATCGCCTTGGTCCTTGTCTCCAGTGGGATGATGGGTTTCGCCATATGGCCAGCATACCGGGGATCCGCCGCAAGCCAGCGTTCCAGGCACTGTCTGGTCGGGTATCCCAGGCGTTTCACCGGTAGTGCCCGAAGGTTTGCGCACTTAGGGTCGTGCCCGTCCATGGGACGATGAT
>ENA-UOJH01001703-UOJH01001703.1-human-gut-metagenome-genome-assembly--contig:-C148-NODE-1703-length-15450-cov-4.629165_pt1 | contig 15450 bp, 15 predicted proteins | sample MGYA00242345_ERZ723892 | MGnify/ENA metagenome assembly ERZ723892 | reverse complement strand
TTCCCAAACGCGGCGCGGCTATACAGCGCGCGGCGCGGCCGAGAAAAAACTTATCGAAAAACTTGAAAAAATATCCTGCAATCACATGGTAAATGCAGTAAAATATTTACCTGTAAAATAGCACTGACTGTTGTCAGGTTTATGTAAACTGGGTCGAGAACCCATTACCCGAACTTTCAGGGAAAGGAAGAGGATAAAATGAACCTAACCAGAACGAGTAAGAATGCGAAGAGTCTTCTTGTATGGCTGCTGCTCACGATGGTGTTCGGACTGCTGCCGATGGCCGCGTTTGCGGGCGAGGCGGTGGAAGAGCCTGTGCAGGAGCCTGCCGAATCGGCTCCCGTTGAGCCAGAAGAGCCTGCGGAGCCTTCCGTTGAGCCGGAAGAGCCTGCGGAGCCTTCCGTTGAACCGAAAGAGCCTACCGATGTTATCGTTATCGACGGAGACGAGCTTCCGGAGGACGAGCTTGACACCTTGGCGGCTGATGATACTTTTAACTATATAGTTAAAAGTAAGGATGTCCCGCTCAAAGACGCTGGAGATATGGGTTACCGTATAGTTCATATTGACTGCGGCCGTAAGTATTTCAGCCTGACGGATCTTAAAAAGATTGTCGATTATGCTTATGAATATGGGTATACCCATGTCGAGCTTGCTTTCGGCAATGATGCTTTGCGATTCCTCTTGGACGATATGTCTCTGACGGTCGGCGGTAACAGCTACGATAGCAATACTGTCAAGAGCGCCATTCAGAGCGGAAATGCAGCTTTCTATGCATCAGGGGAACTTTCTCAGGGCGAGATGGATGCAATAATCAGCTATGCCAATGACAAGGGAATCGGTATCATCCCGATGTTCGACGCTCCGGGGCATATGCAGGCTGTTGTCAGCGCTATGCAGACTCTTGGACTTACTCCAAAGTACTCAACGCCTACAAAGAGCGGAGGAAGTCTTAATTATGCCATTGACACGACTGACGCGCTAAGCGTGAACTTCGTGCAGGCATTTGTGCAGAAGTACATCACCTATTTTGCCGGCAAAGGCTGCACAATGTTCAACATTGCGGCCGATGAGTGTGGTTTCTCCGGAATGAGTAATGAGCAGTATACTGCTTATGCAAAGTTTGTGAACAGCACGGCAGCTATGGTGCAGAATGCGGGCATGACTGCGCTTGCCTTTAATGACGGCATATATCATATAGGCCTGCAAACCGGTACTTCCTTTGACAAAAGCATTGCTATATGCTACTGGGATGCAACTACGACAAAATATTCTTCCGAAGCAACACTTGCGACCGAAGGCTTCAAAATAATCAATACGCACAATAAGTGGTATTATGTGGTAGGGAACGAAGGAAACGAATGGTATGGATATAGTTGGGCGCAGGGCTACCTTAACGGTGAGTGCAAGGATTGCAGACAGACTGACGGCGGGTATACAACAAATGTCGGCTGCATGATTGCTATATGGTGCGATAATCCCGGGGATAATGCAAACTGGTGTAATGTTGAGAACCATATCAAGACTCTTTCTAAAAATAATTCCTCTTATTTCAAGAAAGCAGAGCAGCCTGCAACACCGACTCTGACTGCCGAAAAAAACAGCGTCAAGGTTGGAGGTACGGTTGTCCTCTCCCTTGAAAACTATACTGGCGATGTTGGGTGGAGCAGCTCGGATCCCAATGTGCTTAGAGTAGAAGCTAACGGAACTTCTGCAACTGCAACTGCTGTTGCAGTTGGCAGCGCTACAATTACTGCCGCAGCCGGCGGTAGTAACTACACCGTGGATATCACTGTTGAAGCTGCGGAAGAGATTGACTATGAGCACGAAGAATCCATTACCATCGGTGTGGGTGCCACATCCACGGTTTATACGCAGGATGGCAGCTACGGAGATATCAATAATGCAGAGCTGAAAAATGAAGATGGCACTGTCGTTGCAAGATACTCCGCAGTGAACAAGAGCGGTACAGACTATGTTTTCTCGCAGGTAAATATTGTAAGTGCAAATGGTAAGTACTATATAAAGTCTGCTGATGGAAAATACCTGACAAGCACTGGCAGCTTTACGGATGATTTTAGTCAGGCTGCAGAGTGGACTTGTAAAAAACCGTACAACTATTATCTGCAGACTGGCAGCAATTATCTTAAATGGGACGACAACAGCAACTCTTGGACTGTAACCGATAGCTACAGAAATAGAACACAGCTGTATTTTAATAATGAAACTTTCTACCGCAGTTACAGTAGCTGGGGGAGCACCTATTCCAACCCCCTCGGTGTTCCGGGAACTAAGCGTGAGGTAGCGGCGGGAGATATAACCCAAATTACCTTTACCGGAGTAGAGGTAGGCACAACATATGTTGTTATCGGCAACACGAAATATACAATAGAAGTTATTCCGGAGGATTTGAGCAAGGCTGCTGCGCTGCCTATTCAGCTTTGGATAACGAATAATACAATTGAAGCATCCGGAGAGAATGCAAAGAACTCCGGCTTAGGATGGAGCGGAGACAGCAGCTTCGGGTATGTGAGATACATCAATATTCCCGCTGCGACCAGAGATACGGCTTCAAAGGTAAACAGTGAACAGGGCATGTCTGTGACAGATGCATTTACTGTGGCAGGTATGACGGAGCCGTTAGTGCGTTATGAGTGGGGCGGAACCAGACTTATAACTGCAAAAGACGATAAACCCGCGCAGAACCTTGTCTTCTGGATCGGGCGCATTCATAACAGAAGCGACAGCAATATCCAAAATGTATGGGGAGCTGACTATTCTAACAGTGGCGCGGCATTTAACTATGTCCGCTATTGGGGCGGCGCGTGGCAGGTTTCTGCTGACCGTGAGACGTGGACAACAGTTACCGGCGAAGGCTCAACTGGCACATACGACTCCTGCGAGCAACAGCTCGCGGCATACTTCATGACCCGTACCAAAATTACGGAAGAAATCATCACTGATGTTGCCGACTGGGGCAAGCCCAAGGGCGGTACCGAATATACATCTCAGGTCAATAGCGACTTTGTTCTCCTCGACTATGCCGTCAAATATGAAGACGGTATCCGTGTGCCGACAGGCTTCCCTGTCAAAGACAAAACTCTTGCATATCACTGCGAGACGAATAATGCGGCAGTAGGAACGGACAGCAGCAATAATAAATACCGTATGCTGAATAACTTCCGCGGCGTTGAAACGGAAGACTTTGAAGTTTATATGGTAACCGTCACAATGACGGCTAATTCTGCCAGCACAGAGCTTTCAGCCAGTGAAGCAAAGGGCGGCTACGAATATAACGGAACCGAGCAGATAGTCTGGGCTATTGACCAAGAAGCCCATGATAAGAGCGGTCTCGCAGACTATACTTCTATTTCTGGCAGCTCAACGTACAGCGGCTGCACTATCGGCGGCGACCCGTACGTCCGCGGCGTTGAGATATACAATAAGCACGGCGCACTGATTACATATTATGTTCGTGCAAAAAAGACCGTGGAAAATCTGCTTACTGTTAACTACTATGTTGAAGGTGAGTCTACTCCGTTCTATTCCTACAACATTGCCGTTGATGAGACAACTACATTTAACACAGGCTTCGCACGCACGGAGAATCCGCTTGGACTTATCAATAACACGGTCAAAAACATTAAGGACGTTGAACAAGCTGTAAACTGGAAACTTGAGGAAATGCCGCAAATCAACGCACAGTATCGTTACGTTGATTACAAGTTCACAAAAACAGACTTTACGGGCGATGATTACAAGATAGTTAATCTGTATTACACGTTCACGGCTACGAAAACCTTTGTTGTTGACTTCGGTCTGCCGCTTGTAATTACACCGGGTGACATTAACAAAAATCTTACTGAAGCTGGTGTCACCCTCACAGATGTTGAATTTGGCAAACTTTCGTCTTACGCAAGTATTACAAAAGACAATAACTGCAATGTTACCTATACTTTGACTTCTATGATAAGCAGCAGCGATAACTTCAGTCTTCAGTATAGTGGAACGCTCAAGGTCGGAGAAAATCTGCAGAGCGGGCGGACTGCAGAATATACTGTCACCATCATCCCCGCGTCGAATGTCTACTATGAGGACGGCTTCGCAAAGTTTACCAATGGCGCTGGCGCTGCAAGCACGGCGACATGGGACGTCGTGAAAGATAAAGATGACGAAAATGCTCAGCAGGTGCAGGCGGTTCAGGAGCTTTCTGAGCTTGGCAGCGGAAAAATTTACGGTTACGATTCGGCCTATGATAACAGCACTAAGTTCTCCATGGGCAGCGCGCACAAGGTCACTGTTACTAGCAGTATGCTCACCGGCTGGAAAAATGACAGCCTCAGCGCATGGCCGACCGCAACATTCTCCTTCAAGGGCACCGGTTTTGATGTGATCAGCCTTACGAACAACACTTCTGGCGCAATACTTGTTGATGTTTACAATAGCGCGAACGAAAAGGTTAAAGGCTACTTTGTCGATAACTACTTTGGCTACGGCAAGAATGTTGCCGGTGAATGGGTAGAAATGCCGAAAGACGGCGATAACATACTTTATCAGATACCGGTTATAAAGGTTTCTGACCTTACCTATGACAACTACAATGTCACCATTACTGTGTTCTATAACGACGCGTTTGAGCACAATGGAGATAGCTCTTACGACTTCTGGCTCGATGCAATTCGTGTCTATGAACCGCTCGGCCCATCTGGCAATGAGAGCTATAAAGGCGATGGCGAAGGCTACCCGCAGTACATAAGACTCCGTGATGAGATTGCGAAGGACAACGGCAGTGTTGGAACCGACACACTTTTCATCGAAGGCAAAGAAAATGCGAAAGTTGCTGAGTATACCAATCTTGGCCCGAACAATGAAGTATATCTTGCGAACGGTCAGGCAATAAGCTTTAAGCTGCCTAAAAACACCAATATTGACAAGGTTCAGATCGGCGCAAAGGCTCCTGTCGGTGCAACAAACCTTAATGTTAACGGTAAAAATGTTGTTGCTGATGGTCTCAAATCCGCTACCGAGATGTACTACGATATTACTTCTCAGGCAAGCGATGGTCAGGTGACTATAACCAATACAACAGGTAATATTTTGTCCCTGACGAATATCAAGATTACATTCAGCGTGAAGCCTGATGAATCTGTCTCGCTTGCACCGCTTAGCGAGGGTGATGCAGAGGCGGCGGTTGCTGCCGTCCGCGCACTGTTTGCCGCGCCGGTCGATCCGGAACCCACCGAGCCTGAGCAGCCCGAAGAGCCGGAGAAGACCTTTGAGCCTGAGCCCTTCGAGACCTCGTGGAGCAGCAATGTCCGCAAGGGCGGCCGCGCGGTTCTCACCGTCAAGGCAAGCACCGATGTTGACGCGATCATCGTTGACGGCGTAACCTACACTAAGTACTTTACCCGTACCGAGCGCGTTGGCCGCGGCTGGAACGCGCAGCGCGTGACCTACCGTGAGTTCGTTTACATGATGACCGTCAACGAGAGCGGTACGCTCACCGTTCCTGTTGTCGCAGTCAGCAATGAGCAGGGCGAGAGCAGTCCTTATGAGACGACCCTGACCGTCAAGCCCTCCAGCCCGATCAGAGATTGGATCGGCGGACTGTTTGGGCGCTGGTTCTGAGAAAGGAGCGTGAAGTTCACATGAAAAAAACCTATGTAAAACCCTTTGCCAGCTTTGAGAGCTTCGAGCTTAGCTCCAGCATCGCCGGTACCTGCGTCACCAAAACGGGTCATGCAGTGAATGAGTGCGGACTTGCAGATGGTACTATGCCAGGGGTCGTATTCTTTAATGTGGGAACAGTGACTCAGTTTTCCCACTCACATAAGGATGGTGATCCTAACAAAGGCTGCTATCAGGGTCCAAGCGGCAACCTCTTCACATCCTGATTTAAATTAACAATGAAGTGCCCTGCCCGAAAGGGCGGGGCATTTCTCCGATTTGGAGATTTTCCATGAAAAAGAATAAAAAAGCCAAGAAAAACAATGTGATTCTGTATCTTCTCCTTGCAGTCGCGCTTGTTGCTGCGGTTATAGTTGTCGTTCTGCGCCTTTCGCGCGGCGACGGCGAACCGGCGGCTGAACCGGCGATGCCGGGCGTGTCGACTCCCGCCCCGGCGGATTCCGTTTCGATCGACCTCGGCAGCGGCCTTGAAATCACAAATATCAGCCGTTTCGCCGGCAGCTTTATCGAGGACGGCAGCGACGATATAGTTTCCGATGTCTGCGCAATAACGGTGAAGAATAATGCCGCCGCCACGGTGCAGTATGCGCACATCACACTGTCCGGCGGCGAGGGGAGCTATGAGTTTGACCTGAGCACGCTGCCGAGCGGCGCGTCGGCGCAGCTTCTGGAGCTGTCGCGTCAGCCGCTGCCGGAGAGCACCGACGGCCTGACCGCATCGCTCACGAGCTTTGCGCCCTTCGACGCGGAGCCGACGCTCTGCGAAGACGTGATTTCAATCGACGCGCAGGATACTGCCATCACGATTACCAACGTCTCCGGCAGTGACATCACCGGCCAGATTTACGTCTACTATAAATCCGCCTACGGCGACCTGTACATCGGCGGCATCACCTACCGCACCGGCGTTTCCGGCCTCGCCGCCGGGGAGAGCACCACGCTCTATGCCAGCCATTACTCGACGGCTTACAGCCGTATAATGTTTGTCACCTATGTTCAGTGAGCGCCTGAGCTTTGGCGGCGTAGCGCTGCATCTGTACGGGGAGACGCCGTGGCAGCTTTCGCCGGCCTGCGCTCCGTTCCGCACCGAGGCGGCGCCCGCAGCGCATGAAATTCACCTCCGGCTTTCCGACACCATGCCGACCCCACCGGACGGCACGCCGTGCTCGCTGAGGACGTATCGCTGGCGCACCGGCGCACAGCGGCACACCCTGCATGACCACGTGTCGGACTTTACCTATGCCGTGACCGACGGCAATTCCACGGAGCTGACGGTCTCAACGGGATACGCAGGAAATCTGCGGACGCAGCTTCTGCTCGAAGCGGTCGATCTGTTTGATATACTTGCCGAACGCGGCATGCTCGTGCTGCACAGCTCGTATGTTCTGCGCAAAGAGGGGGACGCAATTCTCTTCTCCGGCGCAAGCGGAATCGGCAAGAGCACTCAGGCTGAGCTGTGGCGTGAGTTCGCGTCCGCGCGTGTCATCAATGGCGACAGGGCGCTGATTGACGTTGACCGCGGCATGGCGCACGGGATTTTCTATTCTGGCACGTCCGGAATATGTGAGAATCACAGTGCGCCGATCCGCGCGATTGTCCTGCCGGAGCAGCGGGCGGAGAACCGCGTTTTCGTGCCGGCACATCGCGAGGCGTTCATGCGGCTGCTGAACCAGTGCTCGTATTATCCGTGGGACGCGGAGTCCGCGGCGCTGATGACGGAACTGGTCGCGCGGCTCGTCGGCCGCGTACCGATATACCGGCTGGACTGCCGCAAGGACGAGGGCGCGGTGCGCGTGCTTGAGAATGAACTGAGGAGAGAATAAGATGGACACCAGCAGTATAGAACCGCGCCTTTCCAGCTATCTTCACGCCAAGGCATGCCGCGCGGGCACGCCGCTGTCCGGTAATTTTGAGCTGACCGCGCGCTGCAATTTCAACTGCCGCATGTGCTACGTTCATCTGACACCGGAGGAGCAGCGCAGACGCGGCCGTGAGCTGACGGCGGACGAGTGGCTTGCGATCGCGGAAGCCGCGCGCAGCCGCGGGATGCTTTTCCTGCTGCTGACCGGCGGCGAGCCGCTGATACGGCCGGATTTCCGGTATATTCTGACGGAGCTGAAAAAAATGGGGCTCATGGTCTCGGTCAACAGCAACGGCTCGCTGATCGACTCCGATTGGCTGGACTTCTTCCGCAGAGAGCCGCCGTTCCGCTTCAACATAACCCTGTACGGCGCGGGCAACGAGAGCTACGAGGCGCTGTGCGGACGTCCGGCGTTCACAAAGGTAACGGAGAACATCCGCGCGCTGAAGGAGATCGGCATCGGAGTGAAGCTGAACGCATCCATGACGCCGTGGAACGTGCGTGATTTGGCCGAGATACACAGAATCGCCGATGAGCTTGGTACGCCGATGCAGCTTGCGACGTATATGTTCCCGCCCGTGCGCCGCAATGCGGAGATGGTCGGGCGAAACGAGCGGTTTACGCCGGAGGAGGCCGCCGGGTACGAGGTCATGTGGGATAAGCTCCGGTTTACGCCTGAGGTGCTTCGCCAGCGCGCGGAGGCGATGGCCGAGGGCTTGGAGCTGCCGCGTGAGGAGACCTGCGAGGGGACGCCCGGCGAGGGCATTTCCTGCCGCGCCGGCCGCGCCGCGTTCTGGATAAACTGGCGCGGTGACATGACACCCTGCGGCATGATGACCGAGCCGAAGTTCTCCGTGCCTGAGCTGGGCTTTGACCGCGCGTGGGAAGAGACCCGCGCCGCGACCGACGCGATACGCCTGCCGGCGGAGTGCACCGGCTGCAAGTATAAGCACGCCTGCCACGCCTGCGCCGCGATGTGCGTGTCGGAGACCGGACGCTTTGACGGCCGCCCCGACTACGTCTGCCGCATGACGCAGGAGACCGTGAGACTGACTTTGGAGGCAGTGAAATGACGATAAAAAAACAGCTTGTTAAAAGAAACATCGCGGGCGACGTGATCCTTGTTCCAGTGGGCGACAGCTCGCTGACGCTCAAGGGGCTGATAACGCTCAACGAGACGGCGGAGTTCATCTGGGACAGACTGGCTGACACCGCCGATGCCGCGGAGCTTGCCGCCGCAATGTGCGAAGAATATGATATCGACGCCGCGACCGCGAAGAACGACGTGGATGAGATACTTGCGCAGTTCAGAGAATTGGAAATAATCTAAAAAAGCCGCCGCTGTTAAGAAAAAACACTTGACAGCGGCGGCTTTACGTTATATACTCTGTTAAGTTGAAACGCTTGACAGGGGGCTTCGCCATGACGGACGGCAGACTTATGCGCAGTATGCTGCTTGATTTTTATGGGGAGCTTCTGACGGAGCGCCAGCGCGAGTGCTACGATCTGCACTATAACGACGACCTCTCCCTTGCGGAGATCGCCGAGCAGAGCGGCGTGTCCCGCCAATGTGTGTGGGACAATATCCGCCGCGCCGAGGCGAGTTTGCAGGAGATAGAGAGCAAAACGGGGCTTATTCGCCGCTTTTCGGAGACGCAGGACGCCCTCGCCGCCGCGGCCGAAAGACTGAAAGAGCTGTGCGGCATGACGGACGGCGACGCGCGCACTCTTGCGCAGTCGGCGCTGGAGGATATTGAGGCGCTCAGGGAAAAGCGATGACAATGTTCGGAGGATAAAAATGGCTTTTGAAAGCTTATCTGAAAAACTGAATGCGGCCTTCAAAAAGCTACGTGGCAAGGGCAGACTCACTCAGGCCGACATCAAGGAAGCGATGCGCGAAGTGCGCATGGCGCTGCTTGAGGCCGACGTAAGCTACAAGGTCGTAAAGGATTTCACCAAAACCGTCACCGAACGCGCGAGCGGCGCGGAAGTGCTGGAGGCTCTGTCTCCGGCGCAGATGGTGATAAAAATAGTCAACGAAGAGCTGTGCAGGCTCATGGGCAGCGAGAACCAGAAGCTGAACTTCGGTTCCAAGTCGCCCGCAGTCGTTATGCTCGTCGGCCTTCAGGGCGCGGGCAAGACCACGAACGGCGCGAAGCTCGCGGGGTACATCCGCAGGCAGGGCAAGCGCCCGCTGCTCGCCGCATGCGATATTTACCGTCCCGCCGCTATCAAACCGCTGGAGACCCTCGGCGCACAGCTCAATATACCCGTCTTTCAGATGGGCCAGACAAACCCCGTCGATATCGCCAAGGCCGCCGTTGAGCATGCCAAGCGCCACGGCAACGACGTTGTGTTCCTCGATACCGCAGGACGTCTCCACATAGACGAGGCGCTGATGGATGAGCTGAAAAACATCCGCGACGCGGTAGAGCCGTCGGAGATCCTGCTGGTCGTGGACGCAATGACCGGTCAGGACGCGGTCAACGCCGCGACGGCGTTTGACGAAGCGCTCGGCGTTACGGGCGTGATGCTCTCGAAGCTGGACGGCGACGCGCGCGGCGGCGCTGCGCTGTCGATCCGCGCGGCGACGGGCAAGCCCATCAAGTTCATCGGCGTGGGCGAAAAGCTCGACATGATCGAGCCGTTCCACCCCGACCGCATGGCCTCCCGCATCCTCGGCATGGGCGACGTGCTGACGCTTATCGAAAAGGCGGAGCAGAGCTTTGACGAGAAGAAAGCGCTTGAAGCGGCCGAAAAGCTGCGCGCGAACAAATTCTCGCTCAGCGATTATCTCGACCAGATGGCGCAGCTCAAGAACATGGGCGACCTGCAGGACCTCGCGGGCATGATCCCCGGCCTTGACGCGAAAGCGCTCAAGGGCGCGAAGATGGACGACAAAATGCTTGCGCATCAGGAGGCGATAATCCTCTCCATGACGCAGGCCGAGCGCGACAATCCGTCGATGCTCAACAGCAGCCGCAAGAAACGCATCGCCGCCGGCAGCGGTACCTCTGTCGTGGACGTTAACCGGCTTATCAAGCAGTTTGACGCCATGCAGCAGATGATGAAGCAGTTCAGCGGCAAGAACATGAAGAAGCTGCAGAAGAAAATGGGCAAAGGCGGCGGCTTCCCCGGGATGCCGGGTATGCCCGGAGGCTTCGGCTTCTGATTTCAGGTTACAGCGCCAAGGCGTTTGTAATAAAGAGAGAACAAAACATGGAGGTGAATATACATGGTTAAGATCAGACTTCGCAGAATGGGCGCAAAGAAGGCTCCCTACTATCGTATCGTTGTTGCAGATTCCCGCTGCCCCCGTGACGGTCGTTTCATCGAGGAGATCGGCACTTACGACCCCATGGCCGAGAGCGACAAGCTCAGCGTCAATATGGAGCGCGCAAAGTACTGGATCGCTAACGGCGCACAGCCGACCGATACCGTCCGCGGCCTTCTCAAGAAGATCGAGGGCTAATAAGGAGTTTCTACCGGCATGAAAGAACTTTTGACCTACATTGTGCAGAGCCTTGTCGATAACCCCGATCAGGTCTCTGTGACCGAGCGCAAAGCCGACGGCGAGACGGTTTTTGAAGTCCGCGTGGCTGACGGCGACATGGGCAAGGTCATCGGCCGGCAGGGAAGGATCGTCAAGCAGATCCGTATCCTTATGCGGGCCGTCGCCCAGAAAAAGGGCAAAAAGGTATCAGTCGAAATCATGGACTGAACGCAAAAAACCGAGGTGGCAGCACCCCGGTTTTTTGCATTCTGCGGGCGCGGCACGGCTTGACACGGCCGCCCCGCATGTGCTATTTATTATATCTGCAGTCACCGCCGCCGGGCGGGACTGTGCGTTTGCCGTGCATCATTAGGCCATAGAAGATGCACAGCAGGCGCGTTTTTTTTATTTTTGGAGGAGAGATTATGGCTTGGATAATGCTTGGCATCGCGGGAATATTTGAGGTCGTGTGGGCGACGTTTATGAAGCTGTCAGAGGGCTTCACAAAAATCGGCTGGACAGCGCTGACCTTTGCGGGGATGGCGGTCAGCTTCATTTTGCTTGCAAAGGTGACGAAAACTCTGCCGCTCGGCACGGCGTACGCCATATGGACGGGCATCGGCGCGCTTGGCTCGGTGCTGGTGGGTATAATCTTTTTCAAGGAGCCGGTGAGCTTCTGGTGCGTTTTCTTCGTCCTGACGCTGCTGGTCGGCATAGTCGGACTGAAGCTGACATCAGCATAATTTTTCCTTGGCAATGCGGCTCCCGCATGGTATAATATAATGCTGAAAATGATTTGCGAAGGGGCGGCTCAGCCGCATTTGAGGATACTTTATGGATAAAAAACAGTACATTGAGGCCGGACGCATCGTCAACACGCACGGCGTGCGCGGCGAGGTGAAAATCGAGGTCTGGCTTGACAGCGCGGAATTCCTGCGCAGCTTCAAGCGAGTGTTTATCGGCGAGCGCGAAATAAAGATCGAGTCCGCGTTTGTCCACAAGGGCTTTCTCATCGCCAAGCTTGAGGGCGTGGACGATGTGAACGCCGCGATGACCTTCAAGGGGCGCGAGATATCGATACTGCGCGCGGACGCGAAGCTGCCCAAGGGCGCGTTCTTCATAAGCGACATTATCGGCGCTTCCGTCGTGACTGAGGACGGCGCCGAGATCGGAAAGCTTGTGGATGTTCTGGAGTGCCCCGCGTCGAATATCTATGTCGTCAAGGGCGAGACGGAGCACCTTATTCCGGCAGTACCTGAATTTATTATGTCAACCGATGCTGAGAACGGAGTCATCATCGTCAGGCTCATAGAGGGGATGTAAAGACCATGCGCATAGATATAATGACTCTTTTCCCCGATACGGTGAACGCCGTTTTACATGAGAGTATTATAGGCAGAGCGGCCAAAAAGGGCATAATTGAGATAAATTGCGTACAAATACGCGATTTTACAGAGAACAAGCAATGCCAGGTGGACGACTATCCCTACGGCGGAGGCTGGGGCTGCGTGATGATGGCGCAGCCGCTGAAATCCTGCCTTGAAAATATTATGTCAACCGCCGATGGCCTGCGCAGCCGCGTTATTTACATGTCCCCGCAAGGCAAACCCTACACACAGGAGACCGCGAAGCGGCTCAGAAATGACTATGATCATCTTGTCCTCGTCTGCGGGCACTACGAGGGCATAGACGAGCGCTTCATTGAGGAATGTGTAGATGAGGAGATATCGCTGGGCGACTTCGTGCTGACCGGCGGCGAGATTGCGGCGATGGCCGTGGCCGATTCCGTGTGCCGCCTCGTGCCGGGCGTGCTTGCCGACGAGCAGTGCTACACCGGCGAGAGCCACTGGGACGGGCTGCTCGAATATCCGCAGTACACGCGGCCGGACGTCTGGGAAGGGCGTGCGGTGCCGGAGGTGCTGATAAACGGCGACCATGCGAAGGTGGAGCTCTGGCGGCGCAAGAAGCAGCTTGAGCGCACCATGAACAAGCGGCCGGACATGTTTGAAAAGTTCACGCCCGCGGATGATACCGACCGAAAACTTCTCGAAGAGATAAAGAAGGACGCGAGCCGAATCAAGCTCACCGAAAAGCTTGATTACCGCCCTGCAACGCTGGACGATATGCCGGATATCATGCGCATTGTCGAGGATGCGCGGCGCAGTCTGAGGCGCTTCCACGTGGATCAGTGGCAGGGCGGATACCCGAACGAGCAGGTCTTTCTCGCGGATATGGCGAGAGGGGAGTGCTTCGCCGTGACGCATGGCGGCGAGGTCGCGGCGGTCTTCGTGCTCAGTACGCTTGAGCAAGAGAACTACGCGAAGATAACGGACGGCAAGTGGACTGCCGACATGCCCTATTGCGTGCTGCACCGCTCCGCCGTATCGGCGAAATACCGCGGCAGCGGGATGTCGGAATTCATGATGAAATGCGTCGAGCGGCAGGCGGCCGATGGCTTCGGCCTGCGCTGTATCCGCGTCGATACACACCGGAAGAACAAGTCCATGCAGCGGCTGCTGCGCGAGTCGGGATACCGGTATCGCGGCAACGTACTCGTTGATGTGGAGCCGGGGCAGGATCCTGCGCGTCAGGCTTATGAGAAGATCCTTAAAAATAAAAAAACACCGGGGGGCTGCAAATGAAAGGCGGAAACACAAAATATCTCGTGTCAGCGATAATATGGACGCTTATATGTCTGCTTGCGCTGGGCATACTTATTTTTGCGGTGCAGACCTATGTATTCACAAAGATCTGCGGTCTTGTGCTGATAATCCTGTGCCTGTCCGGACAGTGGCTGCGGTATATCAAATCTACGCGGGGCTGAGCGCATGAATCTGACGGATATAAACGAGATACGTGCGCTGCTCTCGCGGCACGGCTTCCGGTTCTCAAAATCCATGGGGCAGAACTTTCTGACCGCAGGTTGGGTTCCGGAGAATATCGCCGAGGGCGCGCTGCTGGATGAGAATACCGGCGTACTGGAGGTAGGTCCCGGCGTCGGCTGCCTGACCGAACAGCTGTCAAAGCGCACGGGCAAGGTGCTGTGCGTAGAGCTTGACAAGAGCCTGAAGCCGGTGCTTGCAGAGACGCTCGCGGGCTGTGATAATGTCGAGATCATATTCGGCGACGTACTGAAGCAGAACCTTCCGGAGCTGGTGCGCGAGCATCTCGGCGGGCTGCGTCCGGTCGTGTGCGCAAATCTGCCGTATAATGTCACAACTCCGCTGCTGACGGCCTTCATCGAGGCGGGTTGCTTTGACAGCATCACCGCGATGATACAGCGCGAGGTCGCGCGGCGCATATGCGCTCCGGCGGGAACGGCGGATTACGGCGCGTTCGGAATCTTCGTGCAGTGGTACGCGGAGCCGGAGCTGCTGTTCGACGTGCCGCCGAGCTGTTTCATCCCGCAGCCGAAGGTGACGTCAAGCGTGATACGCCTGCGCCGCCGCGAAAAGCCGCCGGTCGAGGTGGGCGACGAGAAGCTGATGTTCCGCGTTATCCGCGCGGCATTCAACCAGCGGCGCAAGACGCTTGTGAACGCGCTCAGCTCGCAGTTGGGCGTTTTGGACAAGGAAAACGCCGCCCGCGTTCTGGTAAATTGCGGATTTGATACAAAAATTCGCGGAGAAACAGTAGATATTGTTGGTTTTGCAAAAATTTCGGACGAAATATCATCCATAATAGGCGCGGATTTGTAGGTAAAATGCATTGATTATTTGCCCAAAATTGTGATATTCTAACACATGGCGAAGAGTCGTTTTTTTGACGCTTTTCCTCAGCGATCTTATCTAATCTTATTTATTATAGAAAGGAAGAAAACAATGAGCAAAAAGTATGTGTATCTGTTTTCCGAAGGCAATGCCAACATGCGCGAGCTGCTTGGCGGCAAGGGTGCAAACCTTGCAGAGATGTCCAACATAGGCCTGCCTGTGCCTCAGGGCTTCACCATCACCACCGAAGCCTGCACCCAGTACTATGAGGACGGTCGCAAGATCAACGACGAGATCATGGCTGAGATCATGAAGAACGTCGAGGTCATGGAGCAGATCAACGGCAAGAAGTTTGGCGATCTCACCAACCCCCTGCTCGTTTCCGTCCGCTCCGGCGCACGCGCTTCCATGCCCGGTATGATGGACACCATCCTGAATCTGGGTCTTAACGACGATGTCGTTGCTGCAATGATCGCAGGCAACCCCGATCCTCAGTTCGAGCGCTTTGTTTACGACTCCTACCGCCGCTTCATCCAGATGTTCTCCGACGTCGTCATGGAAGTCGGCAAGAAGTACTTTGAGCAGCTCATCGACGAGATGAAGGAAAAGAAGGGCGTGAAGCTCGACACCGAGCTCGACGCCAACGATCTCAAGGAGCTGGCTGAGAAGTTCAAGGCCGAATACAAGGACAAGCTCGG
>ENA-UOJH01001691-UOJH01001691.1-human-gut-metagenome-genome-assembly--contig:-C148-NODE-1691-length-15517-cov-9.053680_pt1 | contig 15517 bp, 14 predicted proteins | sample MGYA00242345_ERZ723892 | MGnify/ENA metagenome assembly ERZ723892 | reverse complement strand
AGAATTAAATTTTACAAGTTTTTTCTTCAACGGACTTTACTTTTTAAATTGACCTCATTTTCTAATGCTTAAAAATGCAAAAATTGAGATGCTAAGTGCGTTCAACATTCAATTTCTTTTAATATTTTAAAATAAATATTCTGAAAAATCAATGTAAGCAAAAAAATAAAAATAACTTAGTTTTGCAGGGTTTTAGTAGATAATTAGTGGATAATTAGTAGTAAATTGAATTAAAATTTAGTACGTTTTGAGTTAAAAAGATTATTTATTTTATAAATAATAGTTATTGTCTTTAACACTTATTAACATTACAATATTAACATGTTTTATTTAAAGAAAATTAAAAAAGCAGTGGTAGATTATTTATTCGATCACCCAATTCAAAAAAGTATTTTATCAAAAACCTATGGAATTATTGTAACTATATTAAGTGGACTTGTATTTGCTTTCGGATTTAAAGCGTTCATACAACCTAACTATGATGCTATCGCTCAAATTGATGCCGATACAGCTCAAATGGTCGCTTCACTTGATATAAAATCACTCGCCAGCTGTGGTGCAAGCGGCATAAGCCAAGTTATTTTATCAATATTAAAAATTAGTGGGTTAACTTATTTAACAAACAATGACTATCTCGATATAACTTATTGGTGTTTGTATTTAGGAATAAATATTCCATTATTTTTATTAGCTTTCTTTAAAGTTGGGAAACAATTTGCTTTGTATTCTCTTTTAAACGTTATGTCAGCTTCGCTTTTTGGTATCATTTTGCCAAATTCTAATCCAAATGATTTTATAAATCTTGTTACTGCTTCTTTAGGCACTGATATTGTTTCTCGTGTTCTTTTTGGGGCACTGACTACTGGTATAGCAAGTTCATTGGCTTACATTATTGAATCTACAGCAGGTGGAACAGACATCATTGCTTACTATATTAGCGAAAGAAAGAGCGTACCAGTTGGGAAATGGAGCGCTCTTTTTAATGCGATTACAGTTAGTGTTTATTCAATTTTAAGTTGCGTAAAAATTGATCCTGTATTTACTGAACATAAAATGGGACAAGTTCAACCTTCAACGGCACTTGTAATCTTCTTATTTACAATGCTTTATATGATTCTTATTACGCTTATAGTTGACACGCTTAATGTTCAAAATAAGAAAGTTGAAGTTCAAATATTTACTCATAATCCTAATTTAGCTTCAATTATCATTGCTAACATCCCTCATGGATGTACTTTAAGCAAGGGTGAAGGCGGATATACAGGGCAAGAAAGATATATTATTTATGTTTCTGTTAGAAAAAAAGAAGCTAAAAAAGTTGTTAAAATTTGTAAAAATATAGATCCTCAAGCATTCATTAATGTCATTCCTATGGATCAAGTTTACGGAAGATTTTATAGAAAGCCTATTAAATAATGAAAAGAAAGTCTCTATTTTTTCTCGTTTCTTTTTTAACGCTTTGTAGTGTTTCATGTTCTTCTGATGAAAACAATGATTCAAGAACTTATGAAGAATATAAAGATTTTTTCATTGAAAATGTCGAAGATATATATTCTCAAAAAGAAGAAAAGTATTATGTAGAAGTTTTTTTTGAGACTTGTCCTCATTGCATAAAAGTTAAGCCACATGCTTTTGATTATGTTGATAAATATAAAAATAAAGAAAAAGAAATAAAATATTATTTTTTTAATATTCAATCCGGAAGTACCTTTTTAGGAAAAGACAATCGCGCAAAATTTAAAGAAAAACCAAAAAATTATAATAAGGAATTATTAATTGCTAAAAATGTAGAGGATAAAGTTGGGTCGGTAGGAGAAACATACTTTTTTGGAGTACCTGTTTTATACGAAATTATTAATAACAAGTTAAATAATGAAATTATTGGCGATGATAACATTATTAATTTTATAAAGTAATTAAAAACTAAAAGGTTTGTGAGTTATAATTTAAGCATGGAGAATATTTCTTTTACACGTATCATTAAAGAAGAATTAGTTACTTTGGAGGCTTTAAGTTCTGAAGAGCACTCTATTTTAGCTGCATTTATACGTCAATGTGGTTCTTTAATTTTCAGCAGTGGAAAAATGAAATTAGTATTAAAAACAGAAAATTCTTCAATTGCTAAATATATTTATAAATTGATAAAGAAATATTATTCAGAAAAGATAGTTTCCTTTAGCTTTTTAAAATCTATGAAACTCTATAAGAATATTGAATATTTAATTAATATTGATGATGGAGGAGACGTATTAGATGATTTAAAAATTGATTTTTTAGATACAAAAATTGCTTATAGTTTGCAAAATAAAGAAGACAAAATTCGTGGTTATTTAATTGGTGCATTTTTAGCTAGTGGAAGTTGTACGGACCCACATTCAAGTAATTATCATTTTGAGTTTGCTGTTAATGAAGAGGGCTATGGACAAAGTCTTTTGAAATTAATTTCGAAAATCAAAAATACCCCTCTTGGTTTTAAATGCGTTCAAAGAAGAAATAAATATATTGTTTATTTAAAAAGAAGTGATCAAATCAGTGGATTTCTAGCTTTTTTAGGAGCAAATAATAGTTGCTTGAAATTTGAAGATATTCGCATTAATCGTGACTATTCAAATGCAACTAATAGACTTATTAATTGTGATTCAAATAATTTTAAAAAGACTGTAGAAATTGCTAAAAAGCAAGAAGAGTGGATAAATGAAATTGATAGAAGACTTGGAATTGATAATATTCAAAATGAAAAAATGAAACTTTTATGTAAAGCAAGACTCACTAATTTAGAAGCGAACTATACTGAATTAGCTGAAATTATTGGGGAGGAGCTTGGCGAAACTGTATCAAAATCTAACGTTAATCACTTGTTTATAAAAATTAGAAAATTGGCGGAGGAATATAAAGACCGTTATGATAACTGAAGTTGATATTAATTTTGAGTTCGGAAAAAGAGTCACTTATTTAAGAAAGAAAAAGGGATACTCACAAGAGGACTTAGCTTTTAGAACTGGATTAAATAAGAATTACATAAGCGATATTGAAAGAGGGACGAGAAATCCTACTTTAAAGGCAGTTTCTAAAATTGCTAAAGGCCTTAATATGACCATTGAAGAATTATTTAAAGGAATAGGTGGAACTTATAATTTATGAAAAGTATAAAATCTATATATAAAGTTGGACCAGGACCTAGTAGTTCACATACGATCGCTCCATACAATGCTGCAATTGATTTTAAAAATAGCTTAAAAAAATATGATAAAGTTGTTTGCACGCTTTATGGTAGTCTTGCTTTAACTGGCAAAGGTCATGGCACGGATAAAATTATAAAAGTTGCATTTGATAATAAAAAAATCGATGTTCTTTTTGACAAAACTTTCAAGAATTTAGAACATCCAAATAAACTAATATTTGATGCTTATTTAAATAATGAAATTATCTCTAGCCAAGTGTATTTTTCAATTGGTGGAGGAGATTTTACCAAGGATTTAAAAGCAAAGAATAATGAAAAAGATATTTATCCTTTTAAAACTTTCGATGGTTTAAAAAACTTTATGAAAGTTAAAAATATAACTGATATGAGCATGGTTTGTGACTTTTTTGAAGACAATGATATAGATGAATTTTTATCAGATATTTTTGAAAAAGTGTGTGATTTGGTAGAAAAAAACTTGCAAATCTCAGGTATTTTGCCTGGAAAGCTCGGAATTAAAAGGGTTGCAAAAGAACTTTTTAATAAATCTAAAGAGATAAAAGATGATGAAGAAAAACGACTTATCTTATTAACAGCATTTGCATATAGCGCAAGTGAAGGTAACGCTAATGGAGACATTGTTGTCACTTGTCCAACATGTGGATCTTGCGGAATAATCCCTTCATTAATTTATTATGAGTATAAATATAAAAATATCGAAAAGAAGAAAATAATTAATGGTCTAAAGGTAGCGGGACTTATCGCTTCTATTATAAAAGGAAATGCTTCACTAAGCGGAGCAGTTCATGGGTGTCAAGCTGAAATAGGGAGCGCATCAAGCATGGGTGCTGCTTTACTTTGTTACTTACATGATCTTAATATTTATCAAATAGAATATGCTAGCGAAGTTGCACTTGAACATTTCTTAGGATTAACATGCGATCCTGTTGATGGATACGTTCAAATTCCTTGTATTGAAAGAAATGGAATTGGAGCAATTAGAAGTTATGTTGCTTATTTATATGCTAAAGATATTGCAATTTTAAGAGAAAATAAGGTTTCTTTTGATGAATGTATAAAAGCGATGAGAATAACAGGCGAAAGCTTAAGCAAAGATTATAAAGAAACAGGAATAGGCGGTCTTGCTAAAATTAAGAAATAACTTGAAATAATCAACATAATAGGCATAAAGTGTTGATTATTTTTATTGTATTAATTAAAATTATTAAGAAATTATGAAAAATAAAGCATTTGTTGGTTTAGTTTCTCTTATTGCTATTTCCTGCAGTTTAGGTGGAGCTGCAGGTTGGTTTTTAGGCAATATGTTTAAACCTGCTAAAGAAGAAATTAATGGTGTTTATTTCGATAAAGCCGTTGATTATTCAAGCAAACCAGATTCATTTAAAAAAGTTGTTAAAGCTTTAAAACTAGATAACAATAAACCTGATTTTTCAACCTTAGATGTGAGTTCGGCTATTGGCGTTGATGGAATAAAAGTAGGAGATATTGCAGAAACTGCATACCATAATACTTTTAAAAGCGATAAAGTTATGGTACGAACATACAATTTAGCTGTTTCGCAAACTCCAATTGGACCTAATAATCAAGAAACTGTTTCTACTTGGATAAAGGAAAAAAATCTCTACTTTAAAGAAAACATTTCATATAGTTCAAATGCTAAATTTGCAGAACGTTCTTATAATTATGATGCAAAAACATATTCTCCACTTTCGAAAGAATACGAAAATTATATCGATTACTATCGTAATATTTTAGATGGTGGAATTGTAAAACGTAAATGTGATTATTCAACTTCATCCACTAAGTCGACCAAATATTTAATAAATTCTAATGGCGCACTTGATGCAAATAATAAACCGATTAAGAGCTATTCTACATATTTTGGCTTATCTATTTTTAAACCTTGCAATTATGACTATAAAGAAGATGTCTTACTTAAAGATTCTAATGGAAATTATGAGGCTGTTGAAATTAAAAATTCTAAAACTGGATCGAAGACTAAATATATATCTGAATTTAAAAAAGTTGATGATGGATATAAACTAACTTTATCGCTTGATAAGACGGCGGCTGCAAATTACTCTTCATATATTAAAACAACAACTCGTGATGCAAGTTCAATTGCACAAATGAAACAAAAACCTGAATTTAAAGCTATTGGTGTTTCTTTTAAACTAGATAATAATTTAAGGATAATCTCTGCACATAGTGATGAAAGCTATGATGTTATATCTCTTGTTGGAGCAGTTGATACTCAATGCTCAAGTGATATATATTTTTCATATGATGGCGATTATAAATTACCTAAATTAAATGAGCAAATTGATTATGGAACAAAATAATAACGAAATTAATAAAGAAATAGTAGAAGAAAAAGAAAAGCAGTTCTTTTTAGACCGCTTTAGACACCTTGCGTGGTATTGGTACCTATTAATAGGTGTTGGATTTTTCTTTTTATTTTATACAATTTTCTTTTATTTATTTTGCTTTGTTTTTTAATTTTAATAATCTTAACGAATTAATAACACAAATAATTGTAACACCTACATCTGCAAATATTGCAAACCACATAATATATGGTTCGATTGGTAAGTTTGGAATTAATGATAAAATCATTGTTCCAATTTTTATTATTAAAGCAAATATAATATTTTCATAAACTACTTTTTGATTAGCTTTACTTGTATGAATAACTTCGTTAACTTTATTTAAATCATCATCCATAATGACAGCATCACTTGATTCAATGGTAATATCACTTCCAATACCACCCATTGCTACTCCAATGTCAGCAAGAGATAAACTTGGAGCATCATTAACACCATCACCGATAAATAAAGTAGTACCTGTTTTTTTAATCTCTTCAAGCTTATTGACTTTGTCGAGCGGAAGAAGTGAAGCGTAAACTTTATCAACACCAACTTCTTTAGCTACCTCATTAGCAATTTTATCGTTATCTCCAGTGAGCATAATAACGTTTTGAACACCATTTTTATGGAAATTTGCAATTGCTAATTTGCTTGTTTCTTTGATCTCATCTTTGATTTCAAGCGTACCTTTAAATTCACCATCATAAGCTACATAGATTTTTGTAAAAACGGTATTGTTTTTTGAATAATTAATTTTATATTCATTTAATAGTTTTTCGTTGCCTGCGAGTAAAACTTTATCTTTGTATACAACGTATACGCCTTTTCCTTCTACTTCTTTATAATCTTTTAATAAATTAGAGTCTAATTTTGACTTTTCATCTCTAATAATTGCTTTTGCGATTGGATGATTTGAATAATATTCAGCATACATTGCAAGTTCAATTAATTCTTCTTTATTTATATTTGATGCTGGTTCGACTTTACTTAAAGCAAAATTGCCTTTCGTTATTGTTCCTGTTTTATCAAGGACAATATTTTTAATGTTTCTGAATTTTTCTAAATAAGTAGAACCTTTAATTAAAACTTTATTTTTACTTGCTGTGCCTAAACTTACAAAATAAGCCATTGGAACACTTAAAACTAATGCGCATGGGCATGAAATTACTAAGAATGAAGCACCATTTCTAATATAACGACTCCAAATTTCTGGGTTGTTATAACCTAAAATTAATGGTGGGAAAATAGCAATAACAAATGCTAAAGCAATAACGATTGGGGTATAAATTTTAGCAAATTTAGTGATGAATTTTTCAGATTTTGTCTTTGTTGAACTTGCATTTTCAACAAGATCAAGCATTCTAGACATTGTTGAATTATAAAATTCTTTAGTTACTTTAATTATTAAAGGCGAACCGATATTTATAACTCCACTTATAATTTCTTCGCCTTCCTTAATTTTTCTAGGAATACTTTCTCCAGTCATTGAAGATGTATCTAGGCTTGAAGAACCTTTTTGAACAATTCCATCAACTGGTACACGTTCTCCTGACTTTACGATAATTAAATCGCCAATTTGAACATCAAAAGGGTCGATAACTTTTTCGATTTGATCATTATAAAGTGTAACTGTATCAGGCCTTAAATCAATTATACTTTTAATAGAAGCTCTACTTTTATCAACTGCATATTTTTCAAATTTTTCACCGATTTGAAAGAACACAACAACAGCTAATCCTTCACAATATTCTTGAATAGCAAATGCGGCAATTGTAGCGATTAAACTAAGTGTAACTTCGTTGAAGAAATCTTTGTTTTTAATTGCTTTGAATGAATCGATAAATAAATCATAAGAAACAAGAAGATAAAAAACTAATGATATAGGAAGAATGATAATATTGTTTACACTCATCCCATTAATTAAATTTTCTCCATACAAAATTTCGACGATAAGAAGAACAATAGTAGCAATAAAAGCTAGTCCTAGGACTATTTTATCAAATTTTTCCTTCATGTTATTTTATCCTTTTAAGAGTGACACCATCCTCAAAATTGTTGCAAATATCAACTATTTTTTCAAAAGTCCCTTCTTCAAAGTTGGCTGTCATTCTTCCTGCTAAGAAATTAATAGAACAAGAATTAACTCCTTCAAGCTTGTTAATTTTTCTTTCTAAATTAAGCGCACAGTTTGCACAATCTAATCCTTTAATAATAAAAATTTTGTCCATAATTAATTCTCCTTTAAGTGGCGTCTAGCTGTTTCAATAATGAGAGATACGTGTTCATCATCAAGTGAATAAATTACATTTTTCCCATTCTTTTTATACTTAACTAATTTATTAGCCTTTAAAATATTTAGTTGATGCGAAGCTGCACTTTTAGTAATATCTAGAACATTACATAAATCACCAACACAAAGAGGATTATCATCTAGTGCCCACAATATTTGTAAACGAGTAGAGTCGCCAAATATTTTAAAGAAGTCACTGATTTCATAAATTTCTTTTTCTGAAATCATTTTCCTTTTTGTCTTATTTACGATTTCTTCATTAATAATAGGCGTATCAACTTTCATATCACTTTATCCTTTCTTCGTTAATTATAGTTGAACAATTGTTCAACTGTCAACAAGAAAAATAAATATTTTGAATATAGGTTGATACTGATATAAAATTTGTATATGAAAAAAATTGAAAGAGACAACTACATATTTAAAAAGAAGTGCTTATTAATTTTGCTATACCTTTTTTATATAAATAATGTTGATTATAAAGATATTGTTTTTAGAAGTTTTGGATTTCATTTCGATCCAACTTGCGACTTTAAAGTTATCGTTAATAGTAAAAAGATGCACCTTCATAAATACATTACACATATTTTCTTTTCTTCACGTGGTGTTAATTTAGAAAATTTAGATGTAATGGGGCATATTAATTTCCTTAAAGTTTCAAATATAAAAAATTACGATCCATATATTCCAGAAGCAAGTATGAATATTTATTTTGATGAATCAAATTTTATTGCTGCTGGTTATATAGAAGGCAAATTTTTTAGATATAATTTAATTCAAAAGAGTGGTGAATTCTTTAAAGATGAAATTTTATATTATTTAAGTAATGATGAAACGAAGGCTAATATAAATAATAGTGCTGATAATTTCATTCTTTATTTATTAAGATTTTATACATATAAGATTAAAGCTGATCTTGTTATGGGGGCTGGAATTAATTGTGATTATGGTGCTAAAGATTGGAAGAATCTTATCTATGCAATTAATGATGAATTTTATAAAGGTGATGAAGAAGCTATAAAAGAAATTGAACACTTTGTTGGCGATGAATTGTTTGTTAATGGCAAAATTTTAAAGACCAATGGCTTTGATACTTATAAATCATTAAATGATGAACTTTATTTATTTAAAGAAGCTAAAAGTTTTAATGATCCTGATTCTACACTTTTTAGATGTGTTAATTATCTTGAAAAGCATCCTGCAACCGAAGTTATTACTTATAACTATGATACAAATCTAGAGTACCTTTTGAAAAAACGCGAAATTCGTTATACGAGCGTTTATGATGAAAATAGTTTTATTCTAAAGGGTGGGTCAATCACAATTTATCACGTCCATGGTTTGCTTCCATACGATAAATATAAAGAATCAAAATATAGGGACTCTTTAATTTTTAATGAATCGGAGTATTTCTATCTTTACAACAATCCATACAGTCGGAACATATCAAAACAAATGCATGACTTCACTTTTTGCACATGCTTATTTATTGGAATTTCTTTAACTGATCCAAATATGAAAAGACTTCTTGAGGTTTCAACGAATCCATTGAAATTCAATTTTGTATTTATGAAAAAAGAAACTGGATATAATGAAAAAACATATCGTGCTGTAACGAATTATTTCTTTAGCTATGATTTAATAACTATTTGGATTGATGAATACGAAGAAATCGGTAATTGGTTAGATCAAATCTAAAACCCTGCAAAAATCCATTCTTTTTAAGATAATTTCATATTATATGAGTTTTTAAAATTTATAAAATATTTACTTTTATATTATTTCATAATATAATTGTCGCATGAAAAGTAACGGAATTTTATTAGGTATAAGCAGTTTACCTAGCAAGTATGGCATTGGCGATTTCGGTGAAAACGCATATAAATTTATAGATTTAATTAAAGAAGCAGGGGTTAAAATTTGGCAAATATTGCCACTTAATCCATTAGGATTTGGAAATAGCCCTTATCAATCTGTTTGCTCTAATGCAATTGATCCGATTTATATAGACTTGGAAGATCTTGAAAAGCAAGAACTTATAAATGATTTAAAACCTCTAAATGCTAATTCAAACAAGGTTGACTATAAAAAAGTAAGGGAATTTAAAAATAAATATCTCAAGGAAGCTTTTGAAAAACAAGAAGACACTAAAAAACAAGCGTTTAAAGATTTTGTAAAAGAAAATTCTTGGGTAGTCGCATATGCTAAATTTAGTATCTTATTAAGAATAAATAGTTATTCATCTTGGTGGACTTGGAGTTTAAATTATCGTTACGATTTTTATAAAAATACGTTTGATTATTCATCATACGAAAAAGAAATATTATTTATTGAGTGGGTTCAATTTATAGCATTTAAACAATTTTATAAACTAAAAAAATATATTAATAAAAACGGAATAGAACTTATGGGTGATATTCCTTTCTATGTTGCTGCAAACAGTAGTGATGCTTGGGCAAATCAAGATGAGTTCCTATTAGATGAAAATGATGAACCTTCTGGAATTGCTGGTGTACCACCAGATTATTTTAGTAAGACCGGACAAAGATGGGGAAACTTACTTTATGATTGGGAATATATGAAAGATGATAATTTTACTTATTGGATGAATAGAATCGAAAGTGTAAGTAAAATGTATGATATTATTCGTGTTGACCATTTCAGAGCTTTTGATACATATTGGGTAATTAATCCAGAATGTGATACTGCAATTGATGGAAAATGGTTACATGCTTATGGCGATGAATTCTTAGGAATGCTCTTTAAAAAACATCCAAATATAAATCTTATTGCTGAAGATTTAGGAGATTTAGTCCCTAGTGTTGGAAAACTACGTGATAAATATTGTTTACTTGGAATGAATGTATTTGAATTCAATATTTTTAATAAGAAATTCGTTTCAAATGAAAATCAAATTATTTATACTGGCACTCATGATAACGAAACTATTAAGGGATGGTATAACAATTTAATTGATGGTGATAAAGAGCTATTAAAAATTATGTTCAAGGAATTAAAGATTAAAGGAAGATCAATGAGAGAAAAAATATTAAATTATTGTTTTGAATCTCCATGCAAGTTATGCATTTTCCCAATTCAAGATTATTTAGGATTAGGAAATGAAGCTAGAATGAATGTTCCAGGAACATGTGGCTCACCTAACTGGGAATTTAAATTAAAGAATTTTGACGGATTATTAAAAGAAATATCAAATATAAAGGAATTAAATTTAAAGTATAAAAGATGATTAAGATTTCGATGATAACTTTAGGGTGCGTTAAAAACACCGTTGATAGCGAAGCTATTATGGCTCTTTTTAAAGAACCTTATTTTAAAATTACAACTGATTTAAATGACACTGATGCAATTATTATTAACACATGTGGGTTTATTGAAAGTGCAAAAGTAGAAGCGATTAATACAATTTTAGATTGCTTAAAATACAACAAAAAATTAATCGTTATTGGTTGCTTAGTTGAAAGATTTTATAATGAACTAGTAAAAGAAATTCCTGAAGTTGATTTATGGATTAAGTTTAAAGACGAATATACTCAACTTCCACAAATGATATCTGAACTTTTTAATAATGAAGTTGAACTTCCTGAATTTTCAATTTTTAATAGAGTTGTATCAACAGATAAAACAACTTGCTATTTAAAAATTAGCGAAGGCTGTAATAGATTTTGTGGCTTCTGCGCAATACCTTATATTAGAGGAAGATTTATTTCTTATGATGAAGACGAATTGGTTGAATATGCAAAAAACGCTGCAAAAGATGGATCAAAAGAATTAGTTTTAATTGGACAAGATCCTACAAGCTATGGGATGGACCTCAAAGATAAGAACATAAATCTTGTTCATTTACTAAGAAGATTAAACGAAATTGAAGGTTTTGTTTTTATTAGATGCTTATATATGTATCCTCATGGAATTACTAAAGAGCTTGTTGATTTTATTCGTGATAATAAAAAAATGGTTCACTATTTCGATGTTCCTATTCAACATATTAGCAATAATGTATTGAAGGAAATGCATCGTGTTGACACAAAAGAATCAACTATCGAAAAGTTAAATTATATAAAAGAACAAATTCCTGATGCAGTGTTCAGAACTACTTTAATCGTTGGCTATCCAAATGAAACAGAAGATGATTTTAAAGAATTATTATCTTTTGTTAATGATTTTAAATTTAATCATTTAGGTGTTTTTACTTTTAGTTGTGAAGAAGGAACATATGCATCTCATTTAAAGAACATAGTTTCTAAAGAAGAAGCGATGGAGAGAAAAGAAGCAATTATGAAAAATCAAGCTACAATTTCTTATAGATTGAATCAACGTTTAATCGGAAAAGAAATGGATGCTGTTATTATTAAAAAAGATAGAAAGCAATATATAATTAGAACATCCTATGATGCTCCTGATGATATTGACGGAAAAGTAATTTTAATGTCACAAAAAGAACATAATCCAGGGGACGTTGTTAAAGTTAAAGTAACAAACGCACTCGTATATGACTTGCTTTGTGAAGAAATTTAAGTTTCTCTATTAATTTACTAAAATACGATGATGAACTATACCCAAAATCCTGGACAACAGGAGGATGGGTATTTTTTTATGTTTTAAATGATTAAAAAATTAAATTAGCATTTAATGGCGACTTTTATAACACCATCACGTTTGTTTTCAAATAATTCGTAAGCTTCATCAATTTTATCTAAAGGATATGTGTGAGTAATTAATTTTTCTGTGTCTATTTTTCCTTCTGAAATTAATCTTAGTGTTTCATCACAATCACATCCATCAACTCCGCCAAACTTAAATGTTAAATTTTTTCCATACATATTAGGAAGTGGTAAAATTTGAGCGTTATTGTATAAGGCAACAACCGTTACTATTGCGTTAGGCCTTGCCGCTTGCCAAGCAAGTTGAAAAGTCTCATCTGTACCAGCTACCTCTAGAACAACATCAGCACCTCCATGAAGTGTTTCTTTTTGCATAAGTCGAAGACATTCTTCTGGTTTTACAGTAATTACATTTTTATAATTTTCATTTATAAAACGAATTCGATTATCATCTTTTTCACAAACAATAATTTTCTTAGGGTTCTTTAAAAGGCAACACAATAAGGTACATATACCAGTGGGACCAGCACCGATTATTAAAACTGTATCTTCGTTTTTGATTTCAGATATTTTAGCAGCCCAATATCCTGTTGCAAGTATATCCCCGACAAAAAGAGCCTTTCTATCAGACACGCTATCTGGAATTTTATTTAAACAATGATTTGCATAAGGAACACGTACATATTCGGCTTGACCGCCATCAATTCTACAGCCTAATGCCCATCCACCATTTTTATCTATACAATTATTTACATATCCGTTCTTACAAAAGAAGCATTCTCCACAAAATGTTTCAACGTTTACAGTTACTCTATCGCCTTTTTTAAATTTAGTAACACCGCTACCTGCTTCTTCAACTATACCAACCATTTCATGACCTACAGTAATCCCTGGAACAGCTCGAGGGACACTGCCGTGTTTAATGTGCAAATCACTTGTACAGATACTTGCTAAAGTCACTTTTACAATAGCATCTCCTGGCTCAACGATAGTTGGCTTTTCTTTATCAATTAGTTTAAATTTTCCTTTTTCTATATATGTGTAACTTTTCATTTTGCTGATTCTCTTTTCAATTTATAATAGAAAAAAATTTACTAAAAGTCTAGGTTTTACGAGTTTTTTTTGAGAATTTTTAGAATTAATTTAATAAAAAAAGTCAATGCGTCATAGCACCGACTCACTTCGTTCACTGGTGCTACGACGTAGAATCGAACTGCGAATAGATCCTTACCATGGACCCGTTATACCATTTAACTATCGTAGCATTCCATTAAATTGTATTGACGATTAGCTTAAAAGTCAACAAGATTAACAGTGACGATAGTTAAATGATGAAAGAGACTTGCACTATCTATTCTTAGTTCGATTCAACGTTATAAAGTTCTTTAGACATTTAAAAAAGTTTCTACACTTGAATTTTGAGCAAGTATCGGCTTCGCTTCAATTTTGAGTCTATCTAAAGCATATTTAAGTAAGTTTCTTGATGCATTTAAATCTCTATCGATAGTGGCTCCACAATCGCAAATTAATTTAGTTTCTGATTGGGTGTTGATTTGATCCATTTCTTTATGTATAGCTCCACAGTTAGAACAAATTTGACTTGAAGGAAAATATCTATCTGCAAAAATCAATTCCTTATTATATTTTTTTGTCTTGTTTTTAATGATTTGGTAAAAACTATGAAGTGCAACTTGAGCAAGCTTTGTTTTTAGATTAGGATTCGCATACATAGTTTCTAAATCTAGTGTTTCAAGACAAATATAATCGTACTTTCTACAAATTTCATCTGCGATTTTATTATATTGAGAAGTTCTAATCTCTTGTGCTTTTGCAACTCTAACACTGGCTAGTGTAGCAACTTTATGGAAATTTTTTGATTTTTTATAATTAGGATTTTTAAACATTATGTTGTCTTTAATTCTACAATAATGCTTAGCTTTAATAAGATTTACATGAATTTTTGAATAATCAACATCATAAATTTTACTTTTGCCTTCGCTATCAGATAGAGTAATAAAATGTTTAAGTCCAAGATCAATTCCACAAACGAGATTTTTGCTTTGATATACATATGGTCTATGAAAAGCGATACAAGTAAGAAAATATTTTCCATTAAATTTTTTAACATAACAACACGAGAACTTAGGCGAAACAATTACTTTAGGCCTAATTTTTATTCGAACATCGTGAATATGAAAAAATGAATCTTCAATTTTTATAAAAGAAGGAGTGAACTTTATAGTTTCATGTGTTCTTGTAGCATCGTTTCTTTTAAAATTTCTTTTCCTTGAAAAGAGCGGTTCATATTTTCTTGCATAATTATCGCAAGCAAAATCAAAATGATTTTTTGCACAATATTTTGAATAATCAAAATTTATATTAGAAATTCTTCTTTGATATTTTCTAATTTCTCTTAATGCATCTTTTTTTGTAAATATACCTTTTTCAACTTCAGCTTGCTTCATATATTTATATAAAGATTTTCTATATCTTTTATAAAAATAGAATTCTTTATCTAAAAGCAATTTTTGTTCTTTTGTCGGGTACATTTGATATTCGTAAACTTTTAGAAAAACTTTTGTGTCTGACATATATCTCCTTTTGTAATACCGCAATATCGTGAATATCAAATAAATTCAGTATCCTTAGTCTTTTAAACCTTAAGGTGTCGATCACGCCCAAATGTATAAATAAACAAAATATGGATCCTTTATTTTGTCTATTTAGTAAAGTATTTAATAAGGCAAAGAAATTTATAAAGAAAGCCTTAATTATATTTCTTTTGTCTTTTACTTTATTAGGGAGAAAAAGTAGAAGAAGAGGAAAGTGAATCGTGGGTTTTATTCACCCTCCTTCACTAATACGATGTATAGAATTTAAATAATTTTCAAAAATAATTTAAGTTTTTTTATTTTAAGTAATATATGCAATAAAATTTAAACAATATTGCATATTTAAGAGCATCGGAATTAAAAAATATAGAATGATGGAGCAAAGCGATTAACTCCATCATAAATGTATTTCGGAAAAAATT
>ENA-UOJH01001689-UOJH01001689.1-human-gut-metagenome-genome-assembly--contig:-C148-NODE-1689-length-15528-cov-239.331287_pt1 | contig 15528 bp, 10 predicted proteins | sample MGYA00242345_ERZ723892 | MGnify/ENA metagenome assembly ERZ723892 | reverse complement strand
ATGGCAAAATTAGTGCTTTTCACATATTATAGCTATACAAAATTGTACACTATCATATATTTCTATTCTATCAGATGTATTTTTATATTCTTTGAAGAATAAAGTTCTGTTTATTAAATGAACAGACATGCTTTCTGTATCAGTATATATAATAAGGTATTCAAGTTTCGCAAGTGGTTTAAGTACGGGCGGCCCAAAAGTTCCAGAAGCAGCACGCCCTGAAGGGGCAGAAGCTCTTAGCCCAGGGCAACGCCCTGGGTATAATAGCAATCAGCAAGGCGCCCTGTAAGGGCAAAAGCTTTAAAACTCCTGGCAATAATATAAAGCTTTTGCCCTTACAGGGCGACAGATTTGCGTCCAAAACAACCCAGGGCGCTGCCCTGGGCTAAGAGCTTCTGCCCTTTCAGGGCGTGCCAACCATACAGGTCAAAAGTGTTTTGAGATTCTGTACTAAAACATCTGTGCCACACGCTTCACCCCTGCTACCAAGGCATCAACCTCTTCCTTGGTATTATAGAGCGCAAAGCTGGCTCGAACGGTTCCTAAGATGCCATAACGGTCCATCAGAGGCTGAGCACAATGATGACCTGTACGAACTGCAATGCCAAGACGGTCGAGAAGTGTGCCCATATCCATGTGATGAATATCGCCTACAAGGAAACTTACCACAGCATCCTTGCCTTCTTGCTCTCCAAAAAGTCTGATTCCATCGATGGTTTGCATCTGTTCCATACAGTAGCGTGTAAGTTCTTTCTCGTGCTGGACAATATTGTCCATACCAAGAGCCGACACATAATCGATGGCTTTGGCCAAACCATGAGTAGCCACATAATCGGGAGTTCCTGCCTCAAACTTGAAGGGCAACTTCTCGAAAGTGGTCTTTTCGAAGCTCACACTCTCTATCATCTCGCCACCTCCCTGGTAAGGAGGCATACGATCAAGCCATTCTTCCTTGCCGTAGAGCACGCCGATACCTGTAGGTCCATATATCTTATGACCACTGAAAGCAAAGAACTCGCAATCCAAATCTTGTACATCGACCTTGAAATGAGGTGTGCTCTGAGCTCCATCCACCATCACGGGCACATCATGCTCATGAGCTATCTTGATCATCTCTTTCACAGGATTCACCGTACCGAGCACATTGCTTACCTGGGTAATACTGACAATCTTGGTACGTTCGTTGAACAAACTGGCGAATTCATCGATGTTTATCTCTCCTTTTTCGTTAATAGGGATCACACGGATGGCAATGCCTTTCTTGGCTGCCTGCAACTGCCAAGGCACAATATTGGAATGGTGCTCCATAGTAGAGATGATGACCTCGTCGCCCTCGCTCATAAACTCATCACAGAAAGAGGAGACAACGAGATTCAGACTCTCGGTAGTACCACGGGTAAAGATGATTTCCTCTACTTTGGGAGCATTGATAAACTTGCGTACTGTCTCGCGGGCAGCCTCATGAAGATCTGTAGCCTGCTGAGAAAGGTAATGCACACCTCTATGCACATTGGCATTGACGTTAAGATATTCGTCACGCATAGCATCAAGCACACATAAAGGCTTCTGTGTAGTAGCAGCATTATCGAGATAAACCAAAGGCTTGTCGTACACCGTTCTCGAAAGTATCGGGAAATCGGCTCTTACTTTGTTAATATCATACATAATTTTAAGGAGTTAAGGAGTTAAGAAGTTAAGGAGTTAAAGAAGTTAAGACATCGGTAAATCTGTCTTCAATAGGAATCTCAAACAATATAACAATTGTCTTAACTCCTTTAACTACATAATTATCTACTTGCAAAGCTTGCATCCCTCACACTTGTTGAGTTCACCACGGAAGCGTTTTTCTACAAGATGATGAAGGCGATCACGAAGAGGCTCCAATTCCATCTTGTCAATAACTTCGTTGATAAACGCAAACTGAAGAAGCAACTTTGCCTCCTCGCGGCTCACACCACGCTGCTGCATATAGAACAAGGCAGCATCGTTAAGCTGACCGACAGTGCTGCCATGCGCACACTTCACATCATCGGCATATATCTCCAACATAGGCTGGGTGAACATACGGGCAGTCTTGGTGGCACAAAGATTTTGATTAGTTTCCTGAGATATTGTCTTCTGAGCACCATGACGTACCAACACACGACCAGCAAAGGCTCCTCGGGCCTCACCATCGAGTACATATTTATAAAGTTCATTGCTGGTACAATGTCCCACCTGATGATCAATAAGTGTGTTGTTATCCACCACCTGATTCTTATCGGCAATAACACAACCATTGCAGAAACATTCTGCCCCCTCGCCCTTGAACACCAAGTCGAGACGGTTGCGGGTGATACCATTATGAAGGGTAATCACATTATGGTTCACACGGCTGTTGGCCTGCTGCTCTATATAAACATTGCTGACACGACGGTTCTTGTAATGAGTCTCCTCCAGACAATAAAGATCAAGACTCGCATTCTCGCCTACAAAAGCCTCAATAACCTGTGTGGCAAGGAAATTCTTGTCGTCAGCAGCATGGTCGCAGAAAAGGAACTTTGCTTCAGCACCCTGCTCCAAGACGATGAGAACACGACGATTCACCATCAGGTCGACATCCGAGCGAAGAATATTGATGACCTGCACAGTACGCTCCACTTTTACATTCTTGGGCACATAGATGAACAAGCCATCCTGAGCCAAGACTGTATTCAGGGCAGTAATGCCATCCTCGTCTGTTTTGGCAATCTTAGCATAGTATTTCCCGATGAATTCAGGGTTTTCTGCAGCAATCTTGCTCAAAGAATCCACGATAACGCCCTCTGGAAGTTCTACCTTTGGAAGAGCTTTGTTATAGAAAGCATCATTAACCACGAAGTATAGTGAAGTACTGAGATTGGGCACATCACAACGGAAAGCCTGATAAGGGTCTACAGGAATCTCCAGTCGATTCAGGTTCAAACCATAGTCGGGCTCGAAGATGGCACTCATATCTGTGTACTTGTATCTCTCAACCTTGCGAGAAGGAAAGCCCAGGCGACGGAAGTCCTCAAAAGCAGCATCGCGCACAGCATTGAGCACCTCGGCACTGTTCTTCTTGATCATTCTCGACGAAGACTGATACAAGTCTAAATATTGTTTTTCTGAATGCATAATATTCAATTTATAATTAATAAACAACAATGAATAAACAGAGGCTTGCCTTTCATGGCAAAGCCTGTTATGATTGAGACATTATCATTTATTCTTTTTCATCTACCTCAGCCTTGATCCAGTCGTAGCCACGAGCCTCAATCTCCTTGGCAAGTTCAGGACCGGCAGTCTTCACGATTCTACCCTTATAGAGTACGTGAACCACACTTGGCTTAATCATATCGAGCAGACGCTCGTAGTGAGTGATGACGATGGCAGATGTCTTGTCGGTATGCATCTTGTTCACACCATCTGCTACAATACGCATCGCATCCACATCGAGACCAGAGTCGGTTTCATCGAGAATAGAAAGCTTTGGCTCCAGCATAGCCATCTGGAAAATCTCGTTGCGCTTCTTCTCACCACCCGAGAAACCTTCGTTTACTGAACGGCGAGCCAACTTGCTGTCCAATTCCACCAACTCGCGCTTCTCACGCATCAGCTTCATGAATTCGCTTGTATTCAATGGTTCCAAACCCTGATACTCACGCTTGGCATTGATAGCCGCACGCATGAAGTTGGTCATGGATACGCCAGGAATCTCCACCGGATACTGGAAAGAGAGGAACAAGCCTTCACGGGCACGGTCCTCTGGCTTCATATCCAGGAGGTTCTTGCCGTTGAAGATAGCCTCACCCTCGGTTACGGTATAGAGAGGGTTACCTGTAAGCACAGCGCTCAAGGTTGACTTACCGGAACCGTTAGGTCCCATGATAGCATGTATCTCACCATCGTTGATAGTCAGGTTGATACCTTTCAATATTTCTTTGCCTGCAATAGTAGCATGCAGATTCTTTACCTCTAACATAATTTTAGTCAATTTTTATCGATTTCATCGAGAATTATGATAACTATCCTACGGTTCCTTCGAGTGAAACACTCAGGAGTTTCTGTGCCTCAACGGCAAACTCCATAGGCAACTTGTTGAGCACATCCTTGGCATAACCATTTACGATCAGGCCGACTGCCTCCTCAGTTGGAATGCCTCGCTGATTGCAATAGAAGAGCTGGTCTTCTGAAATCTTCGAGGTGGTTGCTTCATGCTCGAACACAGCGGTATCGTTTTGCGCATCCATATATGGGAAAGTATGTGCTCCACAATCACTGCCCAACAACAATGAGTCGCAAGAACTGTAGTTACGGGCATTGTCGGCATTAGCTATGGCACGTACCAGACCACGATAAGAGTTCTGGCTATGTCCTGCCGAGATACCTTTCGATATAATGGTACTCTTGGTATTCTTACCCATATGAATCATCTTGGTACCTGTATCGGCCTCCTGATAATTGTTGGTAACAGCCACACTGTAAAACTCAGCTACAGAGTTGTCGCCACGCAGGACACAGGAAGGATACTTCCAGGTAATGGCGGAGCCCGTCTCTACCTGAGTCCAACTCAACTTCGAGTTGACACCACGCAAGTCGCCTCGCTTGGTCACGAGATTCAAGACTCCACCCTTTCCATGTTCATCACCAGGATACCAGTTCTGAACGGTAGAATACTTCACCTCGGCATTGTCCTTAACGATAATCTCGACAATAGCTGCATGGAGCTGGTTCTCATCACGCATAGGTGCTGTACATCCCTCTAAGTAAGAAACGTAGGCATCGTCGTCGGCAATAATCAATGTACGCTCAAACTGACCTGTATTGCGGGCATTAATGCGGAAATAGCTGCTCAACTCCATAGGACAGCGAACACCCTTTGGAATATAGACAAAGGAACCGTCACTGAACACACAGCTGTTCAAGGCTGCATAGAAGTTGTCGCGATATGGCACTACTGTTCCCAAATACTCTTTCACCAAATCGGGATGTTCCTTGATGGCCTCACCAATACTGCAGAAAATAACGCCCTTCTCTCGAAGCTTCTCCTTGAAAGTTGTCTTCACCGACACGGAGTCCATGATGGCGTCTACTGCGGTTCCACTCAGAGCCAAGCGCTCCTCCAGAGGAATGCCAAGCTTGTCAAATGTCTTCTCCAACTCAGGGTCTATCTCCTTGTTCTTAGGCTTCTTAGCCAATGGGTCGGCATAGTAAGATATCTCCTGATAGTTGACAGGTGGCACATGTACATGTCCCCACTTTGGTTCTCTAAGTGTCTTCCAGTAATGGTAGGCTTTCAGACGAAATTCGAGCATCCATTCGGGCTCTCCTTTCTTCTGAGAGATAAGGCGCACAACATCCTCGTTGAGTCCTTTCTCTATGATTTCAGTATGCACGTCGGTGGTAAAGCCATACTCATATTTCTGGTCTATCACGTCCTTGACAACCTGATTTTGTTCTTTCTCTTTCTCTGCCATTGTTATTCAGAATAACCTTTCGTTATTTTAACCATAAATAGGGATAAACCTCTTGAGGCTCATCCCTACCTTATTATATTATATATATGATAGAGCGAAAGGAAAGGTGATTTGGCCGAAACTATGTTTCTTACTCCTCATTTCCAATTCTTCGCTCCTCATTCACTCTTCACTTTATTAAAGTTTCTGCTCTACCTCGATCTCTGTGAAGGTCTCGATAACGTCACCTTCCTGAATATCGTTGTAGTTGACAAGGCTCAAACCGCACTCCATACCGGTAACCACCTCCTTCACATCATCCTTATAACGCTTCAAGGCTCCGATATCTGCTGTACGAATCACGATTCCGTCGCGGATAACACGGGCTTTATCCTTGGCATGTACCTTACCCTCAGTAACGAGACCACCGGCAATAGTACCCACCTTACTGATCTTGAAGGTCTGCTTCACCTCTACCTGACCAGTAACAATCTCCTTCTTCACCTTGTCGAGCATACCGACCATAGCGCTCTTGATATCGTCGATAGCATCGTAGATGATGGAGTAAGTGTTGATTTCCACGCCCTCACGGTCGGCTGCCTTGCGTGCATCAGCAGAAGGACGAACCTGGAAACCAACGATGACAGCATCTGAAGCAGAAGCCAGCATGACGTCGTTCTCAGAAATCTGACCCACAGCCTTGTTGACTACGTTCACCTGAACCTTCTCGGTAGAAAGTTTGATGAAAGAGTCGCTCAAAGCCTCAACAGAACCGTCTGTATCACCCTTCACGATGACATTCAACTCATGGAACTCACCACGTGCGATACGGTGAGAGATATCACCAAGAGTCAAGCGCTTCTGAGTACGCAAGCCCTGCTCACGCTGCAACTGCTCACGCTTGTTGGCGATTTCGCGAGCCTCCTGTTCTGTCTCGATAACATGGAACTGATCACCGGCAGTAGGAGCACCATTCAAACCAAGGATAATGGCTGGCTCTGCAGGAGCAGCCGACTTGATGTTGGCATTACGCTCATTGAACATCGCCTTCACACGCCCCCAAGAAGTACCGGCGAGAACAATATCACCAACCTTCAAGGTACCATTGGCAACCAATACGGTAGATACATATCCACGTCCTTTGTCGAGAGAAGACTCGATGATAGTACCTGTGGCACGACGGTTAGGGTTAGCCTTCAAGTCAAGCATATCAGCCTCAAGGAGCACCTTGTCAAGCAGATCGTGCACACCGATACCCTTCTTGGCACTGATTTCCTGACACTGGTACTTACCACCCCACTCCTCAACGAGCAAGTTCATGTTAGCCAAGTCCTCACGAATACGGTCTGGGTTGGCACCTGGCTTATCAATCTTGTTGATAGCAAATACCATCGGCACACCTGCAGCCTGAGCATGGGCGATAGCCTCCTTGGTAGTAGGCATCACAGAGTCGTCGGCTGCGATGATGATGATGGCGATATCGGTGGCCTGAGCACCACGGGCACGCATGGCGGTAAACGCCTCGTGACCTGGAGTATCAAGGAAGGTAACCTTGCGGCCACTGTTCAGCGTAACACTGTATGCACCGATATGCTGGGTAATACCACCCGCCTCACCGGCAATCACATTGGTATTGCGGATGTAGTCGAGCAAAGAAGTCTTACCATGGTCTACGTGACCCATCACAGTTACGATTGGAGCACGTGGAACCAAATCGTTCTCATCATCCACTTCCTCGCTGACAGCTTCCTGAACCTCTGCGCTGACATATTCGGTCTTGAAGCCGAACTCCTCAGCCACCATATTGATGGTCTCTGCATCCAGACGCTGGTTGATAGATACCATGATTCCAACACCCATCAAGGTAGAGATAACCTGAGTAACGCTGATATCCATCATCGTAGCCAATTCGCTTACGGTAACGAACTCTGTGAGTTTCAGTATTTTACTCTCCTTCTGCTCCTGACGAACCTGGTCCTGAAGTTTCTCCTGCACAGCCTCGCGCTTTTCCTTACGGTACTTAGCACCCTTCTTGTTCTGGCTCTTGCTTGTAAGACGGGCAAGGGTTTCCTTTACCTGGCGTGCTACAGCCTCGTCGTCGACCTCTATCTGACGCTGGTTATTGCCCTTGTTGTTATTGTTCTTATTCTTATTTTTATTCTTTTTCTTGCCGCCACCATTATTGTTATTGTTCTGGTTGCCGCCATTGTTATTGTTGTTCTTGCCGTTATTGCCCTGCGAAGACTCGGCATTGATGTCTACACGCTCCTTATTGATGCGCACACGCTTCTTACGCTCGCTATGCTGCTGGGCAAACTTGTCCTCACGCTCCTTACGGCGCTCCTCCTTGGTCTTCTTCTTAGGACGAGTGCTCTGATTAAGGGTAGAAAGGTCTATCTTTCCGAGCACCTTAGGCTCATTGGCAGCAAACTTCTGCTCGCTCTTCAGTGTGAAGACCGTATTGGTTGCAGCTGGCTGAGCTGCTACAGGCTGACTGGCAGCCTTTTCTTCCTTAGCTTCAGACTTGCTTTCCTTCACCTCAGGCTTACTTTCCTTAGCTTCTGGCTTGTTGACAGGCTTGACTTCCACCTTTTCAGACTTCTTTTCCGCCTTAACTTCTGGCTGCTTGGCAACAGACTCTACATCAGACTTCTGAGTTTTTTCTACTACAGAAGCTGTCTCAACAGGCTTTTCCTCCTTCTTAGGAGCATTGTTTACTGGCGCAGGACTGACGGCAGCAGTCTCTGTTTCCTTCGCCTCTGTCTTTTTAGGAGCAGCAGACTGAGCAGCATTTGCCTTGCCGATTTGGTCCAGGTCAATCTTGCCCAGCGGCTTAAACTGCTGCTGGCGGCTTGACTCGAGGATGCTTTCGGCGCGGTTGTCCTTAGGCTCTGGTGCACGCTTCTTCTCTTTGGTCTTCTTAGTGAAGAGCTTTTCTGCCTGATTACGAACTTCCTTATCCTGACTGAAGGCATCATTGAGCGCCTTATATTGTTCGTCGCTCAACTTGAAGTTCAGTTCGGCTTTCACCTCCCCTAATTCGTTTCTTTTTTCCAGGAATTCAACTGCCGTCTGAAGTCCTATGTTCAATTCACGTAGTGCTTTGTTTAATCTGATGCTCATATTTATACTTTATATCTCCTTCTTTTATATTTATTAATTTTCGAACTCGGCACGCAATACTTTCAAGACACTGTCAACAGTTTCCTCTTCGAGGTCTGCCTTCTCAATCAGCATGTTGCGTGGAGCCTTCAGCACCTGCTTGGCGGTATCAAGCCCAATACCCTTGATGGCATCAATCACCCACTGGTCAATTTCGTCAGAGAACTCGTCCAGATAGATATCCTCATCAGCATCTGCCTCATTGATTTCACGGAACACATCGATGGTGTACTCGGTGAGCATGGAAGCCAACTTGATGTTCATACCACCACGACCAATAGCCAAACTTACCTCCTCTGGCTGCAAATACACCTCTGCCTTGTGATTTTCCTCGTCGATATTGACAGAGGTAATCTGGGCAGGAGCCAACGCACGCTGGATGAAGAGCTTGATGTTGCTTGAGTAATTGATAACGTCGAGGTTCTCGTTGCAAAGCTCGCGCACGATACCATGTACACGGCTTCCCTTTACACCGACACAGGCTCCTACTGGGTCTATGCGCTCATCAAAAGACTCTACTGCTATCTTGGCACGCTCGCCAGGCATACGTGCTATGCGACGGATGGCAATAAGACCATCATTGATCTCAGGCACTTCGGCCTCGAGGAGTCGCTGCAAGAAGATGGGAGCTGTACGGCTGAGGATAATCTTTGGATTGTTGTTCTCGTTGTCCACTCTCAGGATGACGGCACGCACGGTCTCACCTTTACGATATACGTCGGCAGGAATCTGCTCTGACTTAGGCAGGATCAACTCATTGTTCTCATCGTCTACAATGAGTACTTCGCGCTTCCATACCTGATATACCTCACCAGAGATAACCTGACCCACACGGTCCTTGTACTTATTGTACAATGAGTCATGCTCCAGCTCGAGAATCTTGGATGCCAATGTCTGACGAAGGTTCAGGATGGCACGACGGCCAAACTTATTGAAATCAACCTTCTCGCTCACATCCTCGCCAACCTCGTAGTCAGCCTGGATCTTGCGTGCCTCAGCCAATGGGATCTCTTTGTTCTCATCCTCCACCTCGCCATCTGCAACAACCACACGGTTGCGGTAGATTTCGAAGTCACCCTTGTCTGGGTTTACGATGACGTCGAAGTTTTCATCACTACCGAAAATCTTGGCAAGCACATTGCGGAAGCTTTCCTCCAACACGCTCACCAATGTAGTACGGTCGATATTCTTGGTTTCTTTAAACTCGCGGAATGTATCAATCATACTCGCAGTTTCTTCTTGCATTTTCTTTACTGCCATAGCTTATTTGAAACTTATTACGTATTTTGTATATTTTACCTTATCCATCTGATAGGTATGCAGCACGTCCTGCTTCACAGGGCGCTTCTTGCCTTCTACCTTTACTTTCTCCTCAACACTCACACTGAAGTCGTTGCCATCTACAGAATGCAGAATGCCCTTCACCTTCTTGCCATCAGCATCGAGCACCTCCACCTCCTTACCGATGAAGTTGACGTACTGCTGTGGTACCTTGAAAGGCTGCCCAAGTCCTGCAGAACCAACTTCCAGTTCATAGTCCTCCTCATCACGATTCAAGTGGTCCTCTATAAATCTGCTCAGGGCCACACAGTCCTCTATCCACACACCATCGGCATGATCTATTTCAACGACAATCTTGTCGTCAGGACTGATTTCAATGCTTACCAAGAAATATTCCTTGTCTTGGAGCCATTCGTCAACTAATTCTTTTACGACGTTTTTATCTATCATATATTTCTTATTAAAATAAAATGAGGAACTCTTTGTGAGCCCCTCATTCCACTGAACGTTGCAAAATTACGATTTTTTTTGGTTCTGACCAAAGTTTTTTGAATATTTTATTCTACAACATGCACATTTTTAATCATTTGTGTACCTTTTCGCCCTCTTTTTCGCTGGGCCTCAGGAGTTTTTTATATTCTTCGGGTGTATTGAGCAATCTGACAGCTTCCTTCACCTGCTTGTCATAACGTAAGGAATTTCTGATAGCTCCACCCTGATAATAGTAGGCTGCCACAATATCATTTTCGAGCAAGCGCTTGATGTACTGCTTGTTATAGTCGAGATCCTTGGCCACATTGTGACTCAGTTTCTTGGCAAGGGCATCGAATTCTGGCTTCGCATCATCATAATAACCTTCAAAACGGGCCAGTTTCATCAGGTCTTTCAGATACTTCTCCGTCTCTCTGTCATACTTGAAGTCGGCTTTCAGTACACGAGCCTTAAACTCCTCGTAATCAGCATCGGTAAGAGCAAAATCCTTGGCCGGAGCTATCGTAGGATGCTTGGCTATATAATCCACCTCGTAGTTGAGCATCAGCTCGTTACTGTCGCGTGCTCCTGCCAGATAGTAAGCGATATTGGGCAGCGAGTCGGGCTTCACCTCTACATCCGGCTTCACGCCACCACCATCACGTACCTCACGTCCTCCTGCTGTATAGAACACCTTGGTAAGCGAATCGGGCACATGCTCCACATATCCACCCTTGGCATGCTTGTAGTTGAGAGCCTGCACGCATCGCCCGCTGGGAATGTAATACTTGCTCGTGGTAAGTTTCATCTGTCCATTGTAAGGCAAGTCCATCGTAGCCTGAACAAGTCCCTTTCCATACGTGCGCGTACCTAATATAATAGCACGATCATAATCCTGCAGGCTTCCACTCAATATCTCGGCTGCGCTGGCAGTATTTCCGCTCACAAGCACCACGATAGGCATCAGTGTATCAATAGGCTCCACCGTGGTTTTGTATTCATTGTTGGCACGTTGCAGCTTACCCTTCATCGTTAACACGACCTTATCCTTGGGCAAGAACATATTCACAATGCTCACCGCCTCGCTTACAGAGCCTCCGCCATTGTTACGCAAGTCGAAGACAAGTTTCTTGGCTCCCTGCTTCTTCAAGTCGATAAAAGCACGGCGCACATCCTTGGCACACTGGTCGGTAAAGGAGTTGAAATTAATATAACCTATTCCACCGTCCAACAACCCATAATAAGGAAGAAATGGCATCTGTATGGTGCGTCGGGTGAGCTTCACCTTCATCACCTTGCCCGTACTTGGGCGCTTCACCTTAAGAATAAACGACGTGCCGGGCTCTCCGCGAAGGCGGTCGCTCACATAGCTCACCTCCTTGCCCTTCATCGTAGAGTCGTTAATACTCAGAATGATGTCACCCTTCTTAAGTCCTGCCTCCTGGGCGGGCATTCCCTCGTAAGGCTCGCTGATAACGGTATAACCCAACTGATAGTTGTATCTCACTACCGAACCTATACCAGCATACTTGCCCGTAAGCATATTCTTGAATTCCTTCACTTCCGACTCTGGATAATACTCTGTGTATGGATCAAGGCTCCGCAACATGGCATTGATGCCGTTGCCTATCACCTCATCAGCATCGAGTGTATCCACATACATCATATCCAAATTCTTATAGATAGACGTAAAGACATCCATATTCTTAGCTACCACAAAGTCGTGATTTTTCTCCTTTTGTGCCCATGCAGGCATGGCAAGTACCATGGCGAGCACCATTACATATAATTTATTTATCATCTCGTTTATTTATTTCTAAAAACTACACAAAGCGTTGAAGTACGCCTTTCGCCTACAAAAATACTCATTTATATCCTAAAAAGAAGCCTAAATCACAAAAAAATGATGTTTTTTTACTGAAAATTCATTTTTTTCTGAAAAAAATTTGGTGGAATAAAAAAAAGTCACTACCTTTGCAACCGCAAATGAGAAATCATTTACCTCTAATGCTTCAATAGCTCAGTTGGTTAGAGCACCTGACTGTTAATCAGGGGGTCGTTGGTTCAAGCCCATCTTGAAGCGCATCAAGCAAAGCCTTGCAAGTCATAAACTTGCGAGGCTTTATTGTTTTTATACATTTCTAAGTTGCACCCTACTTTGACTTGAAGCCTTATCAAATAAGAATCGATTCCCCCTAAAAAGAAAAAACTTTCGTTTGTGGAAACAGGAGTTTACATCCCAATCTCTCACAAACGAAAGTATGCTAAAACAATAACGATAGTCTATACTAAACACTATCTACAACTTGCGCTTAATTCCCTTGTCACCGACAACATATACCTTATCCTCATCCATCAGGACTGCCCTGCCACGCTGATGGTTGTAGTTATCCAGATTGTCGACATTCACGGCGATGACCTTTCCCTTATAGAAACGCTTGATGTCCTTGAGTATCGTATGACCTACATAGATTCTGTCCACATCGTAACGCTGAAGCACCATATCGAGAGAATCGCTTGACAAAGGCGACCATTTCTTGGTCTTCAGCACCAAGCCACGATACCAAATGGGACCACGGTTGCCATAAAGGAACTTACAGAACTCAGAATGAGCCTTGCGCTGCTTGCTCTTCATAAAGAGCACACTGCTGATAGTGTCGTTGACCACAGGGATACTCAAGTTACGGTCATAGAACTCTTTACTGATTCCTGCATGGACAAACAGGTTGCGGCCAATGACCTGCATCGCATTACGTGTGGCAAGCCATCGGCCCAGCTCAGTATTCGAACCGAAGAGATGGCGATAAGAAATTCCCAGGGTGTCGGCAAGCATCTTGTATTTAGGCTTGGCGTAACGCATATCGCCAGCCAACTCCATAGGCTCGTGATTGCCCAACAACACAGAAACACGACCGCCACACTCGGCAGCCTCGGCCTCAAGTTTGTAGAAGAGCCAGAAAATCTGAGGCACATCATAACCTCGGTCGAAGATGTCGCCAATAACCACCAGCTGATTGTCGCCATAAGCCCAGCGTAACTGGCTGTCAATAACACCATTGGCCTTCAGCAGGCTGACTACCAAGTTGAGTCTGCCATGAGGATCGGACATCACAAAGGTTTTCCTTGCCTGACTCTGCTTCCATGGCTGACGAGCTATAGGATGCAGACGTACAGAGAAAGGGTATTTCCCCTCATGGTCAGCCACATGCAGAGTAAAATCCTTTGGCAAGACTGCATAGACAGTATCTTTCACCTCGCCATTCTCAGTTACCGAGATAACTCTTACACTACCGTCAGTCTGATAGACCACATAGGGACCATCGCACGACAACTTCTTGTCGTCGGCATGCTCCTTAGCCGAAATGGTGATGCTGAACATCGTCAGCATCACCATCATCATTACCAATAAAAACTTGTTGCTTTTGTTCATTTCCTTTATTTACTTTTACCTGTTCAAGGATTATTCTCCGTAACCAGGATTATTCTGCAAGTGACTAACATTGCGTTCTGCCAATGGCAGAGGAAGTACTATCTTGTAGAAATTGTCTTCTCCCTCGCCTATGGTCATAAAATCCTTGCCACAAGTATGCTTGGTCTTGCTCAAAGTACTGTTGCTCTCTTCCACACGCACCACCTTCTTGCCATTTCTTAGTAAGTCGAACATACGATGTCCTTCACCCACCAACTCCTTGCGACGCTCATCAAGCACCTGGTCTACTGTAACCGTAGAAGATGCATCAACCGATTTAGCAAGATTGGCTCTGCTGACGATAGCACCGAGATATTTCACAGCCTCAGCATTATGGTCGCTGCCTGCTGCTGTCAACTTGGCTGCAGCCTCAGCAGCGTTGAGATAGGCTTCAGAGAGACGAATCAAAGGAATGTTGGCATCCTCAACACCCTCACCTTGCTGTGGCTGATATTTGTTGACATATCCACGTCCATAGATAGATGAAGAATAGCCTTGAGCCTTGGTAGCCACATTGATAATCTTCAGACGAACATCATCGTTGTCTTTCTTGAGGAAATTGTAGAACGATTTTGTGACACAACCGTCATAATATCCATTGGGAGAATAGAGATAACCTAAACTTTCCTTTCCTGGAGAATCGGTAGTAAGGTTGATGATCTCAAAGAGTACCTCGCCCTTATTGGTAGAAGCTTCACTCACATCGTTCGACCATGCTGTGGGATACTCTGCGTTGGTCCACAGCTGATATTGATGACTTTCAGCGCCCTCTATGGCAGCTTTGGCTGCATTAAGAGCCTTCTCGTTGTCACCATGATAGAGGTATACACGGCTCAGGAGAGTCAGGGCTGCCCACTTGTTGATCTTACCCTTATTGAACTTCTCGCCAAGCAAATTGATACTTGCCTCCAAGTCATTAATAATCTGTTCGTAACATTGAGCCACCGTACTGCGCTGAGGCATATAGTCCTTATCCACCACATCAGTTACGATGCTGGCACCCAAAGAGGCACCATTGTCATAGGTATAAGGATAACCATAGAGCTTGGTCAAATCGAAAAGCGACATACCACGGAGGGCAAGAGCCTGACCCTTATAGTCGTTCATGGTCTGCTTGTTTGCATCCGCAACCTCAATTTTATCAATATTGGTCAAAATCACATTACAGTTCTGAATAATACTATATGGATAAGCCCAATAAGAAGAAGGCGCATTACTCTTGGTAAAGCCATAAAGGTAAGCGGATGCAGTACGCTTAGTAGAGCTGACAGCCTGCATATCGTCGCCAGTCATGTCGCCATAATACACCAATCGACCAGAATAGGCGTAAGGAGACTGCATAGTGCTATATATACCGTTCAGAGTGGCGTCAACCTCAGACTTTGAGGTAACCTTGGTAGGCACAGATGTTGATGGATCAAGATCGAGCCAGTCATTGCCACACGAAGACATGCTTATAGCAACGATTCCCATCATTACATATTTATATATCTTGTTCATAATCATTCATTTTTAGAAATTAACATTCAAACCGAAAGTAACTGTCTTGAGTGGTGGGGTGGCCTGTGTGGCACTGCCGTTAACCACAGACTCCGGATCATAATAATCCCAGGCTGCCCATGTCCACAGGTTATTGGCAGACATATAGATACGGGCATTGCTCAAGCCTACAGAAGAGAGCCACTGCTT
>ENA-UOJH01001671-UOJH01001671.1-human-gut-metagenome-genome-assembly--contig:-C148-NODE-1671-length-15636-cov-6.820551_pt1 | contig 15636 bp, 12 predicted proteins | sample MGYA00242345_ERZ723892 | MGnify/ENA metagenome assembly ERZ723892 | reverse complement strand
AAGGACTACCAGTCCGACCCCGCTGAACTCGAAGTATAAACGAAGCGCACCCCTTCTCCATACAGAAGCAGAAGGGGTGCGCTTTTCTATGTTTTCCGAAAGTTTTCAACAACACAAAACTTCATCCTCTCATCACAAATTTCCATCTCCTTTTTTTTGAGGGCCGTCAAACCTGCGTGAATGGGGTCGTTTCCTGCGTGAATCGCTGTGTCTAAGCCCCGATGGTTATGTTATAATATGGTCATAAGGGAGGAACTTGAGGATGGAGCTTCGATTTGCGGTCGTAGAAGACCGCCTGCCCGACGCTCAGCGGTTGGAGAGCCTTTTGCGGCTGGCTTTCGGCGGCGGGCAACCATTGGTCTGTGACCATTATGAGAGCGGCGACGCCTTTCTGGCGGCGTTCCCCTCAAAAAATTATCAGGTCGTTTTTCTCGACATCTGCATGGAAGGCACCAACGGCATCGAGACGGCGCGCATCCTGCGCCGGACCGACCCCGACCTGCTGCTGGTGTTCGTGACCTCGTCCCCGGAATACGTATGGGACGCATTCCCCGTCCACCCCTTCGACTATCTGCTCAAGCCCTACCGGGAAGAAAAGCTCTTCCAGCTGGCCGACGAGCTGCGGCGGGTGCTCTTCCGGGCCGAACCGGAGCTGGAAGTCCGCATCGCACGACAGCAGGTACATCTCCCCCTGCGGAAGATACAGTACGCCATGGCCCAGAACCACTACGTCCGCATCGTCAGCGACGACGGCGAGTGCCGGACAGTCTCCACCTTCTCCCAGGTGGAGCAGCTGCTGCGGGCGCAGGAGAACTTCATCGTCTGCAACCGGGGCGTCATCCTGAACATGGACAAGGTGCTCCGGCTGGACAGCGACTGCTTCGAGATGCTGGACGGCACCTGCCTGCCCGTGCGTCAGAAGGATAAGAACACCCTGTTCGCCCAGTTCACACAATATCAGTTCCGCCATATGCGGCGGGAGCTATGACGCCGAGAGGAGGCCCGACCTTGGACTTTTCTTTATTTGGACGCTATTTTCTGGACCTCGCCGTCTTCTACCCGGGGGCATTCCTCTGCCTCGCGCCCCTGTGGGAGCATGTGAAAGCACCCCGGCGCACCGCTGTGCTGGCAGCCATTCTCGTCACGGTCATCTGCCTTGCAGCGGCGGCCCTCTGTGCCATCTTCGAGCTGGACAGCAACATCCTGCTTCTTCCCACCCTGCTGGCGGCGTTCTGGCTGCTGCGCTGGCGGGTGGGTCCGGAAGTTTCCGTGAGCCAGACCGCCTTTCTCTTCGCCGTCTCCGGCGTCATGATGGCAGTCTGCTCCCTGCTTTCCGTGGTGCTCAACGCCCGGGCTGAGGTGGGCAACGACGCCCCGGCCTGTCTCGTCTCCACCTCCCTGCTCAAGCTGGGACTCTCGGCAGTGCTCTGCATCATCTTCTGGTTCACCGCCGTCCAGTGGAGCCGCTGGCTGCTGCGGGAGTACCGGGGCGAAGCCTTCTGGCAGTCGGCGTGGCCGCTGCCCACCATCTACGCGGCTTTCCTCGTCTTCTGTATGCCGCTGGACCCGGCCGTCGTGCTCATCAACCGTCTGATGATCATTTCTGTTCTGGCCGTCTCCATCTCGCTGCTGGGCATCTTTTTGCTGCTGTACGAGATGTATCAGGTGGCCCGGGAGTATACCCGCAGCGCCCAGCTCGACCGGGAAAACCAGCTTCTGGCCGTGGAATCCCGCCGCTACACCGAGCTGCGGACCTATATGGAGCAGACGCGGCATCTCCGCCACGACTTCCGCCAGCACCTCCACGTCATCGCCGGACTCACCGAGGCCGGGCAGGTGGATGAGCTGAAAAACTATCTGCACCAGTACGAATCCGAGCTGAGCGAGGAGCGCCCCACCCTCTGCGCGAATCCTGCCGTGGACGCTCTGGCCGGTCACTACGACCACGAGGCCCACAGCCTCGGCGTGCCGGTGGACTGGCGGCTGGAGCTGCCCCGCCAGCTGGCCATCCCGGAGGCCGACTTCTGCATGATGCTGGGCAATCTGTTGGAAAATGCTCTCCACGCCAGCCAGAAGCTGCCGCCCGAACAGCGGCAGGTGAAGGTGCTGGCCCGGATGCTGAGCCCCGCCATGCTGGGCCTGCTGGTGGAGAACCGCTATGACGGTGTGCTCAGGCGCCAGCAGGGCACCCTCCACTCCACGAAACACGACGGAATGGGCATCGGCCTCGTCTCCATCCAGACGGCCGTTTCCAGATATGGCGGTTCTATGACCGTCGAGACCGAGAACGGTTTGTTCCGGGTGAATATTTTATTGAACCTTTAACCTCTCAGTCTCGCATTCGCTCGACAGCTCCCCTACCGAGGGGAGATGGCATTGCGAAGCAATGACGGAGAGGTTGACACAGCTAATTAAAGGAGGACTCCACCATGAAAATGACCCGACGCAGCTTCCTCAGCGCTTCCGCTCTCACACTGTTGTCCTGCCAGCTGGCCCCTGCCGCCAGGGCTGACTGCCTTCTGTCCGACCTTTTCCACGGCGCAGACACCGCCCTGCCGCCGAAGCCTCTGACGGCGAAAGTCGTGGACGCCAACCCCTTTATGGGCCGCAGCGAGTCAAACATCCACCACGACTGCTACAACACCGACTCCACCGACGCCGTCCTCCCCGTGGGCATCTGCCCCGAGGTCAACGTGGCAATGGAAAAGACGAACCCCAACGCCTCCCCGGCCATCTTCTTCGACAACTTCGATAACCCCGTCAGCCCGTTCCTGGGCGGTCTGGCCATCCGCGACCTCGACGCAGAAGAAGTCCGCACCATCGGCTTTTTCTCTCCCGCCAAGCACGACGGCGGCGGCTATCTCATCCAAAGCTCCTATTCCTTTGTGGACGGGCGCAACCTCATCGTCTGCCCCACCAGCCACAACCATGTGCTGATGCTTCGTGCCACCGACGAGAACGGTACGCCTCTGCCGGTTTTCGAAAAGGTACTGGACATCAACATCAAGGAGGCCGCCGAGCGGGTGCTTGGCCGCAGCCTCGAGCAGAACCTGCTCTCCATCGTCTTCGACTACGACGGCAACCTCTGGTTCGTCACCGGCGGCTTCCGCATTTACCCCAGCCGCGGCCAGCAGGGCGCGATGGGCTACATCTCCCACAATGCCATCGAAACCATCCTTGCCGGCGGCACCGCCGACCTCGACCACGAAGTCCATGTCTACGCTCCCGCTCCGGGCGAGGGTGCTGAAAACGGCATTGCCTCCTGCCGGGAGGGTGCGGTCATCCTGACGAACCTTGCCTGCTACCTGCTGCGCGCCAACGGCGGCGTTGAAGTCGTCTGGCGCACCCCCTACGACAGCGTGGGCGCAAAAGACAGCCGCGAAGGCGCTGCCACCACCGGCGGCGGTCTGGCATGGGGCGGCGGCTGCTCGCCCTCTCTGAGCCGGGAGCTGGTCTTCTTCACCGACAACCTCGAGACCGTCAGCCTGATGGCTGTGGACATCCGCACCGGCGAAGTCGCCGCCAGCCACCCGGTCATCGACGAGCTGCCCGCCAACATGCCGGTGTCGGTGGAAAATTCGGCCATCGTCTACGACCACGGCAATGGCCGGGTCAGCACCATCGTCTGCAACTGGTTCGGCGCAGGCAGCCCCAACCTCGCAAAGCCCGACAGTGACTCGTCCATCCAGAGCTACGAGAACATCTACGACCGCAACTGGCTGCTCAAGGGCAACTGCATGATCATGCCCGGCGTCGAACGGGTGGACACCATCCGCACCGCCGACGGCTGGACCATGAAGAGCATCTGGTGCCGCGACGACCTCAGCGACACTTCCATGATGAAGCTCTCCACCGCCACCGGCTATATCTACGGCTTCGTGCAGGACGTGGACAGCGGCATGTGGCAGTACATCGTGCTGGACTTCGACACCGGAAAGACCGTCCTCACCGTGGACGTCGCCTCCCTCTACGGCTACAACAACATGGCCATCGGTATGTACGCGGGCCGTGACGGCAACAAGCTCTACTGCCCCACCGGCTACAAAGAGCTGCTCCGCCTGCAGGACCGCTTCGTCTTCCTGCCCGAGATGCCCTACCGGAAGGTCGATCTGGACAAGACCTCCCGCCGGCTGCTTTCGGCGGCAGAGTTCCAGGCCGCTGGCGGCGCCGGCACCCCCGCAAGCTGGCTCCACACCGCCACCCTCGACAACCTCCACCCCGCGACGACTGTTTCTTTCCGCATCAACGGCCTGACCGGAAATGCCGCCGACTATAAGCTCTTCGCCCTCGGCACGGATGGCCGCTACCACGAGGTGTCCGACTGGCACTTCGACGATGCCCCGGCCCGTCTCAGCGCGAAGAAGGTCTACACTATCTGCCTCACCGCACAGGACGGCGGCAGCTTCGACCTCTCGCCCGACGCCAAGGAAGTCACCCTTTCCATCGTTCTGGCCCGCTGAATCTGACAAAGCAGGAGGACTCCCGCCATGAAAATGACCCGCCGCGATTTCCTCAAGCTCTCCTCTGCCGCTGCCGCCGCCTGCGGCGTCACGCTGCTGCCGGCCCAGAAAGCCGATGCGGCTTCTGCCATCCAGACCCTGCTGGAAGAAGCTTATCTCTACGCCTTCCCGCTGGTGCTCGTGGACGCCACCAAGACCGTCTCCACCAACACGAAGACCGCTTCCGCCAGCCGCGCCCCCGTCAACCAGTTCATCCACGCCCGGAAGCTGCTGGACGCTTCCAGCCGCACGGTCGTCAGCCCCAATGTGGACACCATCTACACGCAGGCGTGGCTGGACGTCAGCGCCGAGCCTCAAATCTACGTCGTGCCGGAGGCCGACCGCTTTTTCAACGTGCAGGTACTGGACGCATGGACGAACACCGCCGCCGTGCTGGAAGCACCCGGGGCCTACGCCATCGCCTACTCGAGCTGGGAGGGCACGCTGCCCGAGGGCGTCCGGCGCATCGACATTCCCACCCGGACGGTCTGGACCATCGCCCGCATCATGCTCTCCGGGCCGGACGACCTGCCGAACGTGGCGGCGCTTCAGGGCCGGATGCAGCTGATGCCCCTCTCGGCCTACCCCGCCGGGCTGGCCGCTGCGCCGGAAGGGAGCTATTCTCCGGAGAACGATTTCGTCCCGGTGCAGAAGGTACTCGCCATGACGCCGCAGGAGTTTTTCGACACCGCCAACCGGCTGATGGAGACAGACCCGCCCGCCGAGGTGGACGCGCCTCTTCTCCGCAGCCTCGCGGCCCTTTCCGTCGGCCCGGGCCAGCAGTTCGACGCCTCCGCCCTCGGCCCTCTCGGCGGGCTGCGCTGGAAGCGGCTGCTCCTTCAGCTCAAGAGCAGCCTCCGGGCACAGGCAGCACGCTATTCCCGCCAGATGGGCCAGTGGATCTACTATGGCGACCCCATCGGCAATTTCGGCACCGCCTACGACTACCGGACGATGGTCGCCCTGATGGGCCTCGGGGCCAACACCACCGACATCGCCATCTACCCGCGCACCTCCACCGACAGCGCCGGGGCCGACCTTACGGGCCAAAAGACCTACACGCTCCACTTCGACGCCCTCCCGCCCACAGTGGGCAACGGCTTCTGGTCGGTGACGGCCTACGGCGAGGACAACTTCCTCATCGACAACCCCATCAGCCGCTACTGCGTGAACGATCGTTCCGGCCTCCATCGGAACGCCGACGGCTCGGTGGACGTCACCCTCTCCAAGGACGCGCCCGAGGACACTACCAACTGGCTCCCCGTCTCGGACGAAAAATTCCACCTTTTCCTCCGCATCTATAAGCCCGACTGGACGGCGCTGGACAGCTTCCCGCCGCCGGTCATCTCTGTGAAGTAGCAAAAACGCCATCTGCGTCTCGGCGCAGATGGCGTTTTCATCGTTACAGCGTTTTACAGGGTGCTCAGCAGGCGGTGGCCGCCGTTCTGGTCGGCGGCATAGCGGGTGGTGCGGTTGACCTGATTGTCCAGCGGCAGGCCCTCAGCGTAGCGCTTGAGGTTGTGGATGAAGATGTCCACGATGTTGTCCAGCGTCTTGGGCAGGCTGAACTTGCCGGAGTTGTGGGGCGTGATGATAGCGCCCGGCTCACCCCACAGCGGGTGGTCGGCAGGCAGAGGCTCCGGGTCGGTGACGTCGAGGCCCGTGCCAAAAATTTTGCCGCTGCGCAGGGCCTCCACGAGGGCGTCGCTGTCCACGGTGGTGCCGCGGCCCACGTTGATGAGGATGGCCCCGTCCTTGCAACGGGCGAAGCGCTCGGCGTTGAACAGCTTGTTGGTCTCAGGGGTGCCGGGCAGGCTCAGGGCGATGAGGTCGGCCTCAGGCAGCTCCTCGTCCAGCTGGCTCTGGGCCACCACACGCAGGCAGTAGTCCGGGCAGGGCGTGTCGGGGTGGACCGTGCGGCGGACGCCCACCACCTCAGCGCCCAGCATATGGGCGCGGCGGGCGAAGTTGGAGCCGATGTCGCCCATGCCGACGCAGAGCACCCGCGCCCCGGTGATGCCCCTCACGGGGCGGTCAATGGGAGCCCACTGGCGCTGGTTCTGGCGGTCGCGGTAGAGGAACATATCCTTCTGGATGCCCAGCCACATGGCCAGCATCCACTCGCTGATGGCCAGACCGTAGGCACCGGTGGCGTTGGTCACCATGCAGTTTTCGGGCAGGACGCCGGGCTTCAGGTAGGCGTCGGGGCCGGCGGAGTTGGACTGGAACCACTCGATGTGCTTGTTCTGGCGGATCATCGGCACCGGTGCGTTGCCCAGCACGACATCGGCCCAGAGCACATCTTCGGCGTGGACATCGTCCAGCGCGTTGAAACGGAATTCAAATTCCGGCACGGATGCCTCCAGCGCGGCGCGGTGGGCGTCGTTCAGGGGCAGACATACCAAAACTTTTTTGTGCATAGGGATACCCTCACTTCCTGTGTATTCTTCTATAAGAATACTCTCCCCCGCCCCGCTCCGCAAGAGGCAAAAGGACCGCTTTCTTAAGAATTCCTTCGGAGCTTATCCCACAAATCCCAAGAAGTATGTGATAAGCTGTCCACAATGCAGAAAATCTGCTATACTGATACTATGCAATACAGGAAAGGAATCATAGACTATGCAGACCATCATGATCGTAGAGGATGACCCGGACATCCGGGACGGCGTGCGCATCCTTCTGTCCGGGGAGGGCTACCGCATCCTCGAAGCCGAAAACGGCCCCCGCGCCCTCAGCCTGCTCACACCGGAAGTCGATCTGGTCATCCTCGACATCATGATGCCCGGCATGAGCGGCCTGCGGGTCTGCGAGGAGATACGGAAGACCTCCACCGTCCCCATCCTCTTTCTCACCGCAAAATCGCAGGAATCCGATAAGCTTCTGGGCCTGACGGCGGGCGGCGACGACTATCTGGCCAAGCCCTTCTCCTTCGCGGAGCTGAGCGCCCGGGTCAAGGCTCTGCTGCGGCGCTACTGCGTCTATCAGGGCAAAGACCAGGCCGAACCTCACCACCCCAGGCCCGACGCCCAGATGCTGGAGCTCCACGGCGTGCGCATCGCGCTGGACTGCAACCGGGTCTGGGTGGACGAGCAGGAGGCCGACCTGACCGAGACCGAGTACAAGATCCTCAAGCTGCTGATGCAGAGCCCCCAGCGCATCTTCCCGGTGCAGGTCATCTACGAGACCGTGTGGGGCGAGCCATATTTCTACGTCTCCAACGGCACCGTCATGGTGCATATCCGCAATCTGCGGATGAAAGTAGAGCAGAACCCTCAGAATCCTCAGCGCATCTGCACTGTCTGGGGCAAAGGCTACCGCTTTGCGGCGCAGGAGGACGGCAATGGCAGCACCTGAAAAGCACGGTCTGGCGAAACAGTTCACCCGGCTCATCGTCCTGTCGGGGCTGGCAAGCTTTCTGCTGCTGGGCTTTCTGCAGGTGGTGCTGAACAAGGGCCTCCGTCTTTATTTCGACCAGCCCGAGGTTCAGACCAAAGCTTCCCAGTATCAGGTCAACGAGCTGCAGAACTATATCACCGAAAATTCCCTTTCCAGCACAGACATCAAAAAGCTCACCGACTGGACGCGGAGCCATCGCTATAACCTGTTGGAGCTTTACCGCGACCAGAAGCTCATCTATTCGTCCTACGCCCCCCGCCACTACTACAAGAACAACGACCCGGAGGCCCCTGAGCTGACCGACAGTCACCAGCACGGCCCCTTCTACGACTGGTCGCCCGTCTACACCCTGAACTTCTCGGACGGTGAGATCACGGCCCTGCTCTACTACAACGGTTTCGACGCCTGCTACAGCACCGGCTGTGACCTCCTGCTCATCATCTGCCTCGCATCCTTCCCCCTCTTTTTCCTCTGGGGGAGCCGGGGCATCGTGAAGTACATCGTCCAGCTCAGCGAAGAGATCCAGGCCATGGAGGGCGGCGACCTCGACCACCCCATCACGGTGCAGGGCAGCGACGAGCTGACGACGCTGGCGTCCAGCCTCGACTCCATGCGTCTCACACTCCGCCAGCAGCACGAGGACGAGGCGGCCGCCGCCGCCAAGGTGAAGAACCTTATCACCGAGATGAGCCACGACCTCCGCACGCCCCTGACCACCCTGCTGCTCTACACCGAGATCCTTCGCCACCGCAAATATGAGACGACGGCGCAGGCCGAAGATTACCTTGCCAAGATCGACACCAAGGCCCGCCAGCTCAAGCAGCTGTCGGACAACCTCTTCGAATACGCCCTCGTCACCCGGGATACCGTGGCCGTCCTCGACCCGCCGGCCCGCTTCTCCCAGATATTCGAGGAGCCGCTGACCGGGATGGTGGGCGAGCTGCAGGAGCGGGGCTTTGCCTGCGCCCTCGAGCTGGGCGAGGAGGACGACACCCTCACCGTAAAAGAGCAGTACGTCCGCCGCATCCTCGACAACATCACCTCGAACCTGCTCAAATACGCCGACCCGGCGCAGGACATTTCTGTCCGCTTCGTCAAAGAGAACGGCAAAGCCGGGCTTGCCTTTGAAAATGCCGTCCTCCCCGGCCAGCACCGCACCGACAGCACCAAGGTCGGCCTCACCAGCATCGAGACCATGATGGAAAAGATGCACGCAGAATGCCGCATCGAGCAGAGCGGCGAACGCTTTTGCATCACGCTGCTGTTTCCCATCACCATCTGAAATCGCTTCTTTAGTCCCTCTCCATGAGGGGCTTTTTCTTTTCCTGCAAAGGCTCTCCCTTTGGGAGAGCTGGCGCGAAGCGCCTGAGAGGGCAAGGCAGCTACAGCAGAGCCGCCGCACTGCGATAAGCAAGCTCTTTTGTCAGAGCGATCCTATCGCTGTGTCTGAACTTTTCCTTCAGCATCCTTGCCCTCTCCGTCACCTGCGGTGACACCTCTCCCAAAGGGAGAGGCTTTTACGTCCTGTGAAACTTTTTCATAAAAAATTCAAACCTCTTAAGTCCTTCTTAATAAATTTCTCGGGCATTTCCTAAGATTTGGAATATATACTTCTCCCTGTCAGATGGGGAGAAGTGCTCCCCGCGAAATCTCTTAGGAGGGGCAAATCACCATGCTATCAAAAAAGAAACCACAGGACAAGGTCGATCCTGAATATCTCGTCGGTCTTGACACGGCCTCTGCCCAACCGGCTCCGGCGGGCGTGAAGCCCTTTATCCAAAAGCACTGGAAGCCCATCATCGCCGTCGTCTGCGCGGCAGCGGTGGCCGCAGCCGTGCTTGTCCCGAAGAACAGTGCAAAGCCCGCTGCCGCCAGCGCCCAGTATGTCGAGACGAGACCCGAAAAGCGGAACATCGTCAACAGCTACAGCGCCGACGGCACCATCACCGCCGCCGACACCTACACCGTCAAGCCGATGGTCAAGGGTACTGTCCTGACCGCCGACTTCGAGGTGGGCGACACGGTCAACAAGGGCGATGTGCTCTACACCATCGACAGCTCCGACATGGCCAGCAGCGTGGAGAAAGCCCAGCTTTCTCTCGACCAGGCCCAGAGCAGCTACGACGACGCCGTGGATGCCCAGTACATCCGCAGTTCTGTCCGGGGTACGATCTCCTCCCTGAAGGTCAAGGCGGGCGACGTCGTCTCCGCCGGGCAGGAAGTGGCCGTCGTCCGGGATGACTCCACCCTGCTGCTGACGCTGGACTTCCCCGCCGCCGACGCCGCCGCTTATTTTGTCGGCCAGAGCGTGGACGTGATCATCGACGGCACCTTTGAGACGACCACCGGCACCATCCAGTCCATCTCCGGTGCCGACAGCCTCACCAGCGGCAACCTCGCCGTCCGCTCGGTGGTTATCGCCGTGCAGAACCCCGGCACCCTGAACACCACCATGTCCGGCACTGCCTCCATCAGCGGCGTCAGCGCCATGAGTTCGGCACACTTCACCTGCCAGTATGAGCAGACCATCACTGCCGCTGGCAGCGGCACCGTGGCCGCCCTCTGCGTGAAGGAAGGCAGCACTGTCGGCGTGGACGCCGCCCTCATCCAGCTTTCCAGCTCTTCCCTCTCCAAGCAGATGAAGTCGGCTTCCAACAGTCTGCGCAGCGCCGAGATTTCCCTTGACGACACCCAGCGCTCTATGGAGGACTACACCATCACCTCCCCCATCAGCGGCACCATCATCGCAAAAGACGTCAAGGTCGGCGACACCGTAGGCAGCAGCTCCTCCACTACCGAGACGATGTGCGTCATCTACGATTTGAGCTACCTCGAGATGACGCTGGACGTCGATGAGCTGGACATTCTCGACATTCAGGTGGGCCAGAAGGCCGAGATCACCGCCGACGCCATCAGCGACCGCACCTTTGAGGGCGTCGTTACCAGCATCTCCTCCGCCGGCACCACCAGCGGCGGCACCACCACCTATCCCGTCACCATCCGCATCGACGACACCGGCAGCCTCATGCCCGGCATGAATGCCACTGCTATCATCGACATTGCCAGCGCCGAAGATGCCCTTTCGGTCCCCAACGCGGCCGTCGTCCGAGGCAATTACGTCCTCGTCACCGAGTCTTCCCCCTCTGCCGCCAACGCTGTTTCCAGCATGAAGGCCCCCGACGGCTATGTCTACGTCAAGGTGACCACCGGCGTCAGCGACGACGACTACATTGCCGTCACCAGCGGCCTCGAGGAGGACGACACCATCGCCTACGCCGCCGACGCAGCCACCAAATCCAGCAGCGATGACCAGAACGGCTTCCCGGGCGGCGGGATGCCCGGAGGCGGGGGTATGTCTGGCGGCAGAGGCGGCGGAGCGCCGGGAGGTGGCTTCTGATGAGCGCACTCATTGAGTTCGACTCCGTCTGCAAATATTACCAGATGGGCGACACCCTCGTGAAAGCCGCCGACCACGTTTCTTTCCAAATCAACAAGGGCGAGTTCGTGGCCATCGTCGGCCAGTCCGGTTCTGGTAAATCCACTTGTATGAACATCATCGGCTGTCTTGACGTGCCTACCGAAGGCGCTTATCTTCTGGATGGCCGCGATGTCGGCAGGATGAGCCGCCGGGAGCTGGCAAGCATCCGGAACGAGAAGCTGGGCTTCATCTTCCAGCAGTACAATCTGCTGCCGAAGCTGACGCTTTTGGAGAATGTGGAAGTCCCCCTTGTCTACGCCGGCATCCCCGCCGCTCAGCGCCACGCGAAAGCGAAAGCTACCCTCGAGCGGGTGGGCCTCGGCACCAAGCTCAAGAATAAGCCCAATCAGCTTTCCGGTGGTCAGCAGCAGCGTGTGGCCATTGCCCGTGCGCTGGCCCGGGACCCGGCGGTCATCCTGGCCGACGAACCCACCGGCGCTCTGGACAGCCACACCAGCCGTGAAGTTCTGGGGATGCTCCAGAACCTGCACAAACAGGGCAACACCGTCGTCCTCATCACCCACGACAACTCCATCGCCGTGCAGGCGGAGCGCATCATCCGGCTGGAAGATGGCTGTGTCGTCTATGACGGCGACGCCCATTCCCCTGACGCCGTGGTCCAGCCCACCCTCACCTTCACGAAACAGGAGGTGGCCACATGATATACGAGACCGTCCGTCAGGCGTTCCAGAACATCTGGAGCAATAAATTCCGCACCCTCCTCACCATGCTGGGCATCATCATCGGCGTCATGGCCGTCATCGTCATCGTCGGCCTCGGCAACGGCATGACCCAGAGCATCAAGGACAGCTTCGCCGACATGGGCACCAACATCCTGAGCGTTCAAATCATGGGCCGCGGCTCCCGCAATGTGTCGGTGGACGCGGTGTACGACATCGTGGAGTCCCACCCCGACCTCTTCGAATCCGTCTCCCCCACCGGCACCGTCAGCGGCACCGTCAAGGTCGGCACCGACAGCTACTCCAACACCACCGTCAAGGGCGTCAGTGAGGTCTATTTTGATATGCTGGGCTACACCATCGACGAGGGGCGTCTTCTCAACTATGTGGACCTCGAAAACAACAAAAAAGTCTGCGTCGTGGGTGCCTACATCAACCGCGTCGCCTATGGCGGCAACGCCGTGGGCCAGACCATCAAGATCGGCTCTACCCGCTACACCATCGTCGGCGTACTGGAAGCCAGGGTCACCGACCTGGAAAATCAGGAAGGCAGCAACGATGATATGATCTTCGTGCCTTACACTACAGCGCTGCGGATCGCCAGGTCCAGCACCGTCAGCTCCTATTCCGTCACCATCGCCGACGAATCGAAGCTCTCCGAGGGCAAGACCATCTTTGAAGATGCTCTGAAGAGCCTTCTCCACTCGGACAGCGGCTATATGGTCACCAGCCTCAGTGAGATGCTGGACACCATGACCTCCATGGTCAACATGGTCGTCACCATCCTGACCGCCATCGCGGCCATCTCCCTGCTGGTGGGCGGCATCGGCATCATGAACATCATGATGGTGTCGGTGACGGAGCGCACCCGTGAGATCGGCATCCGCAAAGCCCTCGGCGCACAGGAGAGCACCATTCTCGGCCTCTTCGTCACCGAAGCCGCCGCCACCTCCGCGCTGGGCGGCGTGCTGGGCATCGGGCTGGGTTACCTGCTCTCTGCCGTGGCGAACCGCATCCTTCCGATGGTCCTCACCGATATGACCCTCACCGTCTCCCCCTCCATCGGCTCTGTGGCCGTGGCCTTCAGCATTTCGGTGGGCATCGGCGTGCTCTTCGGCTTCCTGCCCGCCCGCCGTGCCGCACGGCTGAACCCGATCGAGGCGTTGAGGTACGACTAACCTCTCAGTCTCGCTGTCGCTCGACAGCTCCCCTACCGAGGGGAGCCTCTGGCGAAGAGATAAAGTTTTCCGAAATGCCAAAGCCTCCCCTCGTTAGGGGAGGTGGCACGGCGTCAGCCGTGACGGAGAGGTTCAACATATTTACAAGGAGTAACACCATGAAAAAACGATTCCTCGCGTTTTTGCTGGCGGTCAGCATCGCGGTGTCCATGCTGGTGATGCCCGCGTCTGCGGCTGGCTCCAACGCCGCCGTTCAGGCCGCTGTGGCTCTGGGCGGCATGACCACCGAGCAGTCTGCTCAGCTCGATCTTCCCCTCACCCGCGGTCAACTGGCCCGGCTGCTCACGGCCTTCTCGTCCTACCGCGAAAGCGTGGCCGCACAGGGCAGCACCGGCACCCTCTTCTCGGACGTCAACGGCGCTTCTGCCTACGGCCCCTACATCCGGGTGGCCGTCCAGCAGAGCTGGCTCAGCGGCTATCTGGACGGCAGCTTTCGCCCCGACAACGCCGTGACCCTCGAAGAAGCCTGCACCGCCGTGCTCAAGCTTCTGGGCTATGACGTCACCGCCCTCAGCGGCACGTTCCCCGCCGCACAGCTCAACAAGGCTTCCTCTCTGGGCCTGCGCAGCAACATTTCTGCCTCTCAGGGCAGCACCCTCACCCTTGCCGAGGGCGCACAGCTGGTCTACAACGCTCTGATGGCCGCGACCAATAACGGTCAGGTCTACGGCAGCACCATCGGCTTCACCGTCACCGACGGCCAGGTAGACGTTTCCTCTATCGTGATGGTCGATCTGCAGGGTCCCTTCGTGGCCGGTGCGGACACCATTCTGCCCTTCGTCCCTGTCTCCATCTACCGCAACGACTCCGTCGTCTCGTCGGCTGACCTCTCCGCCTGCGACGTCTACTACTACAGTGAGAGCGCCCGCACCCTCTGGGTCTACTCCCGCAAAGCCGCCGGCCGCATCACGGCTGTCTCGCCCACGGCCAGCGCTCCCACGGCTGTGACCGTGGCCGGCACCACCTACACCATCGGCAGTTCCTCCGCTGCTGCCACCCTCTCCTCCCTCAACGGCGGCGGCGTGGGCCAGGTGGTCACTCTGCTGCTGGGCATGAACGATGAGGTCGTCTCCGCCCTCACCGGAGCCGAGGCCGACGCCCTGTTCTACGGCGTGGTCCAGTCCTCATCCCGCAGCCTGACCGAGGAAAATGGCGCAGACGTCCAGCAGGAAGTCTCCGTCATGTGTACTGACGGCACCGCCCGCACGGTCCATGTGGACAAGAGCCTCAACTATGTGGCCGGCACCCTCGTCGAGAGGTGTCCGTGACCGCCGACGGTGAGTCCGTCGAAAAGCTGGAGAGCCGCTCCACCAGCGGCACCATCAGCGACGATGCATCCGCCCTGGGCAGCACTCCGCTGGCCGAGAACGCAGAAATTCTGGATACGACTTCGGAGGGTGTGGCTGGGACTGTTGTTCCCAGCCGACTATCGGGGGTAACTCTTTCGGACTCTGACGTCCGCTACTACACCACCAACGAGAACGGCCAGATCGACCGCCTCATCCTCTCCAATGTCACCGGCGACCTCTACACCTACGGTGTGCTGGACGACGTGAAAAACCTCACCACCACCGTGGGCGACAAGGTCGATTCCAAGGTGAAGTCCTCCCTCACCGATACCGACACCTCCACCACCACGACCACTGCCAGCAAGTCGGACGGCCAGATCGTCTCCGATGTGAAGGACATCGTCCTCCCCACCACCAGCGAGATCTTGTGGGGCATCGTGGACGGCAGCATCGGCTCTACCCTCTGGCAGAGCCTGGCGTCCAGCACCGGCAGCCTCGCCAGCTATCTGCTCGACCTCGCCGCTGATAATACCAGCGGCGCCGTGAGCAGCGTGCTGAGCTGGGTGGCCAAGGGTGCCGCCTACAGCTGCTATGTCGATGGCAAGGCTGTCAGCTACCAGACCTCGGTGAAGTACCCGGTCCTGGCCGGCGGCATCGCCGTCAGCACCAGCCCCTCCGGCACCGTGAAGTCGATGGTGCAGCTGGTCCCCATCAACATCGACAAGCTGGGCGCGGCCTCGGCCATGAGCGGCTCCAAGCGCTATGAGCTTGCCGACGATATGCAGGTGTACCTGTGGTACAAGGGCCAGTATTACGCCACCACCCTCTCGCAGGTCAACGCCGAAGATTATCACCTTATCGGTTGGTACGACAGCCTCGGCTGTGCAGCAGGCGGCAAGCTCCGCGTGCTCATCGCCGTGAAGAACGACTGAATCAAATAAATAAACAGCAGCGGGTATCCGGCTCTCACCGGATACCCGCTGCTGTTTTATGGTTCAGGGCATTTATTGGGCTTTTCCCTTCTCGTAGTAGTGCTGCATATCTTCGCGGGGCACC
>ENA-UOJH01001663-UOJH01001663.1-human-gut-metagenome-genome-assembly--contig:-C148-NODE-1663-length-15695-cov-11.954348_pt1 | contig 15695 bp, 15 predicted proteins | sample MGYA00242345_ERZ723892 | MGnify/ENA metagenome assembly ERZ723892 | reverse complement strand
CTCCAAGCTGCGCTCGCAAGCGAGCTTGCATGGAGTTAACCACAATATGCCGTTTCCAACGGCTCAAAAATCCCCCTTTACGACTTTTTCAGTGCTTTCGCCAAAGGCATGTCCCTACGTTATGATGTGATTTTAGCTAAAAAAAATAGGTGTAAATGGATTAAATCGGTGTTCTGCTTCTCGGACCCATAACAGACCCAAGCAGACCCAATCGGGACCACCAGCCCCCAAACTCGTTGACCTGTTGACTCGTAGACTTGTTGACTTTTTTCTAACCTCTAATTTCTCTCTGATGGTTAGAAATAGCGGTGGAGCAGGGTGGAATAGGCGAGCGAGTCGGCTTTGATGGCTTTGATTTGCTCGTTGATTTTTTTGCATAAATCCGAGTTGCCCTTTTTCAGCACCCACGACTGGAGTTGCGAGAAACTGATGTCGCGGCTCACGTCCACCTTGTTGGCATATTTCTTCGCAAGTTGGTGGGCAATGTGGCTGTTGATTACGGCGTAATTGATTTCGCCAGTCACCACCTTCAGGAAAAGTTGCTCTGGGCCGTAGCTGTTTTCGGTTTTGATATGTATAGTGTCGCCAATCTCACGGCTCAGTGCCTCCACACGCTCACGCATAGGCGAATCTTTCACAATCCACACCGTTTTCCCAGCCAAATCGAGTTGCGACTTTACCGCTGTGCCGCCCTTCGCGTCCTTGCGCTGCACCAGCACCTGCTTATCCAAAAACACATCGTCGGTAAACAGATATTTCTCCTGCGCTTCCGTAGTGGAGGGGAACTGCCCAGCCAGCAAGTCGTAGGTGCCACGGTCAAGCTCCTCCAGTGCCTTGCTCAGCGTGACCACCGAATGGAATTTCATGGGCAGGTCCATTCGCTCCGACACCATACGCAGCAAGTCGTAGTTCAAGCCACCCAGCGTGTCGGCATAGGTGTAGTAGCTGATGGGGGAGTATTCGATAGCCACATCGAGCGTATCGCCCCCGCTCTTACTGATATTGTCGGCACCCGGTTGCAGTGGAATCTCGCCGCCCCCGCAGTTGCGTAGCAGCGCCATCACCACCAATGCACCCACCAGCAGGGCCACATACAGCCCCAGCCGTCCACTCTTCATTTTTTCACTTTGCCTCATCATACCTGCAAATTTACAAATTTCCTTGTGATTAACAAAAGCATTTTTTGGGGGGAGCTAAAAGCGTGGTTCAGACCATTGGAGCCAGAGTTCGGGGCTCTCTTTAATGTTGGCTTCTAATAATCTCACAAATTCATCTGTATATGCGTATGGGTTTGTTGCCAAGTCGGTAGGATTTAATTCTTTGAATTCCACTTCGTAATATCCTCGTTTAGGACGTCGGATATGTGCATACACAAAAGCCATATTAAATTTTCTTCCAATTCTCTCCGAACCGGTTACCACTTCAAAATCCTTATTAAATAAGGTTGTCACGTGCATGTCGTTACTTAATGTATCGTAATCTGCTAAAGTACCGAATAAATAACCTTTTTTTGATGATTTTCCCAAGTCCATTTCATTCTTAAGATTGAGCAATGTTTTTATCGGAGAACTGGTTGGAATGCATATAGCTCCATATTTTTCTCTGTTTCGCTGTATCCATTTCGCTATTTTCCCTTTTTGTTTTGTGTTCCCCAAGTATAATTGACACATCCCATATTCTTTTGTGTGCAGTGGTAGAGATATAAGGTGTTCAAAATTCAGCATGTGCCCACCATAGCATAGTATAAATTTGTGGTTTTGAAACTTTTCATAGAGTAATTCCAAATTCGTGAATTTACAGTGTTTTTTTATTTGATGTTCGCAGTAGATGGTCTTTTTAAAATACTCAATTATGAAATCCATATTTCCTTCAACGCATTTGGTCGCTATTTTTTTTATTTCAGCATTTCCCTTGTTAGGAAATGCTCTTCTGAGATTCCTCTTCAATGTTTCAATCTCAGAAATATGCCAAACATTGACAATGAACCATGAATGTATCGTTGAAATTCTGTATAATATTATAGTTGGGGTAATCAGTATTGCCCCAACTATAATAATTGCAATAAGAATTATAATAATTGCAATAATAGTTTTCACTATTTTCTTGAACATCTTTTTCAATAGCGATAGCTGTATTTAGAAGTAATGCATCCTCAATTATTCATCATCGCCGAACAATTTAAAAATAAATGCCAAGCCAAGTAGTGTTAAGAAACTTTTCGTGCTGCACCATAGCCCTTTGAGAGGTAGGCAAAGGATCGTGCGTAAGCAGCTCCCCCCTCCAGATTTGGATTTCGCTTTTGAACGCTCTTTTTTTGCGTCATCATCGTCTGATTTGGCAAAACGGCCTAATTTGTGTTTTTTTAAATACCATTCAGAATAGGTATTATCTGCATTAATGCTGCCATCACCATTATAGAATATTTTAGCTTCATCAGAACCATACGTATACTTGTAGATAATCTTATGATCTTCTACAGTTGGTACTTTTTTAATTTCAAACGACATATTATTATTTATTAGTTATAGTACTCCCTGTTTTTAAGCAGGCTTGTTAGTTATTTTTTTAATTATTTTTGTATTTGTCAGATGTAGTTATGTTCAACAGTATCTGAATGACATGCATTTTTTGTTACTCTTCTTATTTATTGCCATACTTTTTTTGTATATATTAATTAGCAGGGGCAACTTGTAGTTGATTCCCCTTCATTCTCAAATGTTTTGTAGAATGTTACAATGGTGGTGGCGAACCAGTCTACCAGTTCGTTGAATGGCTTGTCGAGCGTGTCAGAGATGATCCATGACCACTTGTCCTTGTTCTTTGCCCCTTGCTCCATTATCAGATTCGGGAACTGTGAACGGATGTCTTCGTTTGCTGCGATGTATTCTATCATCTTTTTCTTTGAATCTTCGCCACTGTGAGTGCGAATTGCTATGTTAGTCAGGCCGTATCTTACGCTGTAGCTCATGCAGTAATCGAAGCTGTCATGTGTGGGCGATTTGAAGCCGAGGTATGGTCTGCCGATGGGCTTGCTGATGTGGGTGTGCACATGGTCTCTAATCTTTTCAATCACGGCATACCATAGTTTGTCGCTAAATTCAGAATCTGTAGTTGGTATTATAGCGTTGGCGTCGGCATCTTCCCCGTTTTCAAATGGTGAAACATCTGTGTGATTCTTTTTTATGAGATTCATTAGTGCATCGAAGCCTTCGTTCCCATATTCGCTTAATATGAGGTCGTGTTCAAACTTTGCCACGGCGTTGAACACCTGATTTCTTGTAACGCCATACACAAACTCACTTCCAGCCTTAATTTCGTGTTTCTCAATTTCCTTGTTGTGAATTCGTGAGCATTCCAAATTGTATATGTCGTCGGTCAGAATATTGCGAATCTTGTCGTCGGTTTTTCCTTGCTGTTCGGGATATTCAAAAACATCGAACAACTGGCACACCTCAGGAATTCCTGTTCGTGATTCGGGATTTATTCTTTTAATAGCCAAATCGCGCTTGTCCTTACCATCATCGGAGGATGATGTCAGCCCGATTTTCAGCCAACCGCCATTTTTCAGTTCCAGTTCCTTGTTTGCGAAGTAGAGCGATGCCAGTCGCTTAGGTCCGAATACGTAAATAATTGTTCGTTTCATATTCGTTTGTTTATTTTGTGTATAGTCACCCTCCCATGATTGATGAGAGGGTGATTGAAATATTGCGATTTTAAGTGCTTATTTACTGTTCAGTTTGCTCTCGTAAAAGTCAAGTTGCTGTGTGAATTCTGCGTCAGCGCGCAAACTGCGTCCCTTGAACATTACTTGTTCAAATTTCTCACGCCAAGCTGCTGCCACTTTGTTTTCATTTATGATGCTGCTAAAGCCCCAAAAGAACATCATTCCGCCGAACACCAAGAAAAAAAGTTCAAAAAACACTATACCGCTAAACCATGCATCAATGCCGGTAATCAACCCCATAATTCCACAAATAATTCCGATTGCGAGGGCGATTGTGACATAAATTTTTAAGTGTCCTAAAGTTGATCCCCATAATCCGCCTTTATATTTTGCTTTAGTGCATGACAAGGCTAAAAATTCAATGATGTCTTGTTTGGAATTCGGAACAGGGGCTAAGGATATTGTGTTGATAATCTGATTGTAGACTTCGTCCTCATTAACATTCCGATTCGTGAGTTGTACAGAAATTTTCTCGATTTTGTTAGCAAGGATTTCAATTGAAGATAATGCTTTTTGGTCAGACAGTTCATAACCGCATTTAGGGCAAGAAATTGCCATAACAGGTATTGATTCACCGCAGTTTGGGCATTTGCGTAGAGCCTTTTTCTTCTTTTGGGCTATCTGCTCCTGCTTTGCATTTTTTTCTTTGTCGGCCTCTCTCTTGCGCTTCTGCAAGATGGAATTGATGTAGATGGTCAATTCGGCGATATCTACGCCCTCTTCTCTCGCGCGTTTTATGAGTGCCGCTTTCTCATAATCCTCAAGCATACCATCTTCAAGGGTTGCTTGTATCAAGTTTTCTAATTCTTGTGAAAACATAGTAGTTATATTTTATGTGATTAATTAATATTTATTTTCTCCATAACACACCCTGTTTCAATTCGGGCGTTGAGATAATTGAAGTTCTGAAATTTTCAAATATCTTTTATTCCTTGCATTTTATAGAATATAGCGAGGTAGATAACCAAGAGTAATCCATCAGTAATGATGTAGTATGGCATATTAATACCATATCTTGCAAAGCAGAAATTACTTATTAAGAAGGCTATAAAAAACAGCGTCGAGAGGATCCGAATGTTCGTGCCCAATCGGCTCGATTGATATTTCAAGCCCAACATTGGTATCAGCATTACCACAAAGCAAATTCCACTTCCAATACCGCATAAAATGTCGTTTTCTTGACCTTCAGCCACATTAAACACGAGATAGCCAATCAGGCTTGCAATAGCAATGCTAATAAACGTAAGAAAAATGTTTAATTTCATAATTTCAAAGGTTTGATGGGATTGGTGGAGGTGTCAATGCTATAATCCTCAGAATTTCGGGGATTTCACTAATTGCTTTCCATGCTGGCATTCCAGGAAGCCAAGCGTAGGTGTCTTTGTTGATTTGCTTATTGGCAACAAGTTTTGCCAATTCGGCTTCATTCAAAGGACCCACCTGCTTTCCATCGATTCCCACATAGCACACCAAAGAGGATGAGGCTGTTTGGAGTGCTGGCTTTTGTGGCATCGACTGGATAGAGCCGGGCACATACATGCTCTGCATGGTTTGATTCATCATCTGAACCATCTGCTGAGCCATCGCCATTCCAAGACCGAATTCTACTAAACGGTCGACGGAGTAAAAACTATTTTCGTCCATAAAGCACACTGTGTTTAAATTATATTTGAGGGGGTGTAGGCATCCCTTGTGGTGGTGGCGGACATGCAGGAGCGAATAAACTTGCGAGCTCTGCAACATTTCCTGCCAGTTCCCATTGCGCCATGCCTTGCTTCCACACATAAGTATTTTTTGTTAATTGTCCTGATTGAGCCATCTGTTGCAGTTGCTGCATTCCAAATGGGCCTGTTTGCTGTCCGTTGACTGCGAGCATGTATTGAACATTAGGCATAGGTGGTGGAGTGTTCATCGCGTTCTGCATTTGTTGCCCCATATTGTTCATCATGCCAGCCATCTGACCACCCATAGCACCGCCCATCATCATGCCGGTCATCATGCCGGCAGGGTTCATGCCACCATCGCCACCGAGACCGCCCATTGAGCCCATTTGGCCAAGGCTGCCCATACCTGTTTGAAGCACGCTGGTTTGTTGGTCGAGAGAATGTGCGCCCATAAAGTTGGATTCGGTTTGAAGCCTTTGTGCGCGTTGAGCTTCCTCACGCTGAATACGCATTGTTTCTGCCATATTCTCTAAGCCGAGGCTTTGTGTGTCTTGCATATTCTTTATGTTTAAAGATGCTTGGGCTTTCATTGTCTCCGCCGTTAATCCACCAGTAAGCTCTTTGAGCTCGGAATAGCCCACGGATTCTTTATCAATCATGATGTTGCTTATATCAATATGCTTCAAAGTGACGCCAAACTCATCTAATCTGTCTTTTAGGCGATTTTCCAGCACTTCGCTAATTTCATCAATTTTTCGTTCCATTTGCACCAAAGGCATACACAAATCAGAGGGCACATTTGCTACAATGCCCTTGATTTTTCTGGTCATCACATCCTTTATTTGGTTTCTGAACGAGTCGAGATCGAAATTTACAAGGCGATTTAATTTGATGAAATTTTTGTAGTCTTCAAGTTTAAAAGTAAGAGTGCCGTGTACCGATACAGGAACGGGGGAATCGGGCAAACGAGGGTCTGTGACATCAAAATACGGAATGGCAAATTGAATTTGATTGTTGCCTTGCAAGTTTATGAAGTAGATTTCGGCTTGGAATGGTGATTCGCCACCGAAAGCCATACCCACAATGCTTGAAAGAACAGGGAAGTTTGCGGTCTTGATGGTGTCGTCGTAAGGACCGACGATAAAGTCTTGAAAAGCACCATCTTTTTGCTTATACACGAATACTGCCACTTCACCGTCTTTAACACGAAGGCTACTTCCGTATCGAATGGAATTCTCTCTGGTGGTAGAGTTTACATCTTGGCCTAATGGACGCCATTTCCATACCAAATACTCTTCCTCGTCGCAGCGGATCACATTCATCAGTCCGCCACCTTTACCTTTTCCGAATAGTCCCATAGATGATCCAAATAGTGCCTATTGAAACCCAAGAAGGCTTTTTTATCTTTTAGTTCAGTGTTTAAGAAGGCTACATAATGGAAAAGCGTGGGTTTCCGTCTCTGCCCATCTGCTGCAGGATTTTGAATATTCTCGTTTCTAACAGCTTCTGACGAAGCAACGATGACGCTTTTAGATGTTTATGTAGTTTTTTTATTTTAATTAGTTTTTATGCCACGCACCATCCACATTCAGTTATGTGTAAGGCGCATATTCAGTTGTTCATGAAGTTTTTAGCGTTGGGCATTGATATGCCACGTCATTTCTTCGGATTCAAAATTACGATATGCGTATATTTTTCACAAATGCCATAATGTGGCAAACAATGCCAAAGTATGCCAAATGGCTTTTTATGGCACTTTTTGGCTTTATTGGAGGTGTTTTGGTTCTATAACATGGCGATAATATCGTTTTCCGACTTTTTCTATCCGTGCGGTTTGAAATTATTCTTGTTTCGCGTGTTTTCCACCCTTTTTGTGATGATTTGTAAATAAGAACCGACATATTTCGTGCTGATACTGATGCTATTATTATTAATGTGTGATGGTGATATGAGGGCTTTAGTTCGACAGAATTGGCTTGTACTGATACGGAATGGCACGGTTTGGAATGGTTTGGAGTGAAATGGTATGGGTTGGCATATTGTTTCCTCAAATTTTTATACCTAATTTTGTATTAATGCTTGTTAAGCCCTAATGACCGATTTGGGTTAAATGATGCGTTTCTAAGTCATTCAAGCAAAAGCTAACAGTAGTAAACGAAAACAAAACATGTCAGAACAGGAATATATAGAGCGAATGAAGGAAGAAATAAGGGGTAAACTCAAGCACTCTTTAGATTCTCCTACTGACTTCGACTATTTGGCACTTCAAGTGAAAATTGTGACGGGTGAAGATATTTCATCCACCACGCTCAAGCGCTTTTATGGCTATATCAATAGCCAAAGCACCACGCGTCGTTCCTCTTTGAGCATTTTAGCAAGATACCTGGGGTATTTGGGCTGGAGCGACTATGTGAAAAAATCGGTCGTCAACTCAGGCTTTCTATCCACCAAGGTGATTATGGCAAGCACAGTGGGCGATGGCGACTTGATAGAAGTGGAGTGGGGCGACGACAGGTCGGTGACTTTTGTGGCCTTAGGAAACAATATGTTTGCGGTGATGAAAAGCGAAAACTCCATGCTGCTTGCTGGCGATAAACTGGAGGTGATGATGTTTGTGCTGAATCAGCCGCTTCAAATCAAGAATGTGATTCGTGATGGTTCGAATATGGGCTCGTACACAGCCGGGCTGAATGGCGGCTTGACAAGCCTAAAATACAATCAATCCACATGATGCATTTGCTGCTCTAATTGTGCGAGCATTTCTTGGAATAATTGGCTAAGTGTGCTATATTTGCTGATAAAATGATAGCAACGATATGCAAACATCTGCTTTTTACCAAAACAATGTTGTCAACCTGTCGCCGTTTTCCGATGAGTTTACAGATATAACTCTCATTCACAGTTCAGAAAATGGTTATTCCGAGGTGTATAAGGCTCAGCGAATGGGCAAATGGTATGTACTCAAGCACTTGATTAGTGGCATGGAATCGAATCTTCGGTTTCAACAGTTGCTTGCTAAGGAATTTGAGATAGGCTTTAGGTTGAACCACCCCTTTGTGGTGCAGACCACCAGTTACGAGCAGGTGGAAGGTTTGGGCTTGTGTATCGTACAGGAATATGTGGATGGAGAGAGTTGGCGTGACTTTTTCTCCACCACAAAGGTTTCCAAAAATGAGGTATATAGAATATTGAGCGAACTATGCGATGCCATAGGATATATTCATTCGCACCAAATCGTTCATCGCGATATCAAGCCAGAGAACATTCTGATTACACGAGATGGGCACCACCCAAAACTGATTGATTTTGGGTTTGCCGATTGCGCAGACTATGCCATAGCAAAAGAGCCAGCCGGCACTTTGGGGTATGCCAGCCCAGAGCAGCAGTTGCCGGGCGAAATCGACAATCGGAGCGACATCTATAGTATGGGGATTCTGATTTTGGGACTACCTAAAGTGTGGCGCAGATTGCGTCGTGTGGCACAACGCTGCAAAGCCGATGACCCAGAAAAAAGATTTGATAATGCCTATCAGATTAAAGCGTGCCTGAAACCTTTGCAGGGAGTGAAGGTGGTGATGGCGGTGCTGGCATTGGTGGTGGCACTAATGGCACTGGGCTGGATTGTGAGCTATGTGAGTCAAAAGAAGAAAATGGACGCGGTGCAAGAGCAATCTGTGAGTCAGCAGTATCAAATCGATAGCCTAAATGGAACGGTGGTGAAACAAACGCTGAACGTAAAGCAACTCAACGACCAAATTATTGAGCAACAAGACCGAATCATTAGCCAAGTTAAAGAAATTAAGAGTTTGGACGAAGAACTCCGGGCGGTGAAGCGAGGGCATGAAGCGGTGGCTACTGATGTGGCAAACCAAAATGAAGTGAAAGATGCGCTAAAGCAAGCCAAGGCAGAGATTACGGAGATAGTGAAGAATCTATATAAAAAATATGATGGAAGCACCACCGAGGGGTTGAAGGAAATTTATTCTCCAGACAGGAAAGAGAAAGCCATCAAACAAATGATAGATAAATATAAATTAGAAAAACTCTATATAGGTACTGATGTGTATATGGAACTATACAGCACTTGGATGTTTGCGTTAGCAAAATATTCCAATAGTAAATAATGGTAACTAAAAAAAAAGGGCTGCCTTTTGGGGGGCAGCCCGGTTTTATTTGGGGATTAGGGGGTGTTTAGAGGGTGATGGGCTCGTAGGGGAGGTTCCATGCTTCGGCTACGCCTTTGAAGGTGACTTTTCCTTCCACCACGTTGAGGCCTTTGTAGAGTGCCTCATCTTCTTTACATGCCTGTTGCCAGCCCTTGTTGGCGAGTTTTACAGCATATTTGAGGGTGGCGTTGGTCAGGGCCATGGTTGATGTGTTGGGCACTGCGCCAGGAATGTTTGCCACTGCATAGTGGAGAATGCCGTCCACTTCGTAGGTTGGTTCGGAGTGGGTGGTTGGGCGTGATGTTTCGAAGCAGCCACCTTGGTCGATAGCCACGTCGACGAGCACTGTGCCTGGTTGCATTTCCTTGAGCATTTCTCTACTGATGAGGTATGGAGTTTTTTCGCCAGGAATGAGCACCGAGCCAATCACTGCGTCCACATCCTTCAATTCCATGCGGATATTGTGTTCGGAACTGTAGAGCGTGCGAACATTGGCAGGTGTTTCGAGGTCGAGTTGACGGAGGCGTGGGAGATACACATCTGTAATGAGCACATCTGCACCCATGCCGGCTGCATAGCGAGCGCAAGCTTCACCCACGGTGCCACCACCGAGCACGAGGAACTTGGCAGGCTTCACGCCAGGCACACCACCAATGAGTTTGCCCTTGCCGCCTTTTGTTTTCTGGAGATAGTAAGCAGCGTTGATGGCTGCCATGCGACCTGCCACTTCGCTCATAGGCACGAGCAATGGTAAGCGGCGGTCGGGAGTTTCTACAGTTTCGTAAGCGAGGCACACTGAGCCACTTTCAATCATAGCCTTGGTGAGCTCTTCATCGCTTGCGAAGTGGAAGTAAGTGAACAAGAGCTGTCCTTTGCGGATGAGTTTGTACTCAGGCTTGATAGGCTCTTTCACCTTTACGATCATGTCGGCTGTGGCATACACATCTTCAATGGTAGGGAGGATTTTTGCACCTACTGCTGTGTACTGCTCATCGGGGAAACCGCTGCCTTCACCAGCTGTGTGCTGTACAAATACTTCGTGACCATTTTTCACTAATTCAGCAACGCCTGCTGGGGTCATGCCAACGCGGTTTTCGTTGTTTTTGATTTCTTTTGGAATACCGACTTTCATTTTTTTTGTTTGTTTTTAAGTTGTTTGTTCTTGTTAATTTTTAAAGTTGGTTTTAATGCCCCAAATTTATGAAAAAAAAATAATTATCACTATCAAATTGACGTTTTTTTTCATTTTTATGATGATTTTTCTTTTTCCCGATATGTAAGCGTGAAATAATGACACATTTTCGCTCCCTTGCAGTGCTTTCCGCCTTTTCCGCCCACAATCGCCCCATTTGATGGGGGCAGTGGATAAATACCGGGGGATAGATTATGTACATGGATGGGAACAAAAAACAAAAACATAAAAAACAGCCTTGGAGCAAAGTGGAATGCTTCGCATTTGGCGGTGCGACTGTGCGCTTTGCGTCATTGGAAACAAGTTTCCATGCCGCCAACCACACAATCCCTCCGCCACCCTCTTACGAGGGCTTTCCACTTTGCTCCAAGGATAAAAACCGCTCGCCGTTTCACGGCGAAAAAAATGATGCAGTTTGCAGTGGAACATGCCAAAGGCTTGTTCCTACGCTATGATGCGCCCTCACCTATTGTGGCTGACAAAAATCATCGCATCTGGCATGAAAAAAGCCCTCGCGGGTGGTGGCTGCGAGGGCTGGGGGAGAATTATTTGATGTTGTATTAGTGCAAGATGAGGTTGATGAGGGCGGTTATGTCGCTCACATCAACTTTTCCGTCGCCGTTGATGTCGGCTTTAGCGGACATTGGCTCGGTGCCGAGAATCATGTTGATTAGCACGGTCACGTCGGTCACATTCAGTTGACCATCGCCGTTGAGGTCGCCGATGATGCCATTGTTCTCCACGGTGATGGTGTTCGACACCTCTGAAGTGTAGCCCAGGCGGAACGACTGCACGGTGTAGGAGTGCTTCTTGCCGAGCTTCATATTGGTAAATTCGCAGCTTGATTCCTCAGCGTCAACCACCACCGACTCGCTGTCGAGCACATCGTTGTTGCCGTCGAAGATGGAGTGGTTCACGATGTAATAGTCGATGGCATCGGTTGTGGGTTGCCAGTTAGCCACGAAACTCGAATCGGTCACATTGCTTGCCGCGTAGGCAGTGATTGGGGTGAGTGTGGGCGCTGGCAGACATGATGCCGACAGTTCCACGCCTATGCTGCCCACCAATCCACCGTCGCTCAAGAGCAGTTTTGCCTTGTGGTTGCCGATAGCCGTTGGGGTGTAGGTGATTACGAGAGGGTAGCCCTGCTTGCTGTTCACTGCGCTGCGGTCGATTGATTTCACGCTGGTGGTGAACATAGCGTAATCATTCTTATACATACGCACGCTCAGGGTGTTGGTGAGGTTTTCGCCCTTCACATACACCAAATAGTTGATGCTCTTGCCCAATCCCACTTCGCCGAAGTAGAGTTCGGTGCCTTGTGTTGGGGTGATGAGTGCAGGTTCGCCCACAGGAGGTTCGCCACCTTCCACGTTGAACACCTGGTCTTGCTTGTCGCCCCAGATGTATTCAATCAGTTCGGGAAGGTCGATGAAAGGGTTACGGTTGTTCTGAATGCGATACACGGCGTCGTTGCGGTCGTTTTCCTTGTCGCTCACGGGGTCGTTGCGGCTCCATTTGAGCAGCATGTCGATGGCCCAGGTGTTGAGCGTTTTCCAACTGCTATTGTTCACCATGTAGGTGTGCTTCCACTTGTAGTCTTGGTAGCAAGTGGCCATATAGAAATAGGTGCGCGCGAAGTCGCCCTTGTAGGCATTGTCGGGCTCGAACACGGTGCCGTCGCCGCCGCCTTGGCCAGCCACAGGGGTGCCCACCTTGGTCACTCCATTGTTGAACGAGGCATTTGCCACCTCGCCCAGAGGGTGGTTGCTCTTGGCCATATTGGCTTGGCCGTCGCTTGGATAGAGGTGGTGAAGGTCGGTGTAGGCGTCAACTTCAGTTCCGCCCCACCAGCTTTTTGGGAAAGAGTGTTCCTTGTGCATACCCCTCACGCCCTTGAAACCATTAAAGTGGTAAATATTGTTGCTATACATATCCCACACCACGCTTTTGTCGGTAGGGCGGCAGTCGGTGCTTGGGAAGTAGTTCCAAAGGCTGTTGTACGACACCACAGTGTGATTTTTGATGAGGTTGTGTACCGCATTTTTCAACGCCTGTCCTTTCAGACCGTTGAGCGAGCGGTAATATCCGGCAGGGGCAGCCGCAAACACAGAAATGCCAACACAAAAGATTAGCAGAGCAGATAAAAATAAATTTTTATATTGCTTCATAATAAAGTGTAGTCAAATTAGTTGATTTAAAAATTAATAAGTTTTTAAGCGGTGCAAAGTTAGGCTTTTTTTATTTGTGTCGCTAATTTTTTACGGCTTTTTCGGCTTAAAATTGTATATTTGCATACTTTATTAGAATTTATGCAGATGAACAATCAAGGTAAACCATATTTCTCCGTTATCGTGCCCGTGTATAACAGGCGTGGCGAGGTGCGCGACTTGCTTGAAAGCCTCTCGAAACAGGCCGACCGCGATTTTGAGGTGATGCTCGTGGAGGACGGCTCCACAGAGCGATGCGACGACATTGCGCAAGCCTATGCCGACAAGGTGGACGTGCACTATTTCTGGAAGGAAAACGACGGACGAAGCATTGCCCGAAACTACGGAATTGAGCGTACCAAAGGCGATTACTTCATATTTTTCGACAGCGATTGCGTGATTCCTCCACAATACTTCGAGGCGCTGAAGGCATCGCTGAAAAACCAGCCTGTGGACTGCTTCGGCGGACCTGATGCCGCCAGTGCCGACTTCAACGACACGCAGAAAGCCATCTCGTTTTCGATGACGGCGTTCCTCACCACAGGTGGTATCAGAGGCGGCAAGGTGCAACTTGAAAAGTTTGTGCCTCGCTCGTTCAACATGGGTTACAGCCGCAAAGTGTGGGAAACCGTGGGCGGATTCCGTGAAATGTTTAGCGAAGACATCGACATGAGCACCCGAATCCGCAAGGCTGGCTTCACCATCACGCTGTTTCGCGACGCGTATGTGTATCACAAGCGCCGCAACACCTTGCGATCGTTCTCGCGCCAAACCTATGTGTTTGGCATGTCGCGCATCACGCTCAAATTGCTTTACCCCGATTCGCTGAAGTTGGTTCACACCTTGCCTGCGGTGTTTGTGATCGGTTGCGCCACGCTCATTCTGCTTGCCATATTCTGGCGCTGGTGGGCAATCTTGCCATTGGCACTGTATGTGGTGTTGCTGTGGATTAGCGCATTGGCAGAGACCAAGAGCCTGAAAATTGCCTGCTTGGCGATTCTCACCAGTTTCATTCAGCTGGGCAGCTACGGCTGTGGCTTTATCAAGGCGTTTGTGTGGAAGATTTTGCTTCGCCACGGCAGAAACATTGAAGAGGAAATAGCCATTCGCAAAGGTAAATAGCCATGGATGACGAGAAAAAATCGCTGGTGGGCACTCGCACCCTGAAATTCCATACCACGGAAGACGAGCGTCCGCGTGAAAAGGCCACCAAATATGGCTTTGAGGCACTGTCGAACGCCGAACTGATGGCGATTGTCATCGGTAGTGGCACGCCGGGCGAGAGCGTGGTGGACCTGTGCCAGCGCATTCTCAACGACAACGACAATAAACTCTCGAAAATAGCGCGCTCTGGGGTGAAGGGACTGGTGAAATATCGTGGCATTGGTCCTGTGAAAGCCATTGAGCTGATGGCTGCGCTCGAACTCTCACGCCGCTACCAGTCGGAGTCGCTTGAGGAGAGGCAAGTCACCAGCAGCCAAGATGCCTACGAGTATCTTCGCCACAAACTCGACTATCTGGAGCATGAGGAAATATGGATTTTGATGCTCAACCGTGCCAAACGAGTGATTGGCTGCAAGCGCATGAGCGTGGGTGGCACAACGGCGGCGGTGGGCGACATCAAGATGATTTTGCGCGAACTTATTGACAACCTTGCCGACGGTGTGATTTTGGCGCACAACCACCCAAGCGATAATAATCGCCCTAGTCCACAAGACGACCAACTCACCGAGCGACTGAAAGCCGCTTGCCGGGCCGTAGATGTGCAATTCCTCGACCACATTATCGTATGCCGCTCCGGCAAATATTACAGTTACCTCGACAACTGCCGAGTGTAAGATATCTGATATATAGGGAATTTGCCCCAATTTGTCAGGAAAAAAACACCGATTTAATCCAATTAAATTAAATGGATTGAATCGGTTTTGCTTTTTTATATCCCTTTGATGTATAGAGTGGGGTCAGAGGATAAAAACTGGGGGGACTGAAAAAAACATAAAAAACAGCCTTTTGCCGATGCCAGTGCTTCGCACCTGTCGTTAGTGCTGCGGTATGTCTGATTTCAAGCTGGAGCTTGAACCAGTCACACCACACCCCTAACGCCGCCCTCTTACGAGGTCGGTGGCATCGCCAAAAGGATAAAAACCGCTCGCCTTCGGCGAAAAACCAATCTAAAGAAATCAGATTACCCGAAAGCGCGAATAAAAATCGCATCATAACGTAGGAACATGCCTTTGTCGAGAGCACTGAAAAAGTCGAAAAGAGGGATTTTAGAGCCGTTGGAAACGGCATATTGTGGTTAACTCCATGCAAGCTCGCTTGCGAGCGCAGCTTGGAGACAGATCCAAATATAGTGGCGAGCGTCGGAGACGGTCGGTCGTGGTAGCATCAATAGTTTTGACCATAACCGACCCTCTACGAGGCTCATACCCTTTTGGATACTATCTCCAAGCTGCGCTCATTCGCTCCTGCGGAGCTTCATTCGCTTGCATGGAGTTAACCATAATCAGCCGTTTCCAACGGCTACAAGCCTCCACCTCAAATCACAAACCAAAGGGACGGTTCTTTTGGTTTGTATATGCCAAAGGCAAACCAAAAGAACCGTCCCTTTGGTTTGTGATATACAAGTTGTCCCTGTGATAATTTAGTAATGATTGAAAAAATCCCGTAGGGATTTGATGTGTGTAGGCAGGTATGCAGCGAAGGTTATGCGGAATGAGCGAAGCGAAATGGAGCATA
>ENA-UOJH01001659-UOJH01001659.1-human-gut-metagenome-genome-assembly--contig:-C148-NODE-1659-length-15722-cov-11.250654_pt1 | contig 15722 bp, 10 predicted proteins | sample MGYA00242345_ERZ723892 | MGnify/ENA metagenome assembly ERZ723892 | reverse complement strand
TGGCTATGCAGAGACTGAAGGAAGCAGCTGAGAAGGCTAAGAAAGAGCTGTCCAGCGCAATGACCACCAATATCAACCTTCCTTTCATTACCGCAACTGCAGAGGGACCTAAGCACTTTGATATGAACCTGACTCGTGCAAAGTTCGATGAACTGACCAGAGACCTGGTTGATAAGACTGCTATCCCCGTACAGAACGCTATGAAGGATGCTGGCCTGAACTATTCTGATCTGGGTCAGGTACTGCTGGTAGGTGGTTCTACACGTATCCCTGCGGTACAGGATAAGGTAAGAGCCCTGACCGGTAAAGAGCCTAGCAAATCTCTGAATCCTGATGAGTGCGTAGCAATCGGTGCTTCTATCCAGGGTGGTAAGCTTGCCGGTGATGCAGGTGCCGGTGATATTCTGTTACTGGATGTAACTCCTCTGTCTCTGTCCATCGAGACCATGGGTGGTGTTGCTACCAGACTGATCGAGAGAAATACAACCATTCCTACCAAGAAGAGCCAGATCTTCTCTACCGCTGCTGATAATCAGACCGCAGTAGATATCAACGTAGTACAGGGTGAGCGTCAGTTCGCCAAAGATAATAAGTCCCTCGGACAGTTCCGTCTGGACGGTATTGCTCCAGCTCCCAGAGGAATCCCTCAGATCGAGGTTACCTTCGATATCGATGCCAACGGTATCGTAAATGTATCCGCTAAGGATCTGGGTACCGGCAAGGAGCAGCACATCACCATTACCGCTGGCTCCAACATGTCCGATTCCGATATCGAGAAGGCTGTCAAGGAAGCAGCTGAATTCGAAGCACAGGATAAGAAGCGTAAGGAAGCTATCGAGGCAAGAAACGAAGCAGACTCTTTCGTATTCCAGACGGAGAAGGCTCTGAATGAAGTAGGTGACAAGGTTCCCGAGAGTGACAAGACTCAGGTACAGGCTGATCTGGAAGCTGTGAAGGCTATTCTGGAGAGAACCAAAGACCAGGAGATGAGCGACAGCGATGTAGATGAGCTGAAGGCTGCAAAAGAGAAACTGACCCAGAGTGCTCAGTCTGTATTCACCAAGATGTATGAGCAGGCTGCTCAGGCACAGCAGGGTGCACAGGGTGCAGCAGGCCCTGACATGAATGCACAGGCCGGTAGCAATGCTGGATCTAACGCAGACGATGATGTGATCGACGGAGATTTCAGAGAAGTATAATTAAACTTCACAAATAACGCAAATCGTGGTATAACAGTAAATGCTGTGTAACAGTGATTGCGAATAACAGGTGGCACAGGGTATGCGAAAGCGTGCCCTGTGCATAACCGTTTTTAGATTTAAATGACAGAGGTGCAAAAATGGCAGAGCAGAAGAGAGACTATTACGAGGTCCTCGGTGTAGATAAGAATGCAGATGATGCTGCAATTAAAAAAGCATACCGGGTACTGGCGAAAAAATACCATCCCGACATGAACCCCGGAGACAAGGATGCAGAACAGAAATTTAAAGAAGCTTCCGAGGCTTATGCCGTGCTGAGTGATCCCGAGAAGAGACGTCAGTATGATCAGTATGGTCATGCGGCATTTGACGGTGGTGCAGGCGGCGCCGGTGGATTTGACTTTAACGGTGCAGACTTCGGAGACATCTTCGGAGATATTTTCGGAGACATTTTTGGAGGCGGAAGAAGCAGAGGCGCCAGAAATAATGGACCTATGAAGGGCGCCAATATCCGCACCAGTGTTCATATCACTTTTGAAGAGGCAGTTTTCGGCTGCAAGAAAGAGATCGATCTTACGGTAAAGGAAACCTGTAAGACCTGTAACGGCTCCGGTGCGAAGCCCGGAACCAGCCCTGAGACCTGTACCAAGTGCGGTGGTAAGGGCCAGGTTGTATTTACCCAACAGTCTTTCTTTGGTACAGTTCGTAATGTACAGACCTGTCCCGACTGTCAAGGAACCGGTAAGGTGATCAAGGAGAAGTGCCCGGATTGTCGTGGTACCGGATATATCCCGATGAAGAAGCGTTATGCAGTAGATATTCCCGCAGGTATCGACAACGGACAGTCTACCCGTATGCCGGGACTGGGTGAGCCGGGTGTCAACGGTGGCCCCAGAGGCGATGTGCTGGTAGAAGTGATCGTAGGTCGTCATCCTATCTTCCAGAGACAGGATTTCGATATTTTCTCTACCGTACCTATTTCTTTTGCAGTAGCGGCATTGGGCGGCGAAGTGCTGATCGATACGGTAGACGGCAAGGTGGTATATGATGTAAAGGCCGGAACCCAGACCGACACCAAGATCCGTCTGCGCGGCAAGGGTGTTCCTTCCTGGAGAAATAAGGATGTCCGCGGTGACCATTATGTAACACTGGTGGTTCAGACCCCCGATAAGCTAAAGCCGGAAGCAAAGGAACTGTTAAAGCAGTTTGATGCGCTGACCGGGGATTCCCTGAATGCGGTGAAGAATGCCACCGGACAGGGAGAAGGCGAGACCAAGGAGAAGGATCCCAAGGACGGAAAGAAAAAGAAGTTTTGGAAGTAAAAGTTAATAAATAAAATTCCCCGTAGCCTCGGCTGGGGTAAGAAACGCGGCACGCTCGCGCTCTGTCGCAGAGCGTAGCGGTACTGCTTATTCTTACACCCAGCCGGGGCTACTGGTTTGTTAGGAAAAAGTTAAAGGTATCCTTGAAGGAAAATAATGTGAGAAATAAATTTTTCACACGCAACTTTGTGCCTGCGGCTCAAAGTTTGCAGGTTACTGAAAGGCATGAGTATTTTATATAGAATACAGTTTGTTTTTTTTGTCAAAAGGCAGGGGGAACGGTTTGACAGAATGGGCAGAAACGCTTACAATTCAAGTAGTTATGCTGTCTGTGACACGAAGGAGCCTGCAGGATGGAGAACCGGAAAGAGGAATTTCTGAAAATTGTATGTCAGAGTTATCTGATCGTTATTCTGGCAGTGCTGCCTCTTTATTATATTCCCTGGAATGGATATTATAAACTGGGTGATACCAAATATTACCTGTATCGCAATGTTTCACTGCTTTGCCAGGGGATCGCATTGCTGGCAATGTGTGTCTTTGCTGTAAGCAGCCGGTGGACAGGGGAACATCGGATTTTTGCCAGATCTCTGGCTGAAGTAGTAAAAAAATCGGTCGATAAATGCAGAACACATGCGGTAGCGACGGCGGTCTGCCTGTATGGAATCTGTGCGTTACTCTCTGCAATCTGCAGCCCCTATGGCAGTATCGCGTGGAACGGAGAGCGGGAATGGTACATGGGAGCTGTCACGATCTGTTTGATGATCGCAGGTTTTTTACTGACGGCGAAGTACGGAGGTAGTTGTAAAACGGCGATATGGTTAGGAGAGGCGGCTTTTGTGGCGGTCACCCTGATCGGTCTGTTGCAGAAGCTGGGCTATGATCCTCTGGGACTTCTCAAGGGTTACATTGTGGGGGACTGGGAGTTTACCCATATGTTGACCACGCTGGGGAACAGCAACTGGCTCAGCGGGTATTACAGTGTGATGTTTCCCTTTTCCATGACGCTGTTTCACCGGGCAGTGGAAGCGGGGAAAAAAGGTCCCACACTGCTGGCAGGAACGTGTAATATGTTGGCCATGATGCTTCTGCTTTTACAGGGAAGTGACAGCGGTGTGATCGTGGCATGCACAGTCATGGGGTTGTGCTTTTGGCTCGACCGGAAGCAAACCGGACATTGGGAAGTATATTTCCTTTTTCTTGCAGCGGTGGCGCTGGGAATGTGCCGTTGGGGTAAATGGATGTTATATCTGGGAACGTTTGACATTCTCCTGCAGGATGGCATCGCCAAAAAACTGGCAGCCTGGCAGGGATGGATTCCGGTTGCAGCAGGGTGTCTGCTGCTTTGGGGAGTCTGTCGAAGGATTCCGGAGAATAAGAAAAAAATATTGCAAGAGGGAGTATTTTGTTGTGCACTGGCAGGAATAGCGGTAGTGCTGGCATGGTATCTGCATCGGTTGTCGGTAATCGATTTTGCGGAATGGGGCAATCGCCGGGGAAGATTGTGGCAGATGGCATGGATGGGTTTCCGGAAAGGTAATCTGCATCAGAAGCTGTTGGGAGCAGGCCCGGATTGTTTTGCATCGTATCTGGGAGAACTGTTGCCGGGAGGCACGGTGCTTTTTGATAAAGGATATTTTGAAGGCTCTGTTTTTACCAATGCACATAATGAGTGGCTCACCACACTGGTCAATATGGGACTGTTGGGTGTGGCTGCCTATGCAGCTGTTTTTATCACGGCGCTGCAGACATACAGGAAGAATTTTCTCGCAGTATTGTTACTGCTTACCTACGGGATACATTCCCTGATCAGCTTTCAGCAGGTGCTGAATGCGCCGCTTTTCTTCCTGATACTGGGATTGTGTGAAGCGGCGGCCCGGGGAGAAAAGACCAAAACCAATCAAATGGATACGGATGAGGAGTTATTAGAAGCTATATGAAAAATATTTGGAAGATTTTTACCGGAGATCTGAAAAAACTGGTGAAGCAGCCTTTTGCGCTGGTTATTATTATCGGGTTGTGCGTGATACCGTCGCTGTATGCGTGGTTTAATATATTTGCCAACTGGGATCCCTATGCCAATACCGGAGGAATTCCTGTGGCGGTAGTATCCCTGGATCAGGACTATACGCTGAAAGACGGATCGGTGGTAAATATGGGAGAATCCGTACTGGAAAGCCTGCATTCCAACACCAGTGTAAAATGGATCTTTCTGGATACCGAGGAAGAGGCAAAAGAGGGCGTGGAAGCCGGAAAATATTATGCAGCCGTCGTCATTACCGATAAATTTACTTATAGTATGTACAATGTATTTTCGGATGATTTTGAGAATCCGGCGCTGATCTATTATCAGAATCAGAAGAGCAATGCCATTGCCACCAAAATCACGGATACGGTGGCAGGAACTCTGCAGAATACCATCAATGAGACCTTTATCAAGGTGGCGGCTACCACGGTATTTGAAGAGGGCAATACGGTGTCGGATCAGGTACAGGGGGACAGTTATGTAGAGGAATTCTGTTCCAAACTGGAGGAACTGAATGACAATCTGAAGGAATACAGTGCCATGATCGACTCCTTTCAGGCAGGCAATGCGCGGCTGGAGTCTGCTATCACCCATGTCAACTATGAGATTCCCGCAATGCAGAAGAAACTGGACAGCACCACAGCCAGTCTGAACCAGAGCAGTCAGGAACTGTCTTCTACCAGAGACACCCTGGGCAATTTCAGCAACAACATCGATACTTCCATGAGCAATATCAATAACTCTCTGGAAAGTATCAAAAAGGCTCTGGATGAAAGCAAACTGGCGGAGGATACCGCCCAGATGACGAGAGATCTGAACCGGGTGGCAAGAGATACCAATACGCTGAACGGACAAGTAAATACACTGCTGGCGGCACTGATCCAACAAAAGCTGGAAAGCGTCTCTGACGGTAATGCTGCGAACGGTGGCACCGGCAGCAATATCAACGCAGCGGCAACTGATGCGGCTATGGAAGCATTGAAAGCCATGCAGAAGGAACTGGATCTGATGAATACCGTAGTGGGCAGCGTTCTGGAATCCACGGACGACAAGGCTGCGGAGAATGCAAAGGTCAATGTCAACAATGCCATGAATAATTTAAGGAGTGCCATTGACAGCTGCGAGACTTCTGTAAGTAATATGCAGGGAATCTATAAGAATAATCTGGTGCCCCAGATGCAGAAGGTTCTGACAAATATGTCAGATTCTCTGAATCAGGTGACCAATCTGGTAAATACCCTGAGCAATACGGTGAAAAATGTCGGAGTTGTCATGAAAGGTGTCGGTGACACTGTGTCCGGAACCAGTGAGAGTCTGGGACAGATCAAAGATGTGGTAGATAATATCAGCGCCAAACTTACAGATCTGACAGAGAAGCTGGACGGTGCATCCGAAGAGGAAATGATGGATATTCTGGTGCGTTTCCTTGGAGGAGATCCGGATAGTCTGGGGGCATATTTTGCATCTCCCGTAACCATGGAGACCATAGCCATGTATCCGGTGGCTACGTATGGTTCTGCCATGACACCGTTCTATTCCACACTGGCGATCTGGGTAGGTTCTACGATCCTGGTGGCACTGGTGAAAGTAAAGGCCTCTCCGAAAGGGCTTGAAAATGTACAGAGCTATCAATTGTATTTCGGCAGATATTTGCTGTTCTTCTTATTGGCACAGATTCAGGCAGCCATCATTGTGGCCGGAGATCTGTGGCTGTTAAAAGTAAACATTGTGGAACCGGGGCTGTTTTTCCTGGCGGCAAGCTTTACGGCTACGGCATTTTCCCTGTTGATCTATTCTCTGACACTGGCATTCGGAGATGTGGGCAAGGCCGTCTGCGTTATTGTTATGGTATTGCAGATCGCTGGTTCCAGCGGTACCTTCCCGATCGAACTGCTACCGGACACCTACCAGAAGATTTATATTTTCTTTCCCTTCCCCTATGCCATCCGGGCCATGCGTGAGACACTGGCGGGTATGTACGGTACTGCCTATATGGAAGCACTGGCAAAATTGAGCCTGTTTATGATCGAGGGACTGTTGATCGGCCTGGTGATCCGGATCCCGTTCGTAAAACTGAACCATTTTGTGGAAGAGCGTATGGAAGACACTGAGTTAATGTGACACCTGTTCAGAACCATGAAAACGAAAACTCCGCAGGAGTGGGTTTGTGAATGAAGTTCCGAACAGGCAGAAAGGTAAAATCATGGAGAGAAATTACGAAGAAATTTTTCAGAAGGTTCTGGATTACGAGCAGGCCCTTCATGAGAAGAATAGAAAAAGAATAAAGATCGGTCTGAAATGTATCTGGATCGTCCCCTTGTTTTTTCTGGCACTGTTGTTCCTGACTGGCAGCAACAAGGTCATCTTCCTGATCCTGTGGATCGTGTCGCTGTTTGCCCTGTCAATCTATCTGATCGTTGTGGAATATATGGATTATAATCTGCAGGAGAAGATCATGGAGCTCAAAGGAGAAGAAGGCGATCTCAAAGCGGTGACTCCGACAGACTTTGACCGGGCGGCGCAGATCATCCGGGAGACCCGGAAACTGATTGGTGAAGGCCTGAATTCCCCGGCCGAGACCGGGACCGAAGAGGATCCGGAAGATGAAACCGAAGAGGAAAACGAAGACGAGACCGAAGACTGGGAGGATGGTGAATAGTATGTATAATATCTGGAAAATATTTACCACCGACATCCGCCGGATCAGCAATAATGTGGTGGCGGTCGTTATTATCATGGGACTCAGCATCCTCCCGGCACTGTATGCCTGGTTCAACATTTTCTCCAACTGGGATCCTTACGAGCCAGCAGCTACCAGTCAGCTGAAAGTAGCCGTGGCTTCCGATGATGCCGGGGCGGAGATCATGGGGCTGTCTCTGAACGTGGGAGACAGTGTGCTGGAGGCTCTGGGAGCCAATACCACTATCGGCTGGGTGTTCCCGGAGACCACGGAGGAAGCACTGGAAGGCGTGAAGAACAGTGATTACTATGCGGCATTGATTATTCCGGAGACTTTTACTCAGGAAATGCTGGGATTTATCGACGGTGAAGTGGATCATCCCACCATTTACTACTATGAAAATGAGAAAAAGAATGGTATTGCCCCCAAAATCACGGGCAAAGCGAAAAATGCTGTGCAGGAACAGGTAAATGCCACCTTTATCAGTACTGTGGCAGAAGCGGTGATGAAAGCGGGAAATGCCCTTTCGGTGGTGAATGCCGGCGGGCAGACCAGTGTGGAAGAATCTCTGGATACCATGCAGGCACAGTTGCAGGATTATGTGGTTATGTTACAGTCCTTCCAGAGTATTATGACCTCCGCGGAGATGATCATGGAGACCAGCCAGAATATGCTCCCGGATATGGATAATATGCTGGAGAATGGTCGAAATACCATGATCGGTATGCAGACCATGATCAATTCCAGCGTCGATGCGGTTGACGTTATGGGAGATATGGTGAGCAGCAGTATGGACATGGTCACGGAAGCGTTGCAGTATCTGTCGGTCTTTTCTGATGGATTGTTGGAGCAGATGGGCAGCAACAATGTGGGAAGCACCACGGACACCGGATTGGGCACGGCCATCGGACTGGTACAGGGCATGCAGGCCAATATGGATGTGCTGGGAAGCCTGATCACCGGACAGGATGCTCAGATTCAGGAGATCAACCAGTCTCTGAAAACGATCGAAGCGGATCTGAAACAGCTGCAAGACAGCAAGGGAGATGTGGATCATGATATCAATACTCTGCGGGCACAGATCCGGGAACAGATCCAGATCTGCAACAAACAGCTGAATAATCTGATGAGTGATTACAATAACAATGTCAGACCTTCTTTCCGGGCTACCGGCAAATCCATGCAGCAGGCTTTCCTGAATGCCGCAGCGATGATGAACGGTACAGATGTGAATATGGATGAAATTTCCGATATTCTGAAAGAGTATCAGCAGACTTTGCAGGAAGGTAATGTCAGCCTGCAGGATTCCCTGGTGATCGCACAGGAACTGCTGGACAAGGTCAGCAAAATAGCAGATAATATAAAACGGATCACCGGTGCGGAGACCTATGAGGATATTTTAAGCGCTATGGCTGCCGATCCGACGGCGGTGGCAGACTTCGTATCTTCTCCGGTCAGACTGGAGACGGTACCTGTTTATCCGGTGGATCATTACGGCTCTGCGGCATCGCCGTTCTATACGATCCTGGCAATCTGGGTGGGAGCGCTGTTCCTGGTGGCTATTATTCACGTGGGTGTGAAACCCATTGAACCGGGGGATCATTATAAGGCGCATGAGAGATATTTTGGCAGATATCTGCTGTTTTTCCTGATCGGACAGGCACAGACACTGCTTATTGTTCTTGGGAACCTTTATTATATTGAGATACAGTGTCAGCACAGGTTTTTATACTGGCTGGCGGCAGCCGTGGCCAGTGCGGCATTCAGCTGCTTTATGTATTCTGTGACTTTCGCTTTTGGAAACGTGGGTGAGGCACTGGCTATTGTAGTCATGGTCATCCAGGTGGCGGGAAGCGGCGGAACGTTCCCTATCGAGGTTCTTCCGCAGGTATTCCAGTGGATCTATCCTTTCCTGCCGTTCCAGTTTGGCATGAAAGCGTTTAAAGAATGTATTGCAGGAATGTACGGCGTGGATTATTGGATCAATGTAGGAAAAATGACACTGTTCCTGATCGTAGCATTGCTGCTGGGACTGGCACTGGAGCCGCCGTTCCGCAAGCTGAATCATATGATAGAGAAGAGTAAAGAGAAGACAGGATTAATGATCTGATGAAGATGAAAAAAATGACTTCGGAAAAGAAACATAAAATTACAACCATTGGCTTATGGCTGATCCTCATTCTGTGCACGGCGGTATTGTTCTCCCTGTGTCTCAGTGAGGGGATCGACTATGATGAAGCATACAGTTATCGCACCGCCCATGACAATACGATGATGGGAATCATTCGCGTGGTACTGGCGGCCCATGATACGGATGTGCCGGTATGGTATATGGGATTGCGGCTGTGGTCGTTTCTGGTAGGAGACGGCATTATTGCCTACAAAATGTTTGCATTGCTGGGAACGGTATTGTCCATGCTGCTGGGGCCTGTTGTGATCCGCAGGCAGTGGGGAGCGAAGACAGCAGCCCTTTATATGATCATGGTAAGCCTGACACCTGCAATGATGAAGATCAGTGTGAACAACAGAATGTATTCCTGGACGGTGTTTGGAGTTACCGTCTGCGGACTGACCGCTTATTTCCTGCGGGAGCGGCTGAACAGTAAGGCCCTGTGGACGATATTGTTTCTGACGACCTTCTGCGGTATTTTCAGTCATTACTTTACCGCGTTCAGTTACCTGTTTATCTACCTGTATCTGGTGGCGGTGATTTGGCAGCAGGACAGAAAACAGATCTGGAAGCCGTTTGTCTGTGGTGGTTCCGTTGTATTGCTTTTTGTGGCATGGCTGATAAAATCCGATTTCTTTCATCTGCTGGTTTCTGATGGAAACCCGACGAACCGGTCCAAATTCGGTATTTACGAATTTTTTGATTTCATTTTCGGAACCGGAGTGAAGTATGCGACCAAAATGGGAGAACTTCTTTTTGTACTGACACTGGTCTGCGCGATCCTCTTTTGGAAGCGGCTGGGGAGAAGAAACGGTGTTTTTGCGGTTCTGTGTACCTGTATTTTCCCAGTAAGCTATTTGATGGCGGCGCTGCTGGCATTACACGCGTCCCACTTTTTTACCTACCGCCATGTTATGCATAGCATGGGATTGTTCTGGCTGGGAATGGCTATCATTTTATCCAGGATCAATTTACAGGAATGGATCGCCTGTCTGTCCTTCACTGTGTGGATGGGAGTGTCGGCCTACGGAATCTCTTATCATGAAGAATATGGTACAATCTCATATCTGGAAGAGACGAAGGCATTTATAGCGGAGAATATGGAGCCGGGAGATGTGGTCGTCTACGATACGGATTCCCGCTTCGGACAGCTATTCGGATGCTATATGCCGGACCAGATCTTTTATACCATGGAAGAGGTGCCGGATCTGGAAGAACTGGTGGGGAAAAGAGTCTGGTATTTCCAGTGTTTCGGACATCTGCTGGAGGAATCGGATAAATATACCGTAACCTATGAAAATATGGGACATTATGGATTTCAGTATATGGATGGGAATACGGATTTTGATATTTTAAAGGTGAACATAACGGAGGAAACGGGAAATGATTAAATGGGTGGAAAGAGGAGTCCTGCTGGCAGCGATACTTTCCATGTTGTTTGTATGGCCGTATGGAGGAATCCGTGAAGATAAAAAGGACAGTTCCTTAAGTGAGGATTATGGATATACAGAGCCCCTGCAGGTGGGAGAATATGCTTCGCAGTATTTTGTTGCGGAGACAGATTTTCTGAAAACACTGGAAATCGCAGTGAACTATAATCAGGAGGAAGAACGGAACGGACTTCTGGGTCTGGAGATATGGAAAGAGGATCAGAAGATATATGAAGGTGTGATTCCTTATGATGCCATGGAATCGACAACATTTTTCCCTGCCGTCATCGAGACCCGGCTGAAAAGGGGCGCTGTATATGAATACCGGATCGTGAATCAAAGTATTTCCGAGAATCTGCCGCAGGTAGTATATACTACTACGGAAAAGGCGCATGTACCGGAAAATCAGCAACTGGTGGTACATGAAGCAACTGTGGACGGACAGGCATTGAACCGGTACACCTGGAGAGAGAAGCTGGATGCGGTCAGCGTATTGGAAATCGACAGTTTTATTGCAATCGTGGCTGCAATGATATATGCTGTGTTGGAACAATGGAAAAGAAAGGAAAAAAAGAACAATGAAGTGGGTTAAATTCAGAATAAAGACGGTAACGGAAGCGGAAGATATTATTATCAGCACCCTGTACGATCTCGGACTGGAAGGGGCACAGATCGAAGACAAGGTGCCCCTGACCGCCATGGAGAAGGAGCAGATGTTTGTAGATATCCTGCCGGACGGACCGGAGGATGACGGCATTGCCTATTTAAGTTTTTTTGTAGAGGAAAAAGAGGACGGCAGTCTGGAAGTGGCCGGGGAGAAGACCACGACCGAAGCTGTACTTGCGGATGTAAAGCGGGAACTGGAAGACTTACGCCAGTTTATGGATATCGGCGAGGCTTCTGTTGTGGTAGATGAGACGGAGGACATTGACTGGATCAACAACTGGAAACAGTATTTCCACCAGTTCTATATCGATGATATCCTGGTGATCCCTTCCTGGGAAAATATCAAACCGGAAGATACTGACAAGGTGGTGCTTCATATCGATCCCGGTACGGCATTTGGCACCGGTATGCATGAGACCACACAGCTGTGTATCCGTCAGCTGCGTAAGTTCATCACTCCTGAGACAGAGCTTTTGGATGTCGGCACCGGCAGCGGTATTCTGGCAATTTTATCCCTCATGTTCGGGGCAAAACATGCCGTGGGAACCGATCTGGATATCTGTGCTGTGGAAGCTGTGGCACAGAACTGCGAAGTGAATGGAATCGATCCGGCACAGTTTGACATGATGATCGGCAATATCATTACAGACAAAGAAGTGCAGGACAAGGTAGGCTATGAGTGTTATGATATCGTGGTGGCCAATATTCTGGCAGATGTACTGGTACCGTTGACTCCTGTCATCGTACATCAGCTGAAGAAGGGCGGTATCTACATCACCTCTGGCATCATTGATGACAAGGAGCAGACCGTGGTGGAGGCTGTGAAGGCCGCTGGATTGGAAGTACTGGAAGTGACCTACCAGGGAGAATGGGTCAGCGTTACCGCAAGAAAGAATTAAGTGCTTAAAATAGGAGTTTCTATGTATCAGTTTTTTGTAGAACCGGAACAGATCGACGTGGCAGCGAAGAGCGTTATCATCCGGGGAACCGATGTGAATCATATCAAAAATGTACTGCGGATGCGCCCCGGCGAAGAAGTGGCTGTCAGCAATGGAATCGACGGGAAGGAATATCGCTGTGGGATCCTTGCACTGGAAGAGGACTGTGTCCGTCTGGAGCTTCGTTTTATCAAGGAAGACGGAGTAGAGCTTCCGGCGAAGATCTACCTGTTCCAGGGACTGCCCAAGGCGGACAAGATGGAGCTCATCATCCAGAAGGCCGTGGAACTGGGAGCCTTTCAGGTGATCCCGGTGTCCATGAAGCGCTGCGTGGTCAAGCTGGATGAGAAAAAAGCGGATGCAAAAATCAAACGCTGGCAGGGAATTGCGGAGGCAGCAGCCAAGCAGAGTAAGCGTGGCGTGATCCCCACGGTGGCACCGGTTATGAGTTATGTGCAGGCGGTGAAAACGGCTTCTGAAATGGATCTGAAACTGGTACCTTACGAACTGGCGGAAGGCATGGAACAGACGAAGCAGCTGATCGAGAGTGTCCGTCCGGGACAGCAGATCGCTATTTTCATCGGCCCGGAGGGCGGATTTGATCCGGAGGAGATAAGACTTGCCACGGAGGCGGGAATTCAACCGATCACTTTGGGAAAACGGATCCTGCGGACGGAGACGGCGGGATTTACGACTATCGCATGGCTGATGTATCAGCTGGAAAATTAGACAGCGGACGGCACGGATCGCCTGCCTGCGGCATATTTTAATCATAAGAAGAATATAGTAATTATTCAGAGCAAAAGGAAAGCCCGGAAGAGTCGATTTGGCGAATAGGGCGCTGAATAGTTACTGAAGAGATAGATAGCAAGGAGAAGAAGAGAATGGAAGTCTATATGGACAATTCCGCTACCACAAGGACATTCCCGGAAGTGGCAGAGTTGATGACGAAGATCATGTGTGAAGATTACGGTAATCCCTCCAGCCTGCATATGAAGGGAGTGGAGGCAGAGAAATACCTCCGCTATGCCAAGGAGACTCTGGCAAGGATTCTGAAGGTGGAGGAGAGAGAGCTTTTATTTACTTCCGGGGGAACGGAATCCGATAATATGGCACTGATCGGCTGCGCCCTGGCGAATTGCCGCAGAGGCAATCATCTGATCACGACGCAGATCGAACATCCCGCTATCCTGCAGACCATGCGTTATCTGGAGACCCAGGGGTATCGTGTCACTTATCTGCCGGTGGATCCCTGCGGACGTATCCGGCTGGAAGACTTACGCAGAGCCATGACACCGGAGACCATTCTGGTATCTATCATGCACACGAATAACGAGATCGGAGCCCTGCAGCCCATTGAGGAAGCCGGAGCTCTGATCAAACAGATGAACCCGGATACGCTGTTCCATGTGGATGCGGTACAGGGATTCGGAAAATCCCGGATCTATCCCAAGAAGATGCACATTGATCTGCTGTCCGTCAGTGGACACAAGATCCACGGACCGAAGGGCGTCGGACTGCTGTATGTAGGGGAACGGGTGAAGATCCAGCCCATCGTATTCGGTGGCGGACAGCAGCAGAACCTCCGCTCCGGTACCGAGAATGTGCCCGGTATTGCGGGACTTGCAAAAGCAGCGGAAATGCTCTATAGTCATTTTGATGAGGATCATGCCAGACTCTGCGCCTGCAAGAGACGATTTATCGAGGGCGTAAGAGAACTGGATCAGGTGACGGTCAACGGACTTCTGCCGGATGCACCGTACGGTGAGGGAACGGCGGCACACATTGTCAGCGTATCTTTTGCCGGCGTCAGAAGTGAAGTGCTCCTGCATGCACTGGAGGACAAAGGAATCTATGTTTCTGCAGGAAGCGCCTGCTCTGCACACAAGCCGCAGCCTTCCGCTACACTGAAAGCCATCGGCATCGATAAATCCCTGCTGGATTCCACCATACGTTTCAGTTTTTCCGTATTTACCACGGAAGAAGAGATTGACGTATGTCTCCAGGCATTGTACAATATAGTACCTATGTTACGCAGATACAGTCGCAGATAAGCGATTTGAGAAACACTCAGAAAGGAAACGAACGTGTTTACATCATTTTTGATAAAATATGCCGAGATCGGCATTAAAGGAAAGAACCGTTACCTGTTCGAAGATGCTCTGGTACGCCAGATTAAGTATGCGCTGAAAAAGTGTGAGGGAGAATTCCTGGTGCACAAGACACAGGGCCGTATCTTCGTAGATGCAGAGTCAGAATTTGACTACGATGAAGTTGTGGCACACTTACAAAGAGTCTTCGGAATCTCCGGAATCTGCCCGGTAGTGCACGTACAGGATGAGGGCTTTGAGAAGCTGTGTGAGACCGTGATTGACTACATTGCAAAAGTATATCCCGATTGCAATCAGACGTTCAAGGTGGCAGCGAGACGTGCCCGGAAAAATTACCCCAAGGATTCCATGACCATCAACATGGATATGGGAGAAGCTATCCTGAAGGCTTATCCCAATATGAAGGTGGATGTACATCATCCCGATATTATGCTGAACATTGAGATCCGTGAAGAAATCTATATCTACTCCGTGATCCTGCCCGGTCCCGGAGGAATGCCCGTAGGTACCGGTGGCAAGGGAATGCTGCTTCTCTCCGGTGGTATTGATTCTCCCGTGGCAGGTTATATGATCGCCAAGAGAGGCGTCAAGATCGATGCGGTATATTTCCATGCACCGCCTTACACCAGTGAGCGTGCGAAGCAGAAAGTAGTGGATCTGGCGAAGATCGTTGCCCGTTACACCGGACCGATCTATCTGCATGTGATCAATTTTACCGATATTCAGTTATATATTTATGAGAAATGTCCTCATGAGGAACTGACCATTATCATGCGCCGTTATATGATGCGGATTGCGGAACAGATCGCGAAAGAGACTGAGTGCCTGGGCCTGATCACCGGTGAGAGCATTGGCCAGGTGGCATCTCAGACCATGAATTCCCTGATCGCCACCAATGAAGTCTGCGAGCTGCCGGTCTATCGTCCGCTGATCGGTTTTGACAAGCAGGAGATCGTGGAAGTATCCGAGAAGATCGGAACCTATGAGACTTCCATTCTTCCTTATGAAGACTGCTGTACCATTTTCGTGGCAAAGCATCCTGTGACGAAACCCAACGTGAAGGTGATCCGCAGACATGAACACAATCTGGATGAGAAGATCGATGAACTGGTGAAGACCGCACTGGAGACCAAAGAACTGATCATTGCGGAAGCATAAGTGCGAATGCAGAGTAACTATT
>ENA-UOJH01001654-UOJH01001654.1-human-gut-metagenome-genome-assembly--contig:-C148-NODE-1654-length-15736-cov-101.175882_pt1 | contig 15736 bp, 13 predicted proteins | sample MGYA00242345_ERZ723892 | MGnify/ENA metagenome assembly ERZ723892 | reverse complement strand
TCGGAAAACGAAAGTAGGAAGAAAACTGCTTCGTTTTCCTCCTACTCGATTTGTTCATGCTTCTAATTTGCTTAATATCTTGCGTTTAAACATAGCGTTTGTTTTAATTCATGGGCAAAGATACAATTCTTTTGTCTCAAATCAGTGGCAAAAGCTATAAATTTTTGTTGCAAATCATGGGCAATATGGCTTCAGTTTTGTTGCAAATCAGTGGCAAGCGAGTTTTTTTTGTTATGTTTTTAGCGGATGAGTTTATGGAAATCACATTTATTTGCACGAGTATTTGATGTAAACTTACATTTATTTGCACGAGTATCTGTTATAAAGATACTAAAAGATGTAGTTGTGCCACAAAAAAACTGTATATTTGTATTTCGTTACTAACGTAGAACAAATAATTGATACGACCTTGCAACAATGAAAGACTTTGCAGCTATAGATTTTGAAATCGCCAATAATGAGCGTTCTTCGGTGTGCTCTGTTGGCGTGGTTATTGTTAGAGGAGGTGAGGTGGTGGATCGCTTCTACTCGCTCATCAAACCGGAGCCGGAGTATTACAACTACCGGTGCAGTCAGGTGCATGGCCTTTGCGCTGCAGACACAGACGATGCGCCGGTTTTTCCCGAAGTGTGGAAGCAGATAGAGCCGAAGATAGCGGGGCTTCCGCTTGTGGCTCATAACAAGGCGTTCGACGAGAGCTGCCTGAAAGCCGTCTTCCGCGTCTATCAGATGGACTATCCCGACTACGACTTCTACTGCACCTGCATCGCCTCACGCAAGGTCTGGCCCAAAGGTCGTCATACGCTTGACGTCATAGCCGCCCGCTGCGGCTATGACTTGACACAACACCATCACGCCTTGGCAGATGCGGAGGCCTGCGCAGCTATTGCGTTGGAAATATTATAGCAACTGAGTTATTGCTTGTAACTGATTTTTCTCAGCACCCACAATGCTGAGAAAAGCATCGCTATGCCTAAGATCCAGGAAATGGCAGCACTGGCTACGATGCCGAGCTGCTGTGTGAAGCCGGCTACGACAAAGGTGAGGAACGACACGGCGGCGACAGTTATGGCGTATGGCAACTGCGACGACACGTGGTGAACGTGCTTGCACTCGGCGCCAGCCGACGCCATAATGGTGGTGTCGGAGATAGGAGACACGTGGTCGCCGCAGACTGCACCTGCCATGCACGCCGAGATGGAGATGATGCGCAGCGGTGCGGCTGCAGGGAATACGGCGATGCAGATAGGGATGAGTATGCCGAATGTTCCCCAAGAGGTGCCGGTGGCAAAGGCGAGCAACGCTGCAACGATGAAGATTATCGCCGGCAGCAGCATCTGCAGACCAGAGGCTGTGCTTGCCACAACGCCCGACACGTATTCGGCAGCGCCAAGTGAGTCGGTCATGCTTTTCAGTGTCCATGCAAGGGTGAGAATCAGTATGGCAGGCACCATGGCTTCGAAGCCTTTGATAAGACAACTCATGGCATTGTCGAACTTCAGTGTGCGGCGTGCTACGAACATTGCTATTGTAAGAATCAACGCTGCAAGCGAACCGATAACCAGTCCAACAGAAGCGTTGCTTGCTGCAAACGCATCTACGAAGTTGTGGTAGCAAGTGCTTGTTGCGTCGAAATATCCTCCAGAGTAAATCATGCCAGCCATGCAGAACACGATGAGCATCAGGATAGGCACTACGAGGTCGGCAACCGAACCCTTTGTCGTTGCAGGCTTCTTGCTGTCTTGCTTGGCACCCACACCGTGTTCTACGATTTGCAGTTTTGTGTCAATCACCTCATCCACCTGACCGCCGGTGCGCTCGTACCATTCCTGCAGACGTGCGTCGTACTTGCTCATAGCCTTGAAGTCGAAGCCCGACACGACAATCATAAATATGAAGATGATGGTGAAGAAAGCGTAGAAATTGAACGGTATGGCTTGGCAGAACAACGCCAGACCATTCTCGCCGCCTGACACGAAACCCGACACGGCAGCCGCCCAGCTCGATATGGGCGATATGATGCAGACAGGAGCAGCGGTAGAGTCGATGAGATAGGCGAGCTTCTCTTTTGTAACGCCATGGCGTACGGTTATCGGACGCATCACAGAACCTACGGTGAGACAGTTGAAGTAGTCGTCGATGAAGATGAGTAGACCGAGAATGATAGTTGCAATCTGCGCACCTATCTTTGTCTTTATGTGTTTGGAAGCCCAGCGTCCGAAAGCAGCTGATCCGCCAGCCTTGTTCATGAGCGACACGATGGAACCCAAAACCACAAGAAACACGATGATGCCCACGTTCCATGGGTCGGACAGGCATGAGATAAGACCGTACTGCTTGGCGTCAGCTCCCGTGCCAACGGTGTCGTTGAGCAGATGAGTCAAGAAGCCTTCAAAACCTGTGCCCATCGACATGCTGTATAATATAGCGCCGAGCACAATGCCGATGAACAACGAAGAATATACCTCCTTGGTCTTCAGTGCAAGCGCAATGGCTACGACGGGAGGAAGAAGAGACCAGATAGTCCCGATGAAATTAAAATCCATAATATTATTATCCCTTAATCTTTTTCGGAGTGCAAAGGTAAGGCTTTATTTGGATTGTTGCAAAAAGTTGCAACAAAAAAACGGATGGCGAGCCGTTTGTGGCTTGCCATCCGTTTTGTCGGTTATGTTAGTGTCGCTTGTTGGCGATGCGTTGTCTTACATTTATGACGTCGCTTTTACTTCGCGATTACCTCGAATACCTCTACATTACCCTCAATCTCAGCCTTCACAGCCTTCTTGTTGAGTTCTACGTTGAAGAACGAGTTGTTGATGTCGGTAGAAGCGAGGAGCTTGCCCTTCTTGTTGTACTGGTTGAACTTAACGGCGCCGTTCTGCTCTACGTTGAGGAGCATGGTGTATGCCTTTGTGCCAGGAACAACAGAGAACGAAGTCTTGCCACTGTTGCGGAACGATGTTACAGGATTCTTGTCGAAGCCGAACATGGCAGCGTCGAGATCTGCTGATTCAACCTTGAAGTTGAGGCTCTCTGGAGTTGTGGGGTTAACCATGAACTCGCGCACAGCAATCCAGCTCTTCTTCTCAGACGCGGCCTTGCGGATGCGGACGTAGCGTGCCTTTACCGGCTCGCCCTTCCAATGGATGATGTAGGTCTTGAGCAACTCGCCAGTGAGCTGTGTCCACGACTTGCCGTCCTCAGAAGCCTCGAGCACTACGTTGTCGAAGTAGTCGACATCGTCTACCGAGTTGCGTCCCTGAAGAATCTTCACCTCGCGAACCTCGCGAACAGTGCCCAGGTCGGCACCCACCCAGTCGCCAGTAGACTGGCTCTGACCGCAGTGGTAGTATGTAGTAGAGTCGTTGTCGAACATCAGCTTGCTCTGAGTAGTAGCGAGCGTCGGGTAAGTGCCCATGCCCTTATAGAAAGCAGGCACCTCACCAGTGAGGTTCTTGAAGAACTCCTGCGCCATGTCGTCCATAGCGTTCTCGTAGAACGGCTGCAGCTTCATAGTGCCGAGTTTGTGCTTCTCGTAAGCGGCGCGAGCCTCCTTAGTCATGCGGTTGGCCACGAAACCGTTCCAGAAGTTAGAAGCGTCGCCGCTGCGGAATGTCTTCATCAGTTCAAGAGTGTTCTTGCCACGTGCACCGAGTTTCTCGAACTCTACGAGCCACGGCTTCAGTTCCTTCATCAGAAGCGGGTTCTTGCAGTCGCGCTCCATAGTGCTCTTTGTCTTCTCGACACGGTCGAACTCTGCATAGAGGTCGTTGTAAGCCTTGTCAGAGTAGTCGGCAAGACGGAAGGTGTTTGTCTCCCACGACTCGGCACGGCGGTAGCCCGTCTCGGTGTCGCAAGAGTGGATGGCGAATGTGCGATAAGCCTCGTGAGCCTCAGGTGTGAGGTCTACAAGACCGCGTTCCCAGTTGTCAATAGCGTTGTAGTCGGCTACGTTCCAGTTGTAGTCAGCCACGCCGTAGAGAGCCAGCTTCGAAGCCTCGCCGTGCTCCATCGGGTTAGACAGCACGCCCGAAGTCATCTTATCTGTGATGTCGGTCTCCAAGCCGTATGTCGGGCCCTGCATGATGATGTGGCGGGCATAGTCGGTAACGGGGAAGTTCCACCAGTAGTAAGCCGGACGCTTGATACGAGAGTCTACGAAGTCAAGAGTCTCCTTGGTGAGGTCAGAGCAAACCACAGCACCAGTCCAGAACACCTGCACCTCAGGGTCGAGCTCATTGCCGTAGATAGCGAGCGGTCCGTCAGGACCTGGCTTTGCCCAAAGCTGCGAGTAGTCGGTAGGGCAGACAACGAGCGGAGCAACGTCGCCCTTCGCCTTCACGAACTCTTTTGTGAGGCGGTTCACGAGTGCCACCTGCTTCTTCGGGTTAGTACCCTCGCCGTCGATGTCGTCGAAGTGGATGGCGAACGAGCGCACGCCGAGTTCGTACATGAGGTTGAACTTGTTTACGAGGTTGTTATAATCCTCCTCGTTCCACTTGATGTCCTGGCCCGGGTGGATAGCCCACACGAAGTCGACGCGGTTGCGGCGGCAAGCCTCCACGAGTTCGTGAATGTTCTTTGCCTGCTCGGGCGGGTAGGGCAGACGCCAGTTAGGACAGCTGTGATAAGGGTCGTCCTTCGGTCCGTACACATACTCGTTGAGTTTGTTGCGTCCGTAGTAGTCGATGAGCGAGAGGCGCACCTGGTGCGACCACGGTTCGCCGTAGAAGCCTTCTATCACGCCGCGCAGCGGCAGGTCGGGATAGTCGTTGCATGTGAGGTAAGGCACCTTGCCCTGAGCAGCCGGACTCTCTACGATCTGGCGCAGAGTCTGAAGAGCGTAGAACGCGCCACGCTCGTCGTAGCCCACGATGTTGATACCCTTCTTGTCGACGGTGAGGAGATAAGCACCCGATACCATCTTCTTCAGACCAGCCTTCTTTGCCGGTTTCTCGCCGAAGGTGATGTTGAGCGGGGTGCCCTTAGCGTTATGCTTGAGGAAGTTGACGTCGTTGGCAAACTTGCCCGACTTGTCGATGAGCTTAACGCCAGCGCTGAGGTCGGTCCATGTCTGCATGTCGAGGTTGAAGTTGTGCGGCGTAGGGTTTACGACGATGCCGTGGTGGTCGAGCTTCTTGCCCGGCACCATGTTCACATCCTGCTTTTCACCACGCTGCGAGTTGAGGTCGAATGTCTCGGTCTGCGCAAACGCGCTGGCACAAGCAGCTGTGAAGAGAGCTGTGAGAAGGAGGTTGTTTTTAATCATTGTTATGTTTGTTTTAGTAAAAGTCGTTAGGTCGGTGTATGCAGTGGTGCATACACACAAGTACAAAGTTAGTGATTTTGTGTTGATTGGTAAAATAGGCAGGTCTCTTTTAATTAATTTTAGTACGTGCGGAGCTAAAACGTGCGTGACGGAGAGGGTAGAATGGAAAAAAATGTGTAACTTCGCAGTTGATGATAGACCATGCAACGATAGAAAGGATAAAAGACGCTGCCAACATTGTGGAGGTAGTGTCCGAGTTTGTGACGCTTCGCAAGAGCGGCAGCAACTATAAGGGCCTATGCCCGTTTCACGACGAGAAGACCCCGTCGTTCTATGTGTCGCCGGCACGCGGCACCTGCCATTGCTTCGGATGCGGCAAGGGCGGCAACCCCGTTGGCTTCATTATGGAGCATGAGCAGATGACCTATCCCGAGGCGTTGCGATGGCTCGCACGCAAGTATCACATCGAGATAAAGGAGCGCGAACTCTCCGACGACGAGAAGCGCGAGCAGAGCGAGCGCGAGAGTATGTTTATCGTGAATGAGTGGGCTGCCTCTTATTTCCAGCACCTCATGCACGACACCGCCGACGGCGTAGCCATCGGCATGCAGTATTTCCGCAGCCGTGGGTTCCGCGACGACATCGTGAGCAAGTTCCAGTTGGGCTTCGACAGCACCGACCGCCGTGCTTTGGCACAGGAAGCTCTGCGCAAGGGCTATAAGGAAGACTTTCTGCTGAAGACCGGCATTTGCTACAAGAACGACCGTGGCGAACTGATAGACCGCTATGCCGGACGCGTTATCTTCCCGTGGATAGGCATCAGCGGAAAGGTGGTGGGCTTCGGCGGACGCCTGCTCGACTCGCGCACAAAGGGCGTGAACCAGAAGTACGTCAACTCGCCCGACTCGGAGATTTACCACAAGGACCGCGAGCTGTATGGCATCTATCAGGCTAAGAAGGCGATAGCCAAGGAAGACCGTGTGTACATGGTGGAGGGCTACACCGACGTCATCTCCATGCATCAGTGCGGCATAGAGAACGTAGTGGCTAATTCGGGTACGGCGCTTTCGGTGCACCAGATACACATACTGCACCGCTTCACGTCGAATATCACCCTGCTTTACGACGGCGACGCGGCAGGCATACACGCCGCGTTGCGCGGTACCGACATGCTGCTCTCTGAAGGCATGAACCTCAAGGTGTTGCTGCTGCCCGACGGCGACGACCCAGACTCGTTCGCACGCAAGCACTCGGCTGAGGACTTCCGCAAGTATATCGAGGAGCATCAGACCGACTTCATCGAGTTCAAGACCGACCTGCTGCTGCGCAACGAACGCGACCCACTGAAGCGTTCGGAGGCAATCAACTCCGTGGTGCGCAGCATATCGTTCGTGACGAACCCGATTCTGCGCGATACATACCTGCACGACTGCTCGGTGCGTATGGGCATCAACGAGGCTACGCTCATCAACACGCTCAACAACTTCATACGCAGCAACCGCGAGGAAACCGCTTCCTCATTGAATAACTCACAATCGACGCAGACGGCAACTCAAAACTCAAAACTCAAAATTCAAAACTCTCCTTCCCCGCTACAGCAGGCGTCGAAGGTGGAGCAGATGCTTGTGGAGCTGGTTGTGCGCAACGGCGACACTATCATATATAATAATGTAGAGACAGAGGACGGCACGACGGTTAACCTGAATGTGGCGCAATACATAGCGTACAACCTCGGTGTGGACGGACTGAAGTTTGCCAATCCGCTCAACTCGCGCATCCTTGACGAGGCTGTGAACCACGCCGGCGACGAGAATTTCTGTGCCGAGCAGTTCTTTCTTCACCATTCGGACATCGAGATATCGCGCATAGCTACCGACCTCTGCATGGACAAGTATCAGTTGCTCGACGAACAGAAGGCGGCACGTGCCGACGAGGAGAAGAACGCCGACGAACTACGTGTTGAGGAGGAGAACCGCATAGAGGCTCTGCGCCAGCAGACCGAACACCTGCTCAACGACTTCCGTATGGACTATCTTGAGCAACGTCTGCGCGACCTGAAGCGCGATATTTCGCTTGCGGTGAACGACCCCGAACGACTGCAGCAACTGATGGAGGAATACAAGACGGCGCACGAACTGCGCTCGCAACTCGCAAGGTTGTTGGGAAATAATATTATAGCATGATAGGGGGTGAAGTGGTGAGATGGTGAGATGGTGACAATAGTCTTGCAAATCTCAACCCCTCACCATCTCACCATCTCACCATCTCACCATAACAACAAACGATATGTTCTACATCCATTGGGCATTCATATTAGCTTACGTCTTCATTATTGTCAGCATCATGCTGGCAGTATTGATGGACAACCGTCAGCCGGCAAAGACGATAGCCTGGGTGATGGTGTTGCTCTTTATGCCTATTGTCGGAATAGTTTTATACGTCTTCTTCGGACGGAACACCCGCAAGATGACGTTCATATCACAGCGGTCGCTCGACCAACTGTCGAAGCGTTCGATGCTGGAGTTTGTGGAGCAACGCAAATTGACGTTGCCCGACGACTACCGCTCACTCATACAACTCTTTACCAACCAAAGTCTTGCTCTTCCGTTCAAGGACAACGAGGTGGAGTTCTACACCGATGGCTACGAGTTCTTCCCCGCATTGCTAAAGTCGATAGCTTCGGCACGCAAGCATATACATCTTGAGACATACATCTTCGCCGACGATGCACTCGGACGGCTTGTGGCAGACGCACTCATCTGCAAGTCGAGAGAGGGCGTAGAGGTGCGGCTTATCTACGACGATGTGGGCTGCTGGCGGGTGCCCCGCGAGTTGTTCGAGCGTATGCGCCGTGCCGGGATAGATGTCAATGCCTTTATGCCCGTTAAGTTTCCGGCGTTCACGAGTAAGGTGAACTACCGCAACCACCGCAAAGTGTGCGTAGTAGACGGTGTTGAGGCGTTTGTGGGCGGCATGAACATCGCCCTGCGCTATGTGAAAGGAATATACAAAGGGCGTCTGCCGTGGCGCGATACCCATCTCCGTATACGTGGTGGAGCGGTGTACGCCCTGCAGCGCACGTTCCTCGTCGATTGGTATTTCGTCGACCGCACACTCGTCACCAACTCTAAATACTATCCGCCGATGCCGTGGCGCATAGAAAACAACTGCCTGATGCAGGTCGTGACGAGCAGTCCGATTGCCAAATGGCCGGACATCATGCAGGGATATGTGCGCATACTGCTTGAGGCGAAGAACTATGTATACATGGAGTCGCCTTACTTCCTGCCTACCGAGCAGGTGCTCTTCGCCATGCGCACGGCAGCACTTGCCGGCGTAGATGTGCGACTGATGATTCCGCGCCATAGCGACTCTCGCTTGCTTGAACTTTCGTCGATGTCGTTCGTGACGGAGGTGCTTGAGGCAGGCGTTAAGATAATGCTTTACGAGGCTGGATTCAACCACAGCAAGTTGCTTGTGGCTGACGATGCGCTCTGCACCTGCGGTTCTACGAACATTGACTTCCGTAGCTTCGAGAACAATTTCGAATCCAACGTCTTTATCTACGACCGCACAACGGCGCTGCGCATGAAGGAAATCTTTATCAGTGATGAACAAGAATGTGTAGACTTCCTGAGCGTGTACAGCGAGCGAAAGCGCCCGTTCATGCACCGTCTGGCGGAGTCGCTTGTTAGAGTGTTCTCACCACTGTTGTAAAATAAGATGTTGAGATGGTGAGGTGTTGAGATGGTGAGATGGTAAGGTGTTGAGATGTTGAGATATGTTTCATTTGTCAACACATCACCACATCACCACATATCCTAAATAATTTCAAAGTGTTTCAGCGTATTCGCGATGCCATCCTCGTCTACGCTGCTTGTCACATAGTCGGCGTGCGCCTTCACCTCGTCGAGCGCATTGCCCATAGCCACGCCAACGCCAGCCGCACGCAACATCGTAAGGTCGTTGCCGCCGTCGCCGAACGCCATCGTCTCGCTGATGTTGATGCCTAAGTGCTCGGCAATGGCGCGGATGCCGTTCGCCTTGTCGGCAGTGGCAGACGTAAGATCGCAGAACGCAGGATACCAGCGTGCAGACGTTGTGCCTGGCACGTGGGGTAGGATAGTGTGCTCCTGGTCCTCGGTGAGGAACGGCGTAATCTGCAGTATGCCCTGCTTTATAACCTCCTCAACCGGCACGTCGAACTTGTTGTACGTCACCTTCAGCATGTCGTAGAATACATGGTTCACGCTGTCGTTGCGGTTGATGATCTGCAGATCCTTTGTGCCCACAACCACCGCCGGCACGCCGAGACGGTTGCAGAAGTCGACTATCGCCTCTGCCTCGTGAGTAGGGATGAGGTCCTGGCGCACTACATTGTCGCCATAAACACATTGAGCACCGGTGGCGAGGATGAAACCATCCATGATGTCCTCTACCTCCGTGATGTTGTTGAGCAACTGGCGTGGGCGACCCGTAGCGGTGAAGAGCTTCACGCCGCGCTTGTGTGCCTCGCGAAGCGCTTCGATTGTTGACTCCGGCACCTTGTGCGTATTAAAGCTGACGAGCGTTCCGTCGACGTCGAAAAACAGGGCTTTTATCATATCCTTTAATTTTTACTCTTTTACTTTTACCTTTGCAAAGGTACTGAAAAAAGTAGAAAGGTAAAAAAGTAAAACGCTAAAAAGTAGGAGGTATGGGCATCTTGCCCGTACCACGCAGCCACAAAACATATTTTAAATTGTAAAAGCGTAAAAATCAAAAAATAATTACTACTTTTGTAATTCATTGTTCACACAGAACACACATTAAACAACCATTAATCAGCATAGGAAATGACAGAGCAAACGCAACTCGCTTGGGACATAATAGAGACAACGAACACCAACCTCTTCCTCACCGGTAAGGCAGGCACGGGAAAGACCACCTTTCTGCGCCGACTGAAGGAGGAGTCGTCGAAGCGCATCGTGGTGGTAGCGCCTACGGGTATCGCTGCCATCAATGCCGAGGGTGTGACCATCCACTCGTTCTTCCAGTTGTCGTTTGCGCCGTTCATACCCAACTATAACCTCAAGGAACAGCAGTTCCGCTTCTCAAAGCAGAAGATTAACGTAATACGCTCTATCGACACGCTCGTCATCGACGAGATTTCCATGGTGCGTGCCGACCTTCTCGATGCCGTAGACAGCGTGCTGCGCCGTTTCCGCAAGAACAACCTGCCGTTCGGCGGTGTTCAGATGGTTATGATTGGCGATTTGGGTCAGCTTGCTCCCGTAGCAAAAGACGATGAGTGGCAGATGCTCTCGCGCTATTACGCCACGCCTTACTTCTTCTCGTCGCTCGCCCTGCAGCGTACACGCTACGCCATTGTCGAACTGACGAAGGTGTATCGCCAGAGCGACAAGCGTTTCCTGGACATACTGAATAAGGTGCGCGAAAACCGTGCTGATGCTGCGGTGCTCTCTGCGCTCAACTCGCGCTATATACCCGACTTCAAGCCGCGCAAGGAAGACGGCTACATACGTCTTACGACGCACAACTGGCAGGCGCAGCGCATCAACGACCACGAGCTTGAACTGCTCCCCGGCAAGCCCTATACCTACACTGCCACCATCGAAGGCAAGTATCCAGAGATGCTCTTCCCGACGGACGAGACGCTCACGCTGAAGACCGGTGCGCAGGTGATGTTCGTGAAGAATGACTCGTCGGCAGACAAGGCTTACTACAACGGTATGATCGGCACCATTGCCGAGATAGATACCGAGGGCTTCACCGTTACGGCGAAGGACACCGGCGAGAATATACGTGTGCAGCCCGAACAGTGGGACAACACGCGCTACGTGCTCAACGAGAAGACCAACGAGATAAGCGAGGAGGTGGAGGGTACATTCACGCAGTTCCCCGTGAAGACAGCATGGGCTATCACCGTTCACAAGAGTCAGGGCTTGACGTTCGACCACGCCATCATCGACGTGCAGCGTGCCTTCACACACGGACAGACATACGTGGCGCTCTCGCGTTGCCGCACACTCGAAGGCATGGTGCTGAGTGCGCCACTGCCGCAGACTGCTATCATTCGTGATGAGGCTGTAGACGAATACGCCACGCACGCCATTGAGCACACGCCGAGCGAGGGACAGATAGAACAGTTGCAGCGCGACTACTATCTGTCGGTGGTGAGCGAACTGTTCGACTTCCGTCCGCTGATGGATGCCTTCAACCGTGTGCTCGACTTGCTCGACGGTCATTTCCGCCGTTCCTTCCCGAAGCTCATCGCCGAATACAAGGCACGCACGGGCACTATAAAGACCGAGCTTATGGATGTAGCCGAGCGCTTCAAGTTGCAGTACAGTCAGATTGTCATCGCTTCTGCCGACTATCAGACGAATGCCCTGCTGCAGGAACGTCTGAAGAAGGGCGCCGACTACTTCGCTCGAAAGATTACCGATGTGGAGGAGCTTGTAAAGAAGACATCGGTGAAGACCGAGAACAAGGAGGTGAAGAAACGCTATGGCGAAGTGTTCCCTGCGCTCAAAGAGGTGGTGATGCAGAAGCGCGCCCTCCTCAACTGTGTCAAGGCAGACGGCTTCACTCTGCACAGCTATCTGCGCCAACGTGCCCTGGTACTTGCCGGAAAAACAATATCAGAAAAATAGACAAATGGTATGGTTTTTATACCTATGAACCATTATGGACTTGTACAGTTCATCACTTTACCCTAACTTTGTCCTTTGACAGGTAATGCCGTGCAAACGGCATTTATAGTATAACCTAAAAGACGAATTACTATGAGTAGGGTTTTTCAAGTGAAGCCTAAACGTATCAAGCGTTCCAATGGCACCGTTCTCACACCAGACATGGTTGTGACCGTTACGACTCTGCAGCACACCACCAACCCATTCTACAATGGTGCGAAGGAGCTGCAAGAGACATATATGCGCATCTATGCTTTCGACTACAAGAAGGCATGCTGCAATCAGAATGACTTTGAATTTGTGAAGTTGGATTAAAAACTGTAAAAGTATGGAATTAACTTTTGAAGAGCAAGCTTACTATGATGAGTTTGTAAGAGTTTATAATAGATACGAGGATAAGATTCCTGATAGTGAATGGCTTCGATTGAGTGATGTCAGAAAAGGTCTGGATGTTAGTCTTCAGCAGTCAAAAAAAATAATAGAGATTGTTGAAGCAGAGTCTTATAAGAGAAAGTATTTTAAGCAGCATCCGGAAAAGCAGTTGTCAAAAGTTCTTGCAAAAGTAACTGGTGACACGATAGTTTCCCAACATGATAGATTAAAGGAGCAGCGTATCCATGATATTGCTGATTTTAGAAACAAGAAGAAGAAACTTGAAGAGAGTCTGAATCTGAAAGAAAACCTTAAGGCGCCAGAGAAAGTAGAAAATCCAGGGGATTTAAACATCTTCAGTATTCTAATTACTTACGCTATCGGCGCATACTTTATTTGGGGATTAGATTGGCTTTGGATAGGTGTTATTCTGCTTGTCGTTGAGACGTTGATAATAATTGATAAAAGCGGCAATATCTCTAAGTATGAGAAATATGAAAGCGAGTTGAATAAATACAATTCGACTAAAGAGCGTTTGAAGCATGATATTCCGCAACTAAAAATGGAGATTGAATATTTGGATACCGTTATTTCTGAAAACTTATTTTCAGAAATCAATGGTGGATGTTCCATTCCTCTTTCTAAGCAAGCGATAAATGAAAGTACATGGGAAGGTATGGCAAGCAAACTTGATGATCTTGTTGTGCTATATTCACAATATAAAGATGCTTCCAAAGATAATTCTTTGAAAAAGGAAATCTCTAAGAATTTCTTCAATAAAAAATTGAAATTTTTCTATGAGGAGTCTCTTAAAAACGAAGCAGGAGTAAATGTTTACAAGAAGTTTGCAGATCAATTGCATAAGGCGATTTCGATGCAGAATTTCAATTTGCTTCGTGTTGATTTTGACGAAAAGGCACTGTTGGCTTCAAAGGAATATGATTTCTCAACAAAAGTAGCGAGCTATAAGGGTACAATAGAGAAAATGGATATTTCTTATTGGATAAATCAATATGATAGCGTTAAAAACATTGAAACGTCAGGATTCCTTGGCTTTACAAACATAGATAAACTGGCCTCTAAGACTCAAAACCTTCAAAAGCTATACACGCCGATAAAGAGAGAGTATGATAAGTTGAGAAATGTTACTGATGAGGTTAATTATTATTTGACATTCGTAAGAACGGTAGCGTATCGTAATATCTATTTGGGTGTAGAACTCCTTAATTATATACGAGACAACGCTGGTGGAAAGTCGTTAATGGCTCAAAAGGATAAAGTTAACGCTGGTGATGCTATGATTGTTGGCAATGTAACTTCTGATAGACTTCACATGGACTCGATGGACAATGTTGCCAATACGCTAAATGTCTTGATGTCCAGTGCTCTCGAAGATAAGGAATTGAGGAAGTTTGTGATGAAGAATCCCAAAATGGCAACAGGTGCAGTTGCACTTGCTGTAGTAGGAAACTTGCTTGATGAACGAATTGAAAAAATTGAAAACAATAATGAGTTGCAGGAGCAATTGATAACGAGTATTAGTCAGATGGTAGATGGTTACAACTCTGGCAAGGCTGGTTTGTTGCGTGCAATTGAGGTTATAAAGGCATTGTCAAAAGCTAATATAGGCTTCCTTGCTATATATGCACCACTTAGAGATAAGTTCTTTGTGGAGGAGTGCACTACTGCTACAATGATGGATTTGCAGAACTTAGCAAAAGCCACTCAAGAATATAAACATATAAGTGATACGAAATTATGATATACGAAGATAATAATTTGATGCCTTATGAGGGCGATAATAATCAAATGTCTTCTCGCATGGAAGATTATGAAGAATTCGGTAGTCAGTTAAGACAAAATGTAGAGTCGATTTCTGACATGGCTGATTCTATAGGCAGAACGTTAGATTCCGCAACTAACATAGCTAATCTGTATAAGGAATGTGTGCTTGCTGAAGAGAAAACCAAACAAGTACAAGCATGGGGACAAGTGGAAATTGCCAAGACAGTGGCTAAATTTAAAACCGCTCAAGACTTCATGGAGAAAACTTTTGGCGAGCGTGATAAGGCTCTTACGAAGCATTACGACTTGTTGGATGATGCTGTAAAGTCGAATGACCGTGAGATGATCCTTGCAGCTTTGCATGGCATTAGCTCGATTGTCACAAAGTCTCCTTTGGATGATTTTGACAAGTTCGTGGAGTTGTATAATGATACATCTCAGCCGTTGTTAGATTTTTAGAAAGTAGTAAGGAGGTTGTGTGTAATAATAAAAGAAATTCTTTTTTACACACCCTCCTATACATACAGTGTCAAGAGGCGTTTCTACGGATTCATGCCTTTGGTTGCAAGAAAAATGCTGCAACCAGAATGATTTTGAGTTTGTGAAGTTGGACTAAAAAGAGATATATGAACATGAATGAAAATGAAAAGCAATACTATGATAAAATAGTAGTGTTGTATGGCAAATATGGAGAAAACATACCTGATGCAGACTTAATGCATCTGAGTGTCATTGAAAAAGAATTGGGAATAAGTTTCCAACGTTCTCAAGTGATTTTTGAGTTGGTGAAGAGCCAAGCTAAATTAGAAAAAGAAGCAAAGGTCTCGGCTATTGTTGAGGGCATAGCTAATGGTTCTCAGCAAACAAAAACAATGACATCCCCAGAAATTCACAGCATTTCAGATGCAGAGGACGAGGACCTGATTCCTGTTGAAGATCCAGGTGATATAAACAAGTGGAAAGTTATATTCTGGTATACTATAGGCTTCTTTGCCATACTCTTATGGGGAACAGGTCTATTCATTATGTTATTGGAGACTGTAGTCATATTTAGACATAAAAACAAGCAGTTGCGATATGCAAAATATCTAATCCAACGATATAAGATACAACAGTAATTGAATATATTTAGGCATTATGAAATTATCACTTTCGGAAGAAGCTTATACAAGAGAGTTTTATAAAGCTTATAATACATACGGTAATAATATACCTGATGCCGAATGGCAAAGGCTTAGTGAACTGCGTGCAATATGTGGTATTAACATGGGGCGTGTCAGAGAGATTATTAATGCCGTGCAAGAAGGAACAATAGTACCCGCAATAAATGATGAGTACTCTGAATCTTATCGTAAATCAGGTAATGATACAAAGGTTATAGAGGAAGTAACTAAGGAAGATAGAAACATCATCGCCATTTTTCAAAATGGCGTGACGTCATTACTTCGTCACAGCAATAATAATGATTGCTTGATATTGAACATCTCTGATTCGGACAAGAGCCTTGTCCGAAACAATTTCGGATTGGCATTAGACGAACAAATCCTTTGGGTACGTGATGGCTCACCCGATAAACCAGGGGGATTATGCATATAGCTTTGTAAGTCTGAAAAGA
>ENA-UOJH01001652-UOJH01001652.1-human-gut-metagenome-genome-assembly--contig:-C148-NODE-1652-length-15773-cov-6.165288_pt1 | contig 15773 bp, 7 predicted proteins | sample MGYA00242345_ERZ723892 | MGnify/ENA metagenome assembly ERZ723892 | reverse complement strand
CTCCGGGAACGGGCCGATGCCGAAGATCATCAGCGGGTCGAGGATGATGTTGATGATGGCGCCGGCCAGGCCCTGACACATCGGGATGATCATGTTGCCGCCCGACTGCTGGATCTTCTCGCACATCATGGAGATAAGCACGAAAATGCTCATGCCGACCGCGATATGCGAATACTGGATCGCAAAGGTCGAAACCGCCTCGCTCGCACCGAATGCGCCGACGAATACACCCGACAGTCCCCAGCCGAGGATGAAGAACGCGATACCGCCGACGACTGCCAGCGCAACGCCGTGTTCCGCCGCCAAGTCCGCCGCCTCCTGCCTTCTTTCGCCCAGACGGCGCGCGATGAGCGAGTTTACACCCACGCCTGTGCCGACGCCGATCGCAACGACCAGCATCTGGAGCGGATAGACAAGCGAGACCGCCGCAAGCGCATCCTGCGAATATTTCGCGACAAAGATGCTGTCGACGATGTTGTACAGCGCGTTGATGATCATGGAGATCATCGCCGGGAGCGCCATCGAAAAGATCAGCGGCCCCATTTTCGCGGTTCCCATTTTGTTCTGCTGTTCCAAATTTACCCTCCTTAGACAAACAAACCGCGTCAGATATGCGGCATCTGACGCAGTCGGTGATTTATTTCTTCTTATGTATAGTGTAAGACATTATCCTGCATAATGCAAGAGTTTTCGCTGCATTTCTGCAAAACCGTGTTTTTGTCCAAACCGCAGCCTTCTTCCGCCGCTCCCTACAGCTTTCCGTCAAGCTCGTCGAACGAGCGCTCGACAAAGATGTCGCTGACGCTTCGAAGCTCGGCTTCCCCGTCGGCGTAGGCCGCCTCCGCCATGCCGCACAGCTGAAAGCCTGCCCTGTGCGCAGTGACGCCGGCATAGGGCGCGTCCTCGAACACCATGCACTCCGCCGGGGCAAGGCCGAGACGGCGCGCGGCCTCCAGATAAATATCCGGTTCGTATTTGGGCACGCCCACATCCTCGATCGTAAGCATGAACGAGAAATACTGCATCATGCCGCGGTCAAGGAGGGCCTTTTCCGCGTGGCGGCGCGCGGTCAGCGTCGCGATCGCCATTTTTACGCCCTTCCTGCGCATCCGCTCAAGAAACTCGATCACGCCCGGCTTTGGCTTTGCGATGGTCTCATAGCGCGAGGTGATGAGCTCGTCCATGCCGTCCAGCATCTGCTCGCGCGTCAGCGGCAGCTCGGGATGGCGTGTGAGAAAGTAATCCGCGACCTGCGGCTGCGAAAAGCCCTCGCACGCCGCAAAATCCTGATCTGTGATATGCAGGTCAAACTGCTTGAGGTAGTTCTGCGTCAGGCGTTTCCAGACCGGCATCGAGTCGAGCAGCGTGCCGTCCATGTCGAAAATCGCACCTTTGATATTCTGCATTGGGATTATTCCTTTCGGGGAAGGCGAAGCGCGTTTCCCTGCTTACTTGGTTTTTCTGTCGATAAAGCGCGGCTTGAGCTTGGAGTACAGGATCTTCTGCTCGCTGTACAGGCCGTAGTAGCCGCTGAGCATGTACGCCACCGTGACGGGCAGCGCGAAAAGCGCCAGGCTATCGCCGCCGAACAGCTCATAGGCGAGCAGCAGCGACGTCAGCGGAGAATTCGTCACGCCGCAGAACACGGATACCATGCCGAGACCGGCAGCGAACGATGCGCCGAGGCCGAACAGGCCGCCGTAGGCCGCGCCGAACGTCGAGCCGATGAACAGCACGGGCACGATCTCGCCGCCCTTGTAGCCGACGCCGATCGTGACAGCGGTCATGACGAGCTTGATGAAGAAGGCCGCATACGAGGCCTCGCCCGCCATCGCGCGTTCGATGACCTGCGTGCCCGCGCCGTTGTAGTCGCGCGTGCCGAGCAGCAGCGTCAGCGCCACAACGACCGCGCCGCCGGCGGCGATGCACACATAGCGGTTCGGGAACCACTTCTTGAACAGATGGCCGATGTTATGGAACACGATGCACACGAGCACCGCAAGACCGGCGCACGCCACGCCGAACAGCAGCAGCTTCGCGATCAGCAGCGCATCCGCCTCCTGCGGAATGCCGGAAACGGAAAACGCCGTTGCCTCGCCGCCGAGAAAAAGCGAAAACCGCTGCGCGATGACCGACGCGAGCACGCACGGCAGCAGCGCCGCGTAATACATCACGCCCACGCTCACGACCTCCATCGCGAACACGCTCGCCGCGAGCGGCGTGCCGAACAGCGCCGCAAAGCCTGCCGCCATGCCGCACATGGTGATCGTGCGCGAATCCTTATCGTCGAGATGCATGAGGTGGCCGATATTGCCCGAGATCGCGCCGCCGAGCTGAATGGCCGCGCCCTCGCGGCCTGCCGAGCCGCCGCACAGATGGGTCAGCACCGAGGTGATAAAAATGCTCGGCGCGAGCCGCAGCCGCACCGGATGGTCCCTGCGCACCGAGGTGAGGATGAAATTCGTGCCGCGCTCGAGCGGCATATCCATCCGGCTGTACCAGAACGCGATGAACAGGCCGGCGAGCGGCAGAAAATACAGCGTCCACCCGTGTTCGGTGCGCATTTCGGTCGCCCAGCCGAGCGCGTGATGGAAGGCCGCGCCGACTGCGCCGGCCACGAGGCCGATGATGATCGAGAAGATGCACCAGCGGATAAACGCGCCGAGATTGCGCCTGATGCGGTAATATGCGCCGTAGATACGGCGAAGCAGTGCCTTTCTGTGCGACATGCCGTTCGTCCCTTTCTGTTTCTCTCTTTTTCCGACAATCTGCGTTCTGGCTGCGCAGAACACGAGTCGTCCGAAAGTTCCCATGCGGAAACTTTCTCCCTCTTAAAGTATGAAAACCGAGGTACACGCCCCCGGTTTTCATGCGTTTGCACAGCAACCGCTTTTTAATGCGCGCTGCCGCGCGATGATTTCTTTGTGTGACAATGGTCTGTCTCAGCAGACCGCTTTCCTGTTCAGAAACGCCGCCGTTCCCGAATTATTTGCTGGTGGAAGCGGTCTCCTTGAGAACGACGTCGTGCGCGCCGCCCTCGACGATGGAGGTAGCGGAAACGAGCGTGATCTTCGCCTTCTGCTGGAACTCCGGAATGGAGAGCGAGCCGCAGTTGCACATGGTCGAGCGGACCTTGCTCAGCGTCAGGCCGAGGTTGTCCTTCAGAGAGCCTGCATACGGAACGTAGGAGTCAACGCCCTCCTCGAAGGACAGCTTCTTGTCGCCGCCCATGTCGTAGCGCTGCCAGTTGCGGGCACGGGCAGAGCCCTCGCCCCAGTACTCCTTCATGTAGCTGCCGTTGATGTTGACCTTGTTCGTGGGCGACTCATCGAAACGAGAGAAGTAACGGCCGAGCATGAGGAAGTCCGCACCCATCGCGAGCGCGAGCGTGCAGTGGTAGTCATGAACGATGCCGCCGTCCGAGCAGATCGGGATGTAGATGCCGGTCTCCTTGAAATACTCGTCGCGTGCTGCCGCAACCTCGATCAGCGCGGTAGCCTGGCCGCGGCCGATGCCCTTCTGCTCACGGGTGATGCAGATGGAGCCGCCGCCGATGCCGACCTTGATGAAGTCCGCGCCTGCCTCAGCGAGGAAACGGAAGCCCTCGCGGTCAACGACGTTGCCCGCGCCGACCTTTACGTCGTCGCCGTACTTCGCGCGTACCCATGACAGGGTGCGGCTCTGCCACTCGGAGAAGCCCTCGGAGGAGTCGATGCACAGAACGTCCGCGCCCGCCTCGACCAGAGCCGGAACGCGCTCTGCGTAGTCGCGGGTGTTGATGCCTGCGCCGACCACATAGCGCTTGTGCTGGTCGAGCAGCTCGAGCGAGTTTGCCTTGTGGCTGTCGTAGTCCTTGCGGAATACCATGTAGACGAGGTGCTGCTTGTCGTCTACGAGCGGCAGGGAGTTGAGCTTGTGGTCCCAGATGATGTCGTTTGCCGCCTTGAGGCTGGTGTCAGCCGGAGCGGTGATGAGCTTGTCGAACGGGGTCATGAATTCCTCGACCTTGACGTCGCGGCTCATGCGGGATACACGGTAGTCGCGGCTCGTGACGATGCCGAGCAGCTTGCCGTTCGCGGTGCCGTCGTCGGTGACAGCCATGGTGGAGTGACCGGTGCGCTCCTTGAGCGCCAGTACCTCGGCGAGGGTGGTCTCCGGCTTTACGTTGGAGTCGGAAACGATAAAACCTGCCTTGTAGCTCTTGACGCGCGCGACCATGGCCGCTTCGCTCTCGATCGACTGCGAGCCGAAGATGAACGAAATGCCGCCCTCCTGCGCCAGCGCGATCGCCATGCGGTCATCGGATACCGCCTGCATGATCGCAGACACCATCGGGATGTTGGCATAGAGTGCAGACTGCTCACCCTTTTTGAATTTTACGATCGGGGTGCGCAGGCTGACATTCGCCGGCATGCACTCCGCCGAGGAATAGCCCGGCACCAGCAGATATTCATTGAAGGTATGAGAGGGTTCACTGAAATAATACGCCATGTCGTTATAGCTCCTTTTCTCCGTTCCGGTTATATATGAATACTTATTTTTATTATATCCTCTTTGCCTTGCAAAGTAAAGAAATCATGTGACAGATTTTTAACAGTTTTGTCTCGGCAGGATTATGCAAACCGCGCAAAATATGAGACAGCCCTGCCGCGAAACGTTTTTTCTCTCACATTTTCCAGACCGTGCCGGTCTAAAGCCTGTCGCGAAACTGGCGTTCCGCCGACAAGCTGTGTTCTGACGAACGCAGAACACGAGTCGTCCGAAAGTTCCCATACGGAAACTTTCTCCCTCCAGAAGTATCAAAACCGAGGTACACGCCCCCGGTTTTGATGCAATCACTTCGCGATCGCTGTTTCATGCGCGCTGCCGCGCGGCAGTGTCAATATCTCAGAACGTTTTCTCTCACATTTCCCAGACCGTACCGGTCTGGAAGAAATAGAGGATGCTCCCCTGAACCGTTCCGCCACAGATCTCGCGAACGGCTGCGGCATAGGCGTCGAGCTGCGCGCGGTAGCTTTCCGCGCGCTCGGGCAGCGTTCTTTCACTCACGCGGTCGGTCTTGAAGTCGAGGATGACGTAGCCGTCCTCCGTCTCGATGAGACAGTCGATGACGCCCTGCAAAAGCACGTTCTCCTCCGGCTCGCTCTCCGCTGCCGGGAAATAGCGCGATGCCGGGACGAGAACGGAAAACTTGAACTCACGGCGGACCTTTGCGTTCTTCATCAGTCCGCAGTACAGCTCCGAGGCAAAAAACGCCTCGATACGCGGGATCTTCACCGCCGCCGCCTGTTTTTCCGACAGGATGCCGCGCGCGGCGAGCCGCGCAAGCTCCCGCTCGACGCCGCCCGGCTTTTCCGCCTCGCTGAAGTCGCAGAACTGCATGAACAGATGATGCGCGGTGCCGGCCTCCGCCGGGGAGAGCCGTCTCTCCGCCGGGTCGAACAGCGGCGCGCGCAGCCTGACCTCACGGCGCGGCGGCGCGGTCTCCTCGGCGGCCTCATCCGCGCGGTAGCCGCGGCCGATGCCGGTCGCAGTCAGCTTGCTCGGCAGCTCGATCAGGCATTCATGCGGATAGCGCAGCGCCGGCTTTACCTCAAGTTCGCCGCGCTCCGGCTCGGCGAAGCCCTCGACCTCGCACTCCGGCTCGGGCAGCATATCCGGCGTATACAGCTTCACCTCAAAGGCGTCGTTGTCCGTGCCGTGCTCAGGAACCGCGAGATCATATGCCTCGCGCAGCGCACGGGTGCACGGATGGCGCAGCAGCGGCGTGAGGAGCCAGGCCAGCGGCGAGCGGACCGTACCCATCGCATACTGCGGCAGCTCATCGAGGCCTGCCAGCTGCGCCCACTTTGCGAGCGAGCTCGCGAGCGTGCCCGACGCGCCCGTCAGGATGAGCTTTTCCTTCGCGCGTGTCATCGCGACATACAGCACGCGCAGCTCCTCCGAGATCATCTCGCGGCGCTGTCTGACCGCGACCGCGACGCGCTCGACCGTATCGTACTGCACGCCGCGCTGCACATCGCGGCACTTGCTGCCGAAGCCAAGCTCCTGATGGATGAGCACCGGCTCCTTGAGGTCGCTCTCGTTGAAGTTCTTCGCGCAGTCGGCCACGATCGTGACCGGAAATTCCAGACCCTTGGATTTATGGATGGACAGGATGCGCACCGCGCTGCCGGTCGCCTCCGCGCCTACGGTCTGGAAATCCTCGCCGTTCTGCTGCATGCCGCGCAGCAGGTTCACGAAGCTGTACAGACCGCGAAAGCCCTGCTCCTCGAACGCGCGCGCCCGCTCGAAAAACGCGAGCAGGTTGCTCTCGCGCTGTGCGCCGCCGGGCAGCGCGCCGTACAGGCCGAGTGCGCCCGTGCGGTCGTAGATCTCCCACAGCAGGCGGTACACCGGCTGGTCGCAGGCGAACGCGCGCAGATAGTCGAGCTTCTGCACAAAGCTCTCGGCCTTCGGCATGGTCTCGCGCGCGAGCAGCAGCGCGTCGTAAAAGCCGGCCGTGCGGTCGGTCAGGCGGATCTCCGCGAGCTCCTCCTCGGAAAAGCCGAACAGCGGCGACAGCATGACGCCGATGAGGTCTACATCCTGCCGCGGATTGTCGATCACGTTCAGCAGCGACACGATCGTGCCGACCTCGTTCGTCTCGAGCAGGCCGCCGCGCTGCTCCGCCGTCGCCGTCACGCCCACGCGCTCGAGCGCCGCGATATAGGTACGCGCCTTGCCCTTCGGCGAGCGAAGCAGGATAACGATGTCCCCTGCCGTCACCGGACGCAGCTCACCGGTCTGCTTGTCCGTCACGGGGAAGCTCTCATCGAGCAGCCTTCTCACGCGCTGCGCCACGAGCCGCGCCTCAAGCTCGGTCTTTTCGGGCGCATCCTCGTCGCCGCCTGCCGTGTCCGCGAGCAGCACCTCGGTCCTGTAGCGTTTGTCCCCAGCCTGTGGATAATATTCCGCGCCGAGGTGCAGCGCCTCCCGGTCGGTATAGACCAGATCGCCCACTGTCTCGCCCATGACCGCGCAGAAGATATAGTTGCACGCCTCGAGCACTGCCCCGCGCGAGCGGAAATTGCGGCCGAGGATGATGCGGCGCGGCGCACCCTCCGCTGCCTCCTCCGCATCGGTGAACGTGCGGTATTTCTCGAGGAAGATCGACGGGTCCGCAAGGCGGAAGCCGTAGATGCTCTGCTTGACGTCGCCGACCATGAACAGATTGCTCTCGTTTTTCGAGAGTGCGCGGAAGATCGCGTCCTGCACGGCGTTCGTGTCCTGATACTCGTCCACCGCGATCTCGGCGTACTGCGCGGACAGCGTTTTCGCCAGCACGGACGGCGCGCCGCCGTCATACAGAAGGCGCACCGCAAAATGCTCCAGATCATTGAAATCCGCCGCGTTCCGCGACCGCTTCGCCGCCGAGAACGCATCATCAAAGGCATTTACCGTATCAATGAGGGCGAAAAGCGCCGGGGCGGTCAGACCGCGGTCGAACTCCGCCTCCGCCGCCGTCTCGGTCAGCCATCTGTCGTGGATCGCCTTTGCAACAGTCTTCCATTCCTCGCGCAGTTTTTTCACGCCCTCGAGGAATTCCTTGTCGTCGAACTTGCGCGTCGAGCCGAGACGGGCAAACGAGATATTGCGCGAGGCCTCCACGCTCCTGTCCCAGTCGTGCGCCATGAGCGCGTCGAGCAGAGCCTTCGCCTGCGCAAGATCGCTCTCGAGCGCCGGAAGATACGCGACCTCGACGATGTCCACGCCCGTGACCTCACCGATGGCGGTCTCGAGGAACGCCATGCCGTGCAGAGCTGCCGCCTTCGCCTGCTCCATGAGCACGCGGCCGTGCGGCGTGTCCATGCCGCGCGCATACAGTCCGGCGCGTACATCCTCGAGAAACACCCTCGGGTCGGGGTGCACCTGAATCTTATCATAGGTGCCGAGGATGACCTCCCCCAGACGCCTGTCATCGCGTCCTGCGGTCAGCAAGTCGCTCAGCGCGAGGAATTTTTCATCTGCACGCTCATAGGCGGCCTCAAGCACCTCCTCGAGCACCTCAGCGCGCAGAATTTTGCTCTCGTTTTCGTCCATCAGACGGAAATCCGGCGCGATGCCGAGCGCGGCCGCCTGCTCGCGCGCGAGCGACATGCACAGCGCGTGCACAGTCGTGATCTTCGCGCGGTGCACGAGGAAAAGCTGACGGCGCAGCCGCACGGAGGACGGGTCCTGCGCGACCGCCGCGCCGATCGCGGCCGCAATTCTCTCGCGCATCTCCGCCGCCGCGGCTCTGGTGAACGTCACGAGCAGCAGCTCTGTGATGTCGATCGGGTTTTCCGGGTCGGTCACGCGCCGCAGCACGCGCTCGGTCAGCACGGCCGTCTTGCCCGAACCGGCCGCCTCCGAAACGAGCAGCGTGCCGCCGCGATCCTCTATCGCGCTTTTCTGTTCTTTCGTCCATTCAGGCATTGCCGTCACCTCCCAGAAGCTCCCATACCTCACTGTCGTCCAGTGCCTTCAGCGGGCGCTCGCGGTCGCCTGCGCTCTCGTCAAAATGGCAGGCGGCGCGGTAGTCGCACCAGTCGCAGGCGCATCTGTTCCTGTCATGGCGGCAGGGCGACGCCTCCACATTGCCCCTGCGCAGCTCTGCGCCCATCTCGAGCAGCTTTTTGTGCGTATAGCGCGCGAGCCTGCCGAACTGCGCAAGATCCGCCACCGCAGACTTCGGGTCGAGCGTTTTCTCGTCCTCGCCCTTGATCTTTTTCAGCTTGATAGGGATAAAGCGCCCCTTGTCCTCGATGCCCTGCTCCATCGCGTCGAGCAGCGACATATCCTCACTGAGCAGGCCGGAGCGGCGCAGCGCGGCCTCGCGCTTGCTGTGAAGCTCTTCCTCGGTCGCGGCGCGGTCGCCGTCGATGATGTCGTCGCGCACCGGCACATACAGCACGCCCGCCGGGACGATCTCGTTCAGCTCCTCGCTCAGCAGCCTGCGGTAGCGGTCGAGGCCCTCCTCCTGAAGCGCGTACAGATAAATGATGAGCTGCATGTTCAGTCCGTACCAGATATCAGACAGCGAGAACGACTTTTTGCCGCTCTTGTAGTCCATGACGCGCAGATACAGCCGCCCGTCACGGATATAGCCGTCTACACGGTCCACCTTGCCGGCAAGCGAGACCGTCACGCCGTCCTGCTCGCAGGTGACGGGCGGCAGGTCGCCGCCGCGCGAGAAATCCACCTCGTAATCGATCGGACGGAACTCCGACACGCGCAGCTCCTCGATGACGTTGTCCAGGATCTGCTGCACGCTCTTGACCAGCCGCCCGAACAGATAGCGGAAGCGCGGCGTCTTGTTTGCCAGACCGCCAAGCTCCTCCCGGATGTACTGGTCGACCGCCTCGCGGCACGCACGCGCGACCGCGTCCTTCCCTGCGGCGGCAGCGCCGCCCTCGCGCTTTCCGAGCGCTGTCAGCGCGTGCTCGAGCACATAATGAATGAACGTGCCGGTCTCGGGCGCGGCAAACGCCGCCGGGCGGCGCACCTTCGCCTTGAGGCCATACTGATAAAAGAACGCGCTCGGGCAGGAGAAGAACTTATCCACGCGCGAGGCGGTCAGATTGAGCTTTTTACCGTACAGACCCTCGATGGTGTCCGCAGCGTTCAGCGGACCGCGCGTGCGGCGCTGTCCTTCCGCCGCACGCACCCGCTCGTCATTCTTATAAAAGGAATAGGCCGCCGCGACCGCCGGTGTGCGGTCGCCCGAGAGATACGCGCACGCAAGCTCGACCGCCGGCCGCTCCGCCTGCAAACGGTCGCGCACGGTCTCGGTCCTATGGGTCGTGAACGGCACGTTCGGCAGCAGGCCGCGCACCGTGCCGACAAAGTAGCTCGGCCGCGTTTCGCCGCCGCTCGCGTCGCTTGCGTGCCACGAGAGCAGCAGCTCCTCGCACGGGCACGCGAGCGCACGGTACAGCGTTTCCTGCTCCATGAGCAGGCGCTCCTCGCCCGAGGCCTTGAGCTCCACGCCGAGCGCGTCCAGCCTGTCGCGCTCCATGTCGCTGAGCAGCGACGCCGAGGAGGTATCCTTCGGGATCAGACCATCGTTCACGCCGAGCAGGATCACATATTTTACATTGCCGCCGCAGACGCGCTCGATGTTGCCGCAGCTGACGCGGTCGAGCGAGACCGGGATGCTGCCGACCGAATAGCCGCTGAGCACGAGGCGGAACAGCTGCGCGAAGCGGTCGAGCGTCAGCGGCATATCGCCGCGCACCCACGCGAACTGCTCCATCGCGGAGACAAGGATCTCCCACAGCTGCCGGTACTCGTCCGCGAGCTGCAAACGGCCCGCCGCATCGTGCTCGGCGGCGCGCTCCTCCATGCGGCGCGGCGCATCCACCGCGAGCAGGAAATCATACAGCGCGCGCACGCATTCGGCCGAGGGCTGCTCGCCCTTCAGCCGCTCACGCAGCGCGGCAAACGGCGCGATGGCGCGGGCACGCAGCTCGTTGAGCTCGTCCAGCTGCGCCTGTGCGGCCTCATCGACCGGAATGCCGTAGCCGTCCGGATGCTCGACCCAGTCGCGCTCCCACGCCGCACCATGTATCTTCCAGGTGATCGCGTAGTTCTCGAGCCGGTCGATCTCGTCCCACGCAAGCCCGGTCAGACCGGTCTTGAGGCAGCCGAACAGCTCCCTGCATCCGAAATTCGAGCGCACGCTCTCGAGCGCGCCGATGACGAGCGCCATCGGCGGCCGCGACAGCAGATCAGGCTTGTCCGCGAGGAACATCGGGATATCGTACCGCCCCATCGCCATGGCGAGCGAGGCGCTGTACGGCCCGATGTCGCGTGCCGCGATGACGAAATCACGGTAATGCGCCCCCTCGTCGCGCACTTTTCTGCGAATGTACGCCGCCGCGTGCTCGCATTCATCGAACGGCGAGGCCGCTTCATACAGCCGGACGCCCGAGGCGTCCTCATGTGCCTCACGGACAGGCAGAAGCGCCTCGTTCGCCACGGCGGCGAGACCTGCCGGCCGCGGCATTTTTCCCGCGCCGAGGTCGACGAGCTCGGGTCTGCGGCTGCATCGCTCCGCCATGCGCGTCAGCGTGCGCAGCGTCCTGCAGCCGGTCACGAATACATCGGGCAGCTCGACATCGCAGGTAACGGCGGCGGTGAGCGGCACGCCGGACGAGAGCATCACCTCGATGATGGCGAGCTCCTGCGGTGTGTAGCTGAGGAAGCCGTCCAGATAGACCTCCGCCCCGTCGAGCACATGGCTTTCCGCCAGACCGTCGCGCAGATGCGTCAGCCGGTCGCGCGGATCGGGCAGCGTTTCCTCGCACAGGCTGTCATACTGGGTCAGTATCTGCGCCAGATCGCACAGCTTGGCGCTGAGCGCCGCGTCCTCATCGAGCGCGCTCTCCTCGGACGCACGGAACAGCATTTCCGGCTCGATCATGCAGCTTTTGCACTCGTCGATGAGCGCGAGCGTCTCGCTCAGCAGCTCGGGCTTGTCGGCAAGTCCGCTCCACGCGGTCAGTCCGACCTGCACGCGGCGCGCCGCCTCCTGCAGGGTCAGAAGCTGACCTGCCGGCGTGAGCATCTGCTGTGCGAGGCCGCCGACTACCGCGAACACGCGGTCCGCAAGGCGCGAAAACGTCAGCACCTCCGCCGTGCGCGCGCCGTGGTTGTGCGTTGCCGCCGCGAGCCGCCGTTCCATCTGATGAGAATTCAGCTCGGGGACGAGTAAAATCTGCCGTCCCCGGTTCGCCTCTGCCTTTTCCGCGATCTCGCGCAGGAGCATGGATGTTTTTCCGCTCGCAGCCAGACCGGTCACGATTCGCATATAAGGCTCCTCCCTTCATACTCTCTTTCGTTCTTTCATGATACCATGAGGCGCCGCCCCTGCGCAAGCGGTGCGCCGCTTCCGCCGCACGTTTTTTGCGCGTACACGCGGCCTGTATGCGTGCGCGCGCACATTTTTGAAAAGGCCTTGAAAATTCCACAAAAACTTTTTTCAAAAAAACGCTTGACATTTCCCCAAAATTCGACTATACTAAACAGGCACTTTGCGAGACAGCAAATGCCTCTGTAGCTCAGTCGGTAGAGCAGGGGACTGAAAATCCCCGTGTCGGTGGTTCGATTCCGCCCGGAGGCACCAATTTTTCTTTTCCGTTTACGGAATCGAAAGGCGGCTCTTAGAAACAATTCAGTGAATTGTTTCAACCGCCGTGGCTTTCGCCGCAGCGAAAGCGATTCCGCCCGGAGGCACCATAAAATGCGGCTGTAGCTCATCTGGTAGAGCGCCACCTTGCCAAGGTGGAGGTAGCGAGTTCGAGCCTCGTCAGCCGCTCCAGAAAACAAAGCATCGACTTTCAGTCGATGCTTTTTCTTTTATCCGAAGGAGAATTTTCTTCTATGCAGAAGCACATTTTTTTCTATGCGCAAGCACAAATTAACGTTTTCGCCGGTTCCTGCATCTTCGATGCAGAAGGCGAGGATATGCCCCATCGAGAGCGTTTTTTGGCCGCCTTCGGCGGCCCGGGGGTGTCGGTGCCCACCGACAGGGGCAAAAGGGGACAGGACACCATATGGTTTCCTGTCCCCTCTTGACTCCCCTTACCTTCCTTTGCGCTGACACATCGGAGATGTGCAGCGAAACGGGGGTTACGGGGGCTCGGTTCCGTGCGTCGGTCAGCTTATGGGACGCTGTTATGCCCTGAATTTACTTTGCGTTATCCGCCGCGCATAACAGTGCGCGGCCATTCTGTGCAGGGCGCTCACCCCGTCGCTGCGAAAAGCTCCGCTTCGATCAAGGGTGTACCCTTGGAGCACCAAACGCCCCTGTGGGCCCCTCGCATTTAGACGCGCGACCGAAGGGAGTCGCGTCCAAAGGAAGATGAGGGGGAGTCAAGAGGGGGATGCGCTCATTTAATCCGCGCACGGCGCGGAAAAGAGGATAGTGGGCTACGGCCAGAAACCATTCGGTGTCTTATCCCCCTTTTGTTCCCGCCGGTGAACACCGGCAATCCCCTCGTCGGTGGGCACCGACGTCTCCGCCGCCAGACGGCGTTTCCCCTTACGGGGTAATTTCACCGGTAGGTAAATACTTCGCCTGCTGATTTTCACCCTGAAGCACCAGCACGCCGTCCTCAAACGCAATATTGCTGACCTTGAACGCGGCCTTCGCCGTTCCAACAGTCTGCCCGAAGCTGTCAATGCAGACGACCGTCCTGTCGTCCGTCTGAAGCGCATACAGACCGGCGCCGTCGGTCGGCAGCTCCGTCGGCGTCGAAACATCCCACGTTACCGTATACAGCACCTTCGCGCTGCCGCCCGCCGGGCAGTAAAAGATTTCATAAGTACGGTCCTTGACCCAGCCGGCGTACAGATTGCTGCCCTCGCTGTACAGCGCGTTCTGATAGGTCCTGCTGAGCACTCTGCCGTTCAGATCACAGACCTTGTAATAGCCGACGCTGTCCGAAACAATGCAGGTCTCGCCGCTCTGGTTGAGGCTGGTGATATTCTTCGCGCCGAGCGTGGCGGCCCTGCCGTCCTTCACGAGGACAGACGGACTGCTGTCGTAATTGATGAGCAGCACATCGCCTCTGCCAGAGTAAGCGCCGAGCGAAACGCCCTTGACGCGCCACAGCTCGCGCGTCTGGTTGTCGATAGCTGTGATGCTGCCATCGCTGCTGCGCACGAGCGACTTGCCGTCGTTGCTCCACGAGCTCAGCGCTCTGAACTCGGTCTTGCCGTGCGTGCCGTCCGAACGGATGATGAGGAACGTACCGCCGCTGCCGGTGTTAAACTGCTTCGCCCACGCCTTCGTGCCGTCCGGGCTGATGCCGGTTATCGTGCGGTTTTCGAGCCGTTCGCCGGTCTTGAGGTTCACGACCGTGCAGTGTGCGTCCGTATCGGTCCATTCAACCTCTGCCCACACGCCGAACAGATGCGCATTCTGGAAATAGCCGTTTGTGTTCTCGAAATCGGTCAGCAGGCGTTTTCCTGCCGCGTCCTCGATCGTCACGGTTCTTTCGTTCGGCACGAGCACATAATGCGCCGCTTCCTTCGCCGGTGCGAGGGCGTACCTGCTGTCGTACAGGCGGAGCGTGGTCGCGATGGACTGCTCGCGCGTATACGCACCGTTCGGAGTGAACTGATTGCTGCCGGTGCCGTTCATGATACCCTGACGGTAGACCCAGTTGATGTCGCTGCGCGCCCACGACCGGATTTTCTCGCCGTCCGCGAAAACGTGCGGCAGGCGGTCGTTTACGTCATTTTTGACGTTCTTGTTCAGTGCGCCCAGACGGTGCAGCATGCTCGCCGCCTCCTGCCGGGTAATGTTCTTGTCCGGGGCGAATTTGCCGTTTCCGACGCCGTTTACCACGCCTGCCGATGCACACAGCAGCACATCTGCGTTATCGGTATCAGTGAAGCTGACCTTGCCGGTCGAGGCAGTCTGCAAAACGTTTTCCCTGTCCCACGCACGGTAGACCGCCGCGGCGAGCGAACAGAAATCCTCACGGGTGATCGGCGTTGCGAACGCGCTGTCCACCTGCGAGGGCACGAGGCCGGCCGCGCGCGCCGCATCGACCGATGACTGCGCCCACGCGCTCGGCGCGTCCGCCGCACCTGCTGCGGTCATCATTGCCGCCGCGAGCAGCGCGGAAACCCACATTTTCTTCATGAAATTGCTCCTCCTTTTACTATCTGCGCGGCCGCCGGTTCTGGCGGCCGCATTTTCTGCCTTTATTTTACACCTGTGCTGCTGTTCTGTCAACGTCGCACAGGAAAAGGCTCTTTGCCCTGTTTGACGGGTGTTCCCGGAAAAAGTTCCCTATCTGGTAACGTCTGTGTATTCCGTCTTTTGAATTTCTCGCAGATCGCCGTCCGGGTCCTGAGATTTCTCGCTGAGCACTCTCCCCTGCTCGTCAAACTGATAATAATTGACCGCGCCGTAGGAATACGTGCAGGTCGCGGTATGCGCGGCATCGTCGTATGTCCACTCCCGGCGATCACCGTCCACGCTTACCGTGCTGCCGCGTTTATCCGTCACGTTCACCGTGTTGTACGATTCGTTCCCGTTCGCGTCGTAGACTGTAATATTTTCGGTACGCTCGCCGGTTTTCTGGTCGATTTCGGCCGTGCCTCGCAACCGGAGTACGCCCTCCACGGAATGCGCCTCAGTCAGATATGGCTTGGTCTCATCGCCGCGATAGCTGTAAACCGCGATCACATCACCGGTCTGCTCCCGAACCAGCCTTCCCTGTGCGTCATATTGCTGATAAACGTCCGCTTTGGTGCCGTTCGTTATGGTATGCCACGCGACCGTATCACCGTCATAGGTTTTGTGCTCTGAACGCAGTCCCGGGTCGGTAGAAAACCGGCTCTTTTTCCAGATTTCCCGTCCCTGTTCGTCATAGCCGGTGAGGGAAACGTAATCTCTGCTGAATTCCTCTCCCTTGCTGCTCCTGCCGACCGTCTGCTCGACCTTCGCCGCCGGTTCGGCATACGGCAGCAGCGACCAGTTCTCGGCCGTCGGCCTGACATACCGCATCCCCTGCATCATCAGTCCGCCGCCGGCGACAGCGCTGCATACCGCCGCGCTCGCCGCGAGCATTCCCACACGTTTCAGCATATCCTGTCTCATAAAAGCACCGCCCTTCTCTATCCATCAGCTGTGTGTCCTTCTTTGCTTTCAGTATAACATATCGCGCGCCGGAAAAATAGAAAAAAACCAATTATGGCGGAAGCGTTAAAATTTTACGGTCTGTTAACAAAAT
>ENA-UOJH01001650-UOJH01001650.1-human-gut-metagenome-genome-assembly--contig:-C148-NODE-1650-length-15776-cov-7.720183_pt1 | contig 15776 bp, 10 predicted proteins | sample MGYA00242345_ERZ723892 | MGnify/ENA metagenome assembly ERZ723892 | reverse complement strand
ATAAGACACTTAGAATAACTAATAAATATTTAAATCAAAAGAAACAATTGAAATAGATGTAATGCTTACAATTTTTAATCCTTAATATAAAAATATATGAATAATTTAATGATAAACATTAACATGTTACAAAAAATGTGATTTCGCACATTTTTTGTAATAAATTTATATAAAAACTGTTATTTTTAGATATTTATGTTACAAATTATGTGCAGAAAGGACGATATTTTTAAGCGGAAATAAAAAGGGGCTTTTATTTTAATAAACTAATTCGTAACGCACATAATAAGATGGTGAAAGTAATAACAGGCATTCGAAGATGTGGAAAATCTTATCTTTTGAATGTTCTATATAAAGATTGCCTTCTTTCCTTAGGCATCTTAGAAAATAAAATTATACAATTAGATCTTTCAAGTCGAGAATTCGCAGCTCTTACTAATCCTATTAAATTGGATGAATACATAAGAAGTAAACTAAATAAAATAGATGAATTTTATCTTTTTATTGATGAAATATAGTTTTGTAGAAGCATACCAAATCCCGCTTTTAATGGTCTAAAAACTATCGATGGTGAAATACCACAAATTAACTTTTATCAAGTTCTTAATGGCCTTCTTTCTAGTTACCCAAATGTAGACATCTATTTAACTGGAAGTAATTCACACCTGTTATCTTCAGATGTTTTAAATGAATTTAGAGGTAGAGGATGGCAAATAGATCTTGCTCCACTATCATTTAGTGAGTATGTAAGTGCTTTTCCTCAAAAAGATAAAAGGACACTATTTGAAGAGTATTTAGTATTTGGTGGAATGCCTAGAATGATAGTTTTTGGAAATTATCAAGACAAAATATCATATTTAAATAATCTTTTTGAACTTACTTATTTGAAAGATGTTATAGAACATTCTAAAAGTATTAGTAATACCACCACAATAAAGGAACTTTGTCAGTCTTAGCATCAAGTGAAGGTTCACTTATTTCTATAAATAAAATCTTTGAAATATTTAAACAAAAGGAAGATAAAGGCATTTCTAGACAATCTATAGATAAATATATAAATGCTTTTAAAGATTCGTTTTTGATAAGTGAAGTTAGTCGTTTCGATATTAAAGGAAATAAGCTTATAGCAAGTAGCAAAAAATATTACTTTGCTGATTGTTGATTAAGAAACGCACTTCTTTCTTTTAATCAAATTGATAAAGGACATTTAATGGAATCTATTATTTATAGAGATCTTAAAAGACGTGGTTATGCAATTAATGTTGGTATTGTACCTGTATTTGAATCAAATAAAGATAATAATAGAGTTAGAAAACAATACGAAGTAGATTTTATTGCAACAATGGGAGATAAAAAACTTTACATCCAATCAGCTTATCAAATATATAATGATGAAAAATTAAAGCAAGAATCTAATTCCTTCTTAAAGATTGATAACTCATTCCGAAAGATCATTATTGAAGGCGATTTATATGTACCTTATATTGATAAAAATGGCATAGAACATATAGGTATAATAGATTTCTTATGCAATGAAAAATTTAATAATTAAGTATCTACATTTTTTAAAAACAATAGGATGATGAAGAAAATCAGCTTGTTCCATCATTCTAAAAAATAATTGGTTTTAGCAGGGTTTTATACTTAAAACAGTCAGTTTTTGCTTAAGAAATTCATTAATCTTTCACTTTGAGAATTACTAGTTACTTCTTTAGTATTACCTTCTTCTGCAATTAATCATTTATCCATAAAGACAACTTTATTAGCAAAATTCATTTCATGAATATGACAATCATTGTTTTTCCTTCATTAACTAATGTCTTCGTGACATTAAGAACTTCTTCTACCATTCATAATCCAAAGAACTAGTAGGTTCATCAAATAAAATAATATCTGGATTAATTGCTAAAGCATAGCTACAGCTACACGTTTTTTGATCACCACTAAGTTCATTAATTCTATAATTTATACAGTCTTCCACATTAACAGCAAGCGGTAAAAATTTTACTCTTATGGATTAATAACCATCGCTTTTAATAACTATTTTGTCTAAGTCATTATATAGATTGAAAAAAAGATATAAATTCCTAAAGTTATGAGTAAGCCAGTTTTCGTTCTATTTTTGTCTTCTAAAACTTTTAACAGCAAAATTGAATAAAGGCAATGTGATTGCTTCATCGATAACTTTATATATTAAATTAATCCATGATAAATTGGCCTGCAATTGAATATGATTAATCACAAGGTAAGTTTCCTAACCAAAATACACGAAGTATTTTATATATGATAGGTACTAAAATCATTACTAATAAAGCAATTAATAATTTATGATTAGTGTTTTAAAAGATTTTAAACATCATTTAACACGTGTATAGCCTCTCTCAATCAGATTATTATAGTATTTTAAAGGATTTGAATCTTTTAAATTAACAATATCATTCAATTTGTTTGTCTCATCTTTATCAACAAAAGCTAAATAATCTTTATAAGAAAATAATTTCCAGTTTTTTAATATAGGGACGCATTTTTGACCAAGAAAATTTGAAAAGTCGTATTTTTGATATATTTCTTCATTTAATTCAACCTTTCTACCTTCAATGCATTTAAACATTTCTTCACTCCAGACATTACTGTTAAATGATTTGTATTGGAATAAACAATTCGCTCCTGCATTAATCATTAATTTAAAATATGGGATACGCTCGATTTCTTCAACTGTTCTCTCTCGAGTTTGTCTTTGTGTGGTTTTTCCACCAGAAGGAGAACTTATTTCTTTTTCTTCTTCGATATGAAGATTTGCATAAAGAATTGAGTCTTTTTCAATCTGGCTAAACGATGACAACATATATTCGATAGCTTTAAGGTTACCACTTTTACAAATATCATCAGATTTAATATCATAAGTGAAGTTGTATAACTTAGTTAGTTCCCACATAAATGACTCTTTATCAAGTCCACTTCCGCTATATAATACTTCATTTATGAATTCTTTTTCAGTTTCTTCACTAGCAAAAGCTGCATGCCCAGCACCATACTTAATATAGGCATAATAATTAACATCAAACTGAAAATACTGCTTGATAAATTCAAATTCTTCAGATTCATTATTGGACAATTCTTCTTTTGCCCACTTAGGCAATAATTTAAAGAATCTTTTCTTAACCATATTACAGTGATCAAATAATGATTTAAGGTTATCAATGTTTTTGTTTGTTATATCATCATCTATTTCAAAATTCGACAAATCGTAATTTCTTTGCCAATAATCATAATTATCTTCGCTATCTAGTTTTCCATTATATAATTCAGAAAATGAAACATTATATAATTTTGATAAATCATATAGGTGTTCTGTAGTAATATCATCGCCACTTTCCCATTTACTTACTGCAGCCTTACTAACACCAAGTAAAGTTGCTACTTTTTTAATTGTATAACCATAGTTATTTCTTAATTGTTTTAATAATGACGCCGTTTGTAAATTACTCATCTTCAAGCACCTCCACCTTAAAATACTTTTCTCTAATTTCTTTAATAGATAATCCTTCAATTTCATTTAGAAGTTTTGCTGTTGCTTCTTTATCTCTACCTTTTAAGTATTCAGAATAAGTAAATTTTAATTTCCAAAATTCAATATAATTTCTAATTGAAGCTTCATTATGACCGCCAATCACTTCAAACTTATGTATAGAATACTCAGTTTCGCCAGCTGATAATTTAGCCTTAAGAATTTCTATCTCTTTTAAACCATCTTCAATTATTTTTTCTTTTTCTTTAAAATCATAGAAATATTTATCTATTAAACTTTGTTGTTTAACGTCAGCGAGCCAATATTTCTTTTCTTTATTTATATCTATCTTTTCTCTTTTTGCTATATCTAAATATATATCCTCAGAAACTTCTTTGGAATTAATAAACCACTCAAATATTTCTTCAATATCAGAATATGGGTTTTCAACATGAGCAAATCCTTTTAATGACTGCTGTAAAGATAAATAATAGTTATTTAAGAACCTATTTTTAATGTTATTTTCTATCTTATAAGACTTAACAGTCCCGTCTTCTTGAGGCAGATGTATTTCAATTGGTTTTAAGCATAAATTGTAAAGTTCTTCTAATCTATCAATGATTCGCTTTTTTTCGTAATAGCCACGTTTAATATTGAAAAAGCATTTATTTAAGCAAGCTCCATTCTTTATAAGCTCAACAATTTTAGATTTGAATAATTCCTCATGATTATATTCACCATGTTTATCTTCATATCTTTTATAATAAGTCGAACCATGTTTAGTAGGATCAGGATCATAAGGTTCAATATTTTGAAACATTGCAAGAAGCATATCCTTTTGCCAATTTTCAAGCAATGAAAATCTTTCTTTAAGAACATCTACTTCTTTTAAATCGCACACATCTCTTAAAAAAGAAAACCATAAAACTTCTTTTTCGGAATATAATTTTTGGATCTCCCACCATTTTTCTTCAGAAGTCATATTTCTTGTTTCAACTAACAATTCGTTAATTGAATCTTTAAATATTAAATATTGGTCATTAACATCTAAATTTGAATAGCTTATTGCATAATCAGTTAACAAATAGAAGTTGTTAAATAAGAATTTAATTTCTTTCTCTTCACTTTTAGAAAAATATCTATCAATTCTAATTAATAATAATTCTTTAAATCTAGATGTTATCAGCTTTATTTGTTCATTCCTAATTTGATATAAATTAGTCTTTTTATCAAATTTCATTCCCCAATTATTATCATAAATAATATATTTTTCTTTATAATCAGTTTCATCTTGATCTTCGCCATCAAGTATTTCATCTATTGATCTATTATATATTTTAGATAATATTTCTAGATTGTCAGGAGAAGGAATTGTATTGCCTGCTTCCCATTCAGCAATAGCATTTATCGATATTTCGCAATCATAATTAATTAAAAATTCCTCTGCTAAATCATACTGAGAATAGCTTTTTCCATCTTTTCTCTTTTTTTGACTTCTCAATTGTTTTAGATAGAGTCCTATTCTTTTCTTATTCATCATAGATTCGTCCTCCTTTAATTATATGTTTCCACTCTTTTTCTAAGGCTTCATATTTTAGCCTTCTACCATTTCGATTCTTCTTATATTTCTTTTTCTCAACTTCCGGATAAACATCTTCTTGTTTTATGCAGTTATATAGTTTTTGGTCAGTAGAATTATGAACATTGAAGTACATGTCTGATGCCATTATCTTAACGCCGTTTATATACTCATCATAGTCGATTCTAACAACTTCTCGAATTGCATCTTTATGATGATGTTTTACTCTCGGGGTGTTTCTAATAATTCTTGCTGCTTCTTCACCACTATTAGCTTTACGATAGAACCATTTTAGAATGTACCTGTTCCTACCAACGTGACCACATTTAGCAAGCACTTTGTAATATTCCACTTTTTTAGCTTCCTCCTTTTCTGCAATCATTATTGAATAATTAGCAAATTATAAGAATCAGCCTAAAATTAATTTTATAATTAACTTATCAAGTAAAGTTAACTTTTACTTTATTATATCACGAAACAAAAAAGCAAAATTAAAAGAAGAAGCTATAAACTATTATTTCAAATTTACCCTAATGTAAGGCTTCCTAAAACTCTAAACTATTTTGATTAAGTAAAAAATCAAACAAACTTATTATCAAATAGCCTTTATCACTATATCTTGAGACAATTGGATTTCTAACAACAACAATTTTTTTAAAGGAATCAGGTACTCTATCAAATGACCTTGTTTCTTGATTCCGTTTATCTTCATTAGGAATATCATAAGCAGATTGAATATAGTATTTTTTGCTGCCTAATGTTGCAACAAAATCAATTTCATAATATTTTCTAATTTGTTTGCCGCTTTCTTCTTCTCTTGACTCTACTACACCAACATCAACGTTAAAACCTCTATATCGAAGTTCGTTATAAATTATATTTTCCATAATATGAGTTGGCTCAATTTGTCTAAATTTGAGTACAGCATTTCTTAAGCCAATATCCTCAAAATATAATTTATAAGGTGTTTCGATATATTTTTTTCCTTTTATGTCATATTTAGTAGATTTAGAAATTAAATATGAATCGGTAAAATAATTAATGTATGATTCAATAGTTGTTCTTGCAATAGAAACTTTTTTTATACTTCTAAATGAATCTGCTAACTTTGTTGGGTTGGTATATGATGATATGCCTGAAGCAATGACATCTAATAGTTCAATTATGTTAGAATCAGCTTTCAAATGATTACGCACAATGACATCCTTTAAATAAACTTTTTCTAGTTGACTAATTAAATGTTTGCTTTTTTGCTCATCGCTATTCATTAGTGCAACAAGGGGTAATCCTCCAAACATTGAATATTGTTCATATGCTTCATCTTTTGAACCAGCAAATATTGAGTAATATTCACTAAAAGTTAATGGCAAAATATGGATTTCATCACCACGCCCTTCAAATTCTGTGATAATGTCGCTTGATAAGAATTTAGAATTTGAGCCAGTTACGTATAAGTCAATGTTTCTTTTTCTTAAATATCCATTCAATACGCTTTCAAAAGAGCCAAGATTTTGAACCTCATCAAGCAATAAATAATGTATATCGTCATCTAGAATCTTTGTTTTAATGTAATTTATAAATTTTTTAGGATCAACTTTTTGATTGCTTTTTTCAAGTTCAATAAAATCTTCGCCAATCAAATCTAAATCATCAGCGGAATCAAATGCAAATTTTATAATATGATCCTCATTTACTCCACTTGTAAGTAAAAAATCATAAAACAAGTTATTTAAAAGATAAGACTTTCCACTTCTTCTTATTCCTGTAATGATTTTTACTAGCCCATTATTTTTTCTTATTATCAAATCATTTAAATATTTGTCTCTTTTTACTTCCATATAACCACCACTTTTTTTGACATAAATGTCACTTTTTGTAATCATTATATACTAAAATTTATAAAAAATCAGTTTTAATGAAAAGTTAATAACTTTTTTTAACATAAATGTCACTTTTTGTAATCATTTTTTTATTACATTTTATATGAAAGAAGCTTTATGAATGAAAGTAGGTTACTTATTTCGGCATTTCCGTCAATTATTGACACTGAGAATGTCTATATAGTTTCCTGTATTAACCTTCGCTACAATCTAGCCTCCTTTTCAACTAATTTAAATTACACTAAAAAATTTATTATCAAATCTTATTAAAAGATATATTTTTATCGAATTATGAAGGCTAGCGTTTCATCATTGTAGGTAGCAAAACAAAAAAAGAACTCATCTAATTTAGCTATCAAGCAAAAATCAAAAGAGTCCTCTTAAAAAATTTAGTTGTTAGTGTCAGAAATGATATTAGAAACGAATATCAATTCATGACAGCAAGAAGCAAAGCCAACATTCATCAAGTCATTAAGTTCTATTCTCTACGATTACTTACCTTCTTTATTTTATGTATTTTTTTCTAAGAACCTTATTAGCAGATTAGAAACATTTCGTAGATACTTTCAAAGAAACAAGGACAAAAAAAGGTCTGGCATCCACCAAACCAATCATTCCCGAACTGGAGCAGGTGACGGGAATCGAACCCGCGTAATCAGCTTGGAAGGCTGATGCTCTACCATTAAACTACACCTGCATGCTTGATAATAATAAAGCAAGGGCGCATTAAATACAAGTATTTTTTTCAAAAATGTTGTAAAATTATTCGAAATGTTGAGGTGCAGTATGAAAAATAAGTTAGAGATTGTTGTTGCTACTAATAATGAACATAAAGTTCAAGAATTAAGAGATATTTTTAGTCCTTATGGAATTGTTTTGTATTCATTAAAAGATAAAAACATTGTTGTTGATCCTGATGAAAATGGTAAAAATTATAGCGAAAATGCTTATATAAAAGCTCATGAAGTATCTAAATTTACTAATCTTCCAGTTTTAAGTGATGATTCAGGAATCGAAATTGAAGTTCTTGGAAAAGATGTTCCAGGAATATATTCTCATAGATTCGCTCTCCAAAATGGTGGGCAAGAAGAAACAAATAAAATGTTAATTAAAAACTGTCCAACTTCTCCTGCTACTTTTACATGTCACTTCGTTCTATTAAATTTTAAAGGTAATGAAAGATTAGATTTTGAAGGAAAAATGATAGGAAAAATCAATGATAAAATTGAAGGAATAAATGGATTTGGATATGATCCAATTTTTGTTCCAAGTGGTTATGAGCATTCAGTTGCAACATTAAAAAAAGATGAGAAAAATAAAATTTCTCATCGATATAATGCATGTTTAAATTTATTAAATTTCTTAAAAGAAAATAATTATATTTAACTATTAATTTTCTTTTTATATAAGAAATAAATTAAAGCACCAAGCATTGCTGGAACAATACATAAATAATAGAAAATATTATTCTTTAAAGTTGCGCCTAAAACAATAAAAACAATTGCTAGAATTAATAAGCCAATAACAATGCTACCAATCACCATAGTATTTTTGCTTCCTACTACACCTTTAATTTTAGAAATTCTATTGTCATCAAGTGTTTCTTCATTTTCCATGACTTCTAAATCAAGAGTTTGTCTTTCTTTAACCTTTTTAATAATGCTTTCAATTTTATCTTTCATGTTTTCATTTTCAAAGAAAGTTTCTAATTCGTTTTGATCACATAAAGACAAACTTTCTAAGAAAAAATTAAATAAATGTTCAATATCATTTAAACCAGAAAGATATGAATTTTTATATTTTAAAGATATAAATTTATTATCTTTAATTATTCTTAAATCAACTTGATTAAAAAATAATTCAACTTCTTGAATTGTATCATCAATGAAATTTAAAAATAATAAAGTGTTTTCGGAATCTAAAACGATGTCATACTCATTAATAATGTCTTCGATTTTATTAAATTTTAAATTTAAGAAATCTTGAGAATAAAGATTTGCTAAAGCAATTCCGATAATAGAAGACATATCATTAGGTCTTAGTAATAAGCAATTATTAAACATTGAAATTGCTTCTTCGTAATTTCCTAAAGTTGTTAAATCTTGATAGCCTCTAGCATAAATTGCAGCATATTTTTTAGCTTCTAATCTTTTTCCTTGTTCCATCGAAAAAGATGAACCACATTCAGAACAAAATGCTGTTTCTCTTGTATCATCATCTACTTCAATTACTTTATTACAATTTGGACAAATAACTCTCATCTTTTAACCTCATTTATTTAAATAATAAATATTAATTCCTTCTACTACGACATACCCTTTTTCTAAAGCATAATCTAATGCACAGGAAATAATTTTTTTAATATTATCACTAATTTTACTAAAACCAAACTCATTAATGATAGCCTTACATAATTCATCATAAGTTAATGTAAGTTTGTCTTTTAATACATCTTTAATAGCGACTGCAATCTCTTCTTTAGAAATATCATTCATGTTATCGATTCCACTATTTATTCTATAAAAATCAATGTTTTTAGCTTGTTCTTCATTTTTAAAGAAGAATTGATTTTCTAAAGTAAATGTTGAATAAGTTGAAGCTAATAAAATGTCTAATCTCTTCTTAGCAAGTGATGATATCTTAGTAATTCCAAAGACATTTAATACCTTTTTACTTAATCTTTTATATGAAATTGGAGCTTCATTATCGATAAAGAAATTTATAACTTTTAAAGCATCTTCCGATTCTTCAAAAAACATATCTTTATCATTAATTAATTCAGGATATTCCCTTGATACATAAGGCTTTGCGTGTCTTACTCTTCCGTTATTTTCTTCTTTTTGAAACTCCATTCTTTCATTTGATAAAGTTAAAGAATTATCAATTTTATCGACATTATTTATTGCATCAATAATTTTAGTAATAAATAAATTTGGTGAATCAAAATAATCAAGTGTCCAAACTCTTATTGTTTTCCAACCAAGACGAGATAAAACGCTTGTTTGAGTAACGTTTCTATCTCTACATGTCTTACTATTTAAATAAGATTTCGAATCACATAAGATTCCTAATAAATATTTTGATTCATCACTTGGATCAACGATACCTATATCAACTCTAAAGTCACTAGTTCCAATATTCGTATGAACTTTATAACCATGTTTTTCAAGATCTCTAGCGATATATTTTTCAATTCCTTCTTTATATTCTTTTTGTTCACCATTTTTATAAATAATGAATTTTTTGCCGTTTAATGCATAATCAAGGAATTCTTTTAGTCCTTTAGCGCCTTTTCCTTTTGCTCTATTTAAGTCAATATCAGCGCCTTTCATACTTGAAAATACAATCATTTCTTCTCTTGCTCTACTTACAGCAACGTTAAGCCTTTTTTCTCCACCAGCATTTGATAAAGCACCAAAATTAAATGAGATTTTTCCATCTTTACTAGGTCCATAGCAAATTGAGAAAATGATGCAATCACGTTCATCACCTTGAACATTTTCAAGATTTTTAACAAATAGTCCTTCTTTTCTTTGATATGCATAAGCTTCTAAATCAGGATTTTTCTTAAAAGCTGTTGCAAGTTTATCAAGAATTAAAGTTTGTTGAGCAATAGAAAAAGTTACAACACCAATGCTTTTTTCTCTTAATTTTTCATCTTTTAATCTATTAATAATCTCATTAACGATTTCTTCTGCTTCAACTTTATTTTGTCTCTTTTCATAAATTCCGTTTTCACAGTATTTAAAAGAAATTGCACTATTAATTGATGCAGGGGAAGGGAAAGTTAATAATTTATTTTCATAATATTCAACGTTTGAGAAAGCAATTAAACTTTCATCTTTACTTCTATAATGCCATAAAAGTGATTTTCTTGGCATTGAGATATTTAAGCAATCCATTAAAATGCTTTCACCATCTTCAATAAAGAAATCATCATCTGAACTTGTATCAGCTTCAAAGAATCTAGTAGGAGGAAGTTGTTTTTCGTCTCCGACAATAATTGCACTTTCGCCTCTAGCAATTGCACCTACTGCATCGCTTGTTGTAATTTGACTTGCTTCATCGAAAATAACAATATCAAATTTCTTATTTTTAGGATCTAAATATTGAGCAACCGATAAAGGTGACATTAAAAAGCAAGGACAAAGCGAGTCAATAACGTTCATCGATGAATCAAAAAGTGATCTTAAACTAATTCCTCTACCACCATTAGAAATTGCTTTCTTTAAAATAATAAATTCTTTTGATAATTCATTATTTTCTTTTGCATTAAAGAAATTAGAGACATTTTTTGAAACCCTTGAAGCAACTTCTTCAATTGTTAATTTGTTATATTTATTAATTAATTGAATGTAATCGTTAATGATTTCATTTTCATGTCTTCCGCTAAAAATATTTAAATTTTTATCATTCATAATTGATTTTAAAGCAAGACCATAATTCACATCACGTTTATATAATTTAATTAAATCATCATCATTAACTTCATTATCAAAATTTAGTTCAATTAAGTTTCCTAAATTGTGTTCAGTTAATTTATTTAAGAAATCTCTAAATAAAATGAAGTCTTTTAATTTTTCAATTGAGTCTTCAATATAGCTTACTTGATTGCTTGTTTCTTTTAACCAATCTGAAGTAAATTTAAATTCATTAAAGTCGATTTCGTTATTCAAAATTTCAGTTTCATATTCGTTTTTCTTAGTTAATAAATCAACGATTTTAGAAACATCTTCATGATTTATACGCTTAAGCATTTCAAGGAATTTAGTCTTATCAACATCAACTAATTTATCAAAAAATTCGACTAATTTTTCGCTCTTATCTAACTTGATTTTTACATTCTCAACATTAGTTTCAAAGCCTTGATAATCAGTGCCAATATGTTTAACAAGATACGTCTTATATTGAGGAAGTTTATTGTTAAAATCTTTAAATAAACGATATTCATTTATCTTGTGTTCAATGTTCTTTTTATTAATGAGTTTAGGATTTTTTGCGTACTCTCTTAATTCATTAATAACTCTTTTAATTTTTGATTTACGAGCAAAAAAGCCTAAGTTTTGCGCTTGTTTTAATGTAAATAAAGCTTTTTCGAAGTCATAATTTAAAACTTCAGGGCTATAATTTAACATTAAATCAAGGTGAGTATTATAGTGATACACATAGCTTTCTAAAATTGTTTTTAATTTATTTCGATCTTCTTCATCACTTGAAGTCAGATAGAAATCATAAATAAATTCTCTTTCGTTATCATAGTAAGGTAGGATGTCTTTCAATAAATTTAAGTTATTTTGATTAACTTCAAATGGGAAATTTAAAGCTTCATTATATGCAAAAATTTCTTTATCAAGTTCATCAATAATTTCTTTATATTCTTTAAGTTTTTCGACAATTTTTATTCTACTTTCAATTGAATATTCTTTTAAAGAGATTGGCTTAAAAAATTCAAAACTTTCAAGTCCAATTTCGTTTTTAAGGTGTTTAAATTCGTCTAGTAAAGAAATATTTTCTAAATAATTTTCTTTAGTTATTAAATCAAAATCGATATTTTGAATTTTAGCATTAGGAACATCATTTTTATATTTTTCATATTCAATAATGTTTTCATATAAATCAAAGCCATTAGAAAAAGTATTATGTAATTTAATGATTGCTTCATTTAATTCATTACGTTTTTCTAAAACTCTATTTGATATTTCTTCATATTCTTCTGGTTTTTTAAGTTTACCTAACTCAATAATCTTATTAATTTGATTTAAGACATCCGTTTTTTGAGCTTTATTAGAATGTAGTTCAACACAAAATACACCAAGTCCTGTTTCATCAAGTCTTTTTTTAACAACTTCAAGTGCTGCCATTTTTTGAGCAACAAATAAGACTCTTTTTCCATTATAAATACTATTAATAATCATATTTGTAATAGTTTGAGATTTACCAGTTCCTGGAGGACCATTTAAAACGAAAGATAATCCTTTAGCACAGTCTAAAATTGCTTCAGTTTGACTGCTATCTGCTCCTAAAGGAATGGCAAATCTATTAGGAGTTACAAGTAAATCTAAATCATCCGTATTAATTTCTAAATTATTATTTTTAAAAGGAATGGATGGATCAACAAGTGATTTGACAATGTTACTTTCAAGTAATTCATCTTTATGGTTTCTTAAATCATTCCACATAATAAATCGTGTAAAACTAAAAATACCAATAAATGAAGAATCGCTTAGCGTCCAACCTTCATACCCAGTTATTTTTACTCTTAAAGTATTAAAATATTTCTTTAAATCAAGTTTTTCGCCACTTTCATCATAAGGAATCTTTAATAATGAATCAAAATTTATATCGAAATTAATTTTTAGATATTCAAATAATGTTTGGTTAACTAAAATATCTTCTTCACGAATTGAAACATCATAATTTTTGCCTTGTAGATTTTTAACAATATCAACAGGTACTAAAATTAAAGGAGCATATTTCTTTTTACCTTTTTCTTTATATATAAGGGTTCCAATTGTGATAAATAAAGTATTACTTCCGCTTTCTTCAATGCTTTCTTTAGCATTACGACTTAAGTTTTTTATAACTGTTTGAGTTTTTTTATCGTTTAATGCAAGTCTAATTCTATTTAAAGATAAATCGCTAAAGAAACGTTCTTCGTTTTCTTTATAATTGAAATTTAGAATTTTATCATTAGAATCGTATTTTATTTCATTTCCTAATGGAAAAATTGTTAAATCATTAGTTTCTAATTTATTAAAAAATTCATAAATATCAGTTGTAAAAATTTGAGCATAATTGTCAGATGGATTAAAACAAACTAGTTTATTTCGATTATTTAAGTCTAATAATTTCTTTTCCCAAACATCAAAGCGATCTTTTTTAATGTTATCGTCGATTGTTCCAGGATTTGTTAAATCAATATTAGCATTATCGAGTTTTACATCTTCTTTTTTAATTTGATATTTACCATTTTCATCAATAAAAATTGGAAGTGGTTTTATTCCATTTGCTCTTGCTGCCTTTATATCGACAGCTTCAAAGAATTTTGTTTTAGTTTTGATTTTTAATTTGCCAGCTTCAATGCAATCATTGATTGTGAAATTTTGATTACTTGTAAATGTTGTTGCTTCTAATAATAAAATTTCATTTGTTCCTAATTTATTTTCGATAAAAGATTTATCTTCAATTATTGAATTTGAATAATATACGTCATTTAACCAAACGCCTACAAAAGCATGTTCATCAATAACAATTACTAAAGGATTTAATCCACTAGCTTCGAGCACACCAGCAAATAGTAATGATGAATCAAGACAAGTTGATAATTTTGTTTTTAATATTTCACTAGGCAGACGAACTTTTTGACCTGAAAATTCAAAGCTTGCTTTAGGTACGCAATAAGAAATATTCAAAGATTTTAAAGTATAAAATAAAGCTGAAACTTGGTTTACAACATCTTCTTTTTTATCAGTTTGATAACCAATAAAATCTAATTTTTCATCAATTTTATGAAGATAATTTAAAGAGAGTTTTAATACATCTTTTATAGCTAAATCATTTGGCAAAACAAAGCTTGCTAAATACTCATTTCCAAGGCTTGCTCCGCCCCATTCATCAAAGGTTAAAGTCGTGACTTCTTTATTAAGAGTTGCGATAGGTTCTTCGTTTTCTTTTTCAAAAATTTTAACAATAATGTTTCCTTGAATTGCTTCATTTACTTGATATAAAGCTTCAAAATTCACATTTAATAAAATATTATTTTCTTCAATTATTTGTTCTTTATCCAAAAAATCCACGTAAAAGTCGTACGTTTTGAAAAAATCGAAAGAAAAAGATATAGAAACTTTTAAATTAGAATAACTTCTATCGTCATGATTAATTAAACGAATAAAATTTATAACGCGTTTGCCATTGCTTATTAAAGAGTAATTAATTTTACTTACTGAATCTACTAAAATTTCAATATTTGCCATAGTCGTTTCCTCAATTGTCTATCGGTAAATATTTTAACATTTAATGATAATATTACGATATAATATTCATCAATTTATATAAAAAACTTCACATATTTTTTAGTGAAGTTTTTTATGGATTTTATAAATAAAAATATTAAATATTTTTTTCTTTAAATATGAGAAACAATTTTGTTTTCACTTAAAGCTTCTAACATGATTTCAGCACTTGCCATATTTGTAGCAAGAGGAGTTGCGGTAACATCACAAAGTCTTAAAAGTGCGTTAACATCTGGTTCATGTGGTTGAGCAGTTAATGGATCTCTTAAAAAGATAACAAGATCAATTTTACTTTCAGCAATCATTGATCCTATTTGTTGGTCTCCACCAAGTGGCCCACTTTTCATTCTTTGAATTTTTAATCCTGTTGCTTGTTCAATTAGTTTTCCTGTAGTACCTGTTGCAACAAGTTCATGTCCTTGCAAAGCCTTTTTAAATCTAATACAGAGTGCAATTATTTCTGGTTTCTTTTTATCGTGCGCAATTAAAGCTATTTTCATATTCATTTTTCCCTCTTTTAATATTGTATCAAATAAATCACAAGAATTGGAAAATATCTTAAGCAAAATTAAAATTTCTATATTTTTAGTTTTGACACATTTCTTTATCTAAAAGCGCCATGAAATTTATTTTATATTGCATTTATTACTTTAAAATTAAAAAATTACTAAATATTTTTAAAAATAATTAAATTCTATGCGTCGTATTAGTGAAGGAGGGTGAATAAAACCCACGATTCACTTTCTGTCGCTAGCCTAAATATTTAATGACGATTTTGTCAAATTAAATGATGATAT
>ENA-UOJH01001641-UOJH01001641.1-human-gut-metagenome-genome-assembly--contig:-C148-NODE-1641-length-15818-cov-9.113747_pt1 | contig 15818 bp, 10 predicted proteins | sample MGYA00242345_ERZ723892 | MGnify/ENA metagenome assembly ERZ723892 | reverse complement strand
TGCCTATCAACTGGTGTACCTCCTGTAAGGTAGGTCTGGCAAATGAGGAAGTAGTGAACGGCGTCTGCGAACGTTGCGGTTCCGAAGTCATCCGTAAGGTCAAGAGCCAGTGGATGTTAAAGATCACCGAATATGCTGACAAGCTGATCCAGGGACTGGATACCGTAGATTATATCGAGCGTGTCAAAGTCTCCCAGAAGAACTGGATCGGTAAGTCCCAGGGTGCCGAGGTTGATTTCACCCTGACAGGCAAGGATGAGAAGCTGCGCATTTACACCACCAGACCGGATACTCTGTTCGGGGTTACTTACATGGTAGTATCTCCGGAGCATCCTGTTCTGGATAAATATAAAGATGAGATCAAGAACTGGGATGACATCGTGGCATATCGCGAGATGGCTGCGAAGAAGTCCGATTTTGAACGTACCGAACTGGCAAAGGATAAGACCGGTGTCTGCATTCAGGGTCTGACCGCTACCAACCCCGTGAATGGCAAGGAAATCCCTGTTTGGGTATCCGATTATGTACTGATGACTTACGGTACCGGCGCTATCATGGCAGTTCCTGCCCACGATGAGAGAGACTGGGAGTTCGCGAAGAAATTCGGTATGCCTATCATTGAAGTTGTTGCAGGGAGCCCTGTCAGCGTAGAAGAAGCTGTATATACCGATGTTGCTGATGGTACATTGGTCAATTCCGATTTCCTGAACGGCCTGTCTGTGGCAGAAGCCAAAGAGAAGATCATGAACTATCTGGAAGAGAAGGGCATCGGTAACCGCAAGACCAATTATAAATTAAGAGACTGGGTATTCTCCAGACAGCGTTACTGGGGTGAGCCGATCCCTATCGTACATTGCGATAAGTGCGGATATGTTCCCATTGATGAGAGCGAACTGCCTCTGCAGTTACCCGATGTAGAGAGCTACATGCCTACCGATACCGGAGAATCTCCTTTGGCTGCCATGACTGACTGGGTAAATACCACCTGTCCCTGCTGTGGCGGTCCGGCAAAGAGAGAGACCGATACCATGCCTCAGTGGGCAGGTTCTTCCTGGTATTACCTGCGTTATACCGATCCTCACAATGACAAGGCACTGGCAAGTCCTGAAGCATTGAAGTACTGGCTGCCGGTTGACTGGTACAACGGCGGTATGGAACATACCACACTGCATCTTTTGTACTCCCGTTTCTGGCATAAGTTCCTGTATGATCAGGGCGTAGTACCTACTCCCGAACCTTACCAGAAGAGAACCAGCCACGGTATGATCCTGGGATCCAACGGTGAGAAGATGTCCAAGTCACGTGGCAATGTGGTAAATCCGGACGATATCGTACAGGATTACGGTGCAGATACTCTGCGTACCTATGAGATGTTCATCGGTGCCTTTGATCTGAGTGCTTCCTGGAGTGAGGAAGGCGTAAAGGGCTGCCGCAGATTCCTGGAGAGAGTATGGAAGTTACAGGATATATTGACATCCGAGGAAGGCTACAGCGCAGATCTGGAGACCAAGATGCACCAGACCATCAAGAAGGTCAGCAGCGATTTCGAGAACCTGAAGTACAACACCGCCATCGCGGCTATGATGTCCCTGATCAATGAGTTCTACAAGAAGAACTCTATTACCAGAGGCGAATACAAGACACTGCTTACTCTGCTGAACCCCGTGGCTCCTCATATCACCGAGGAACTGTGGCAGACTGCTGGATTCGAGGGCAGACTGTATCAGGCAGCATGGCCTGAGTACGAGGAAGACAAGACCGTAGAGAGCGTAGTGGAGATCGGTGTTCAGGTCAACGGCAAGATGCGTGTGACTATCAATGTTTCCAAGGATGAGACCAAGGAAAATGTCATCAACATGGCAAAAGAAGCTCTGGGTGACAAGCTGACCGGCAACATTGTAAAAGAAATCTATGTTCCCGGTAGAATCGTCAACATCGTAGCAAAATAGTTCAGCCATGGACAAATAAGTGAAATAAAATCATGCAAGCATGATTTTATGATCGAATATGTCCATGAGGTAAATGCCGTCTTATGAACAAAGGTAGTCACGTAGTGATGGAAAGCGTGATAACGCGACTTTGCGAATGGCGTTGGCTGAACGTTGAATAAAATAACTCTTGACAGACATTAAGCCTGCCGGGAGTTATTTTTTTGTGATCGGCTTTTCTCCAGAATATTTTCAATCTGACGAAGCTCCGATTCCGTACTGTATTTTTTGATAGCGGTGATGGCAGCCTGCATTTCCTGCGGGGTAAAAGTCAGGTGTTCCTGTTTCGCTTTACGCATGGCGGGCATGAGAAGTGCCATCATTTCTTTTTGAGTTTTACCGTGCCCCTGGGCAAAAAGTTTCGAGAGAAAATCCAGTTTTTCTCTGGGGATGTCCTTCACGAGATCATCCTGCATCCAGAGGGGTGTCTTGGAATAGTCCATTTTTCTGACCTCCTGTGTCTGATTTTGCAGTGGAAAAAAGACCGGACAACATAGACGGATCCATGCCGGAGAGATCGGAGAAGCCCTCCGGGAACAATTCCTGCATGGTCTGCACCATTTCCATCATTTCCTGGAAATTATGAATATTGTCCATCATTTGTGTGATTTGTCGAAGAGCTGATTTCTGAGTCTCGTCGCACAGGGGCATGAGATCATTACACAGTTCAGTGGCAGTTTCTTCGTTTGCAGAAGAGGGAGCAATGCACAGAGAAGTCTCCGGATGCCTGCGAAAAAGTGTCAGCGTGTATTGCAACTCCGACATTTTTATGTAAACAGCAAGTCCTTTCAGCAGCCGGGGATCCATATAATAAGCCAGTATTTTCAGAATCTGAATGCGGTTGGAAGTGAATAATGTGTCAAAGGCCGCCGCCTTGTCGATTCTCTTATCATCCATGTACCGATACCTTCCTGCAAAAGAGTTACTAGTATTTTATGAGAGCGGCAGCATGCTTATGCCGATCAATCCTTCGGGGTACAGAAAAGTCCGTACCCCGGAGTGATCGTGCCTACAAAGCTCCGGGAGATCCCGGAAAGCAGTATCAGAGATTAGCAACCGCAACCGTTGTTGTTACCGCAGCCACCGCCGCAGAAGCAGGACAGAAGCAGGATCCAGATCAGCCATTCACAGCAGTCATTGCCACCGCAGCCATTGTTGTTGCCCAGCAGCCCGCAGCCGTTGTTGTTACCGCAGCCACCGCCGCAGAACAGCAACAGGATGATCCAGATGCAGCTGTTGCCGAAGATACCGTTACCACAGTTGTTATTGCCGCAGGAATTATTGCAGCCGCAATTTGTAGCAGTTAAGTCACTCATTTTTAGTGCCTCCACATTTTATTTATGCTCTATTGTATGCGGGGGAGCCTGTCAATGTTTCCGGAAAAGACTTGCAATAATTTCCGGATATAGTAAAATATAGATATCTATATAGACATGCATAGATTGTGAAAAGACAGATTTTAATTAAGGATAGATAGATGGCACAGAAGATATATGTGGTAGAGGGGCGAAAGTTCCGCACGGAGGCGGATTATCAGAATGCCCTGAAGGATCAGCAGGTGATCGAGAATCTTCGGGTACAGACGAAGAAGATGAGCCTGGCAGATCAGAAGAAACTGCTGGAAGTGATCCGCAGCGGCAGGTGTAGATTCCATAGTATTCTGGGACAGGATTACATGGAAGAGCTGTCGGAGGACATTCAAAGACAGGAAGGAAAAGTACCGGAAACATCTCCGGCGAAAGGACATTTTCTTCAGAAAGAAAATACAAAAACAATCGGGAAGGCCCAAACTCCCAAAAATAAAAAAGAAGCATCAAAGAAAAAAGAAACTGTAAAAAAAGAAAGTCCTGATAAAAAAGTTCCCAAAAAGAGGCCGACAACAAAAAAGAAGACTTCTGTGAAGAAGAAAGCAGAACCGCAGTTTGACGAGGCAGAGATTGACAAAATCGTTCAGGAAGAATTGAAAAAACAGGAGAAACGAAGGAAACTTCTTGTGGTCTGTTGCAGTGTGATCGCAGTGGCATGCCTTGGCTATTTCGGAATTTATAACTGGTATAACATCCGTACTGCCGATAATTACAAGCAATTAAGTGAATTGAAGGATAAAGAGCCGGCAACCGGTCAGAATCAGGATCCTGTGATCCATTACACCGCGGATGAAACGCAGAGTACGCCCCCTCCGGTACTGGATGAATATAAAAATTTATTAAATAAGAACAAAAGACTAATCGGATGGGTAAAAATTGACGATACTAATATAGATTACCCTGTAATGCAGACAACGGATAATGAATATTATCTGGATCATAATCTGAATCAGGAGTATGATAAGAACGGATCCATTTTTATGGACAAGGACTGTGATGTGCTCAAGCCCAGCACGAACTTCATTTTATATGGACATCATATGAAGAGCGGGCAGATGTTCGGAAGCTTATCTTCATACAGCGAACAGAGCTATTGTGAGAAACATCCCTACATACAGTTTGACACCATCTATGAAAAAGGCCTGTATGAGATCATGTATGTATTCAGATCCCGGGTCTATAGTGAAGATGAAATCGTATTTAAATATTATCAGTTTATAGACGCCCAGAGCGAGCAGGAATTTGACTCCTATATGAATGATATGGCAGAGATGTCATTATATGACACAGGAGTCACAGCTTCGTTCGGTGACCAGCTTTTAACACTGTCCACCTGTGATTACCAGGAGAAAAACGGCAGATTTGTAGTGGTTGCCAAAAAGGTGACGACAAAGGAGTAAAGGATGACTAAGGGTAAAAAGAAGACTAACAGAAGATTAAAAAGGACAGTAAGGAAAACCCTGGGAACATTGTTCCTGATCTCAGCGATCGTAGTGGCAGCGATTCCTACGGAAGGACTGCGTGCGGAGGAAGATGCTGTGGCACAGGCGGCAGGACATACACATGCCGCTACACATACTTCCGGCAGTGCAAAATACAAGGTATCCATCCGGAAAGATGCGTCGGAGAAGGCAGCGGATCTGAAGGCTGGAAGCAATGTCCCGACTATGGATTCATTGATTCCTGTAGTTCCTTCGGGAACAACGATCTATACCACCAGTACGAATGCTGACGGAAGCAACTATCAGTTCGCATATATGGCAGTAAACGGTGTATGGTCAGCCATTCTGCTGGGGTATAATAAGGACAATACTCTGCCGAACAATACGCTGACGATCCCTAATAAAGTAAATGCGTACATACAGCCTACCGGCAACCTTGGTACCGGTAACGGTTATGTGGCAGCCAACATAAAAGGGGAGCCACTTTATTATGAAGCAACAACGGAATACACCCGTATGGTAGATGATATAACCAAGCCAAGATATCAAGATGATGGGAAAACACCGTTGGTGGATGCTACCGGTAAGCAGTTGTATGAACAGAAGGAAGAAACTTATAAAGTAGGAGAGATAAAACCCTGTTATGCTACTGATAATGCATGGAAGGATCTGGATGTTTTAACACAGTTTTATTATTATTCCAAGGGAGCTAACGGTTCCAGCGTAAATGGTGCGGAGGACGGTAAGGGAAACGCAGCAGTATATGCCGATTATGCGATCGCAACTGACAGTGATCACCAGTGGATCAAAGATGCGGAAGTAAAATATATCGGCAACCAGTACCTGGATTCTGCATTTGATGCCCTGACAAATACAAATAAATGGAGTGTTCCAACAGACGGAGGCTATATTACAGCAGCAACTGCTTCCAAGGGTATCTTTGCACAGGCCGGTAATATCGGAACGCTGATCATCGGAGAGGATTTGGTAGGCATCGGTAACTATGCTTTTTATGAATGCACAGGTCTGAATGATGTAGAGTTTGGTAATGGTATTACCGTTATTGGCAACTATGCTTTTGCCGGATGCGGCAGTATGAGAGATGTGTCTATTCCGGAAAAATGTAATCTCGGTCAGATCGGAGACCATGCCTTTTATAACTGTACCAACCTTACAAGCTTTACTTTACCAATAAGTGTAAAGTATATCGGAGATTATGCTTTCGCAGAATGCCGTTTCTTAAGTGATTTTGAAATGTGCAATTCCGGTGACGGAACCAGTGCAAGTAATTTGAAGGAGCTGGGGTGGAATGTATTTGAAAACTGTGAGACCCTTTCTTCTCTGACCTTCCCGGAGAGTTACAATGAAGCTCTGGATATTTCAGCCTTTAAGGGATGTAAGAATCTGAGACACATTACTGCCCGCAGCAAGCAGATGACGTTTACGGAGAAAGAAGATGGGGATGTCTATTGCTTTGACTGCTTTAAGGATATGCTGTCCGGAGATCCGGTAAACGGAACCTTCTACTTTGAAAGCAGGGATGATTCCACACTGCATACCTTCACCAGAGATCATTGTTTTGCATTCAGTTATATTGATTATGATTCCGAGGCAAATCAGTATAAAAGCCTGAATAAATATGAACTTACGGTTCAGGATCTGAATGTGACAGGGGAGAAAGGAAGATCTACTTATGTAGTAAATTCCAACAATGTACTGATATCCAGTACGGTAGGAGAAAATGTATCGAGGCTGGAGATCCCGGATCTTATCGGACCTTATCATATTTATAATATTGACGCCAATACTTTTGCCAACAACTGTAATCTGACCATGGTATCACTGCCTGCCAGTGTTGTATCTGTAGGGGATAACGCTTTCAAAGGATGTCATAATCTGGCAACGGTGATCTTCAATAACAGTTCAGTGGCAATAGGAACAGATGCATTTAAAACGCAGGATTATACAGGAGCAGCGCACAGAGGCAATTGCCCTGGAAAGGTAGAAGTCGACAGTGATAATTCTCCGAAGGTAAAGCTTACCTTTGTCGGAGAAGTTTCGCCGAGCTCCACACCTTACCTGTATGCCATGAGTGAAGATGGAAGATATAATAACAGCAGTCAGCTGAAGACTTATGTCAGATATTGCAGCGGCTGGCCGACCAATCTGGTAGTACAGTACAATGAGGAAAAGGGTGTCAGCGAGCTGATCGATTTCCCTGCTTTTTCACAACTGAGCGGATATACAAATGAAACAAACTATCCTTATCTTACAGCTGCCCAGATAGAGGCGGCAAAAACTGCCTTGAGCAAATATTTGAATGGTGAGCCCAGGACGGAGGATCAGCAGCAGTTTATTGATTCCGCACTGAATGTTGTAATACCTGAAGGTATCCAGGCGATTAAGGACGGACTGTTTGTAGCTAAAGAAGATGCAGATGCTGCAAGCCTTAAGGAAGACAAGACAGTTACGATATACGGTCTGGATGCCATCGAGGTAAATGACTTTAGAAGTGCAGACGGTACCAAAGCTGCAGCACATTTGAAGGGAATTAACATTCTTGGCAATACAGCATCTATTGCAGCCAATGCTTTTGAGGGCTGTGAGAAACTGGAAACGGTCAATATCACCGGAAATATGAGCTCCATCGGGGACTATGTCTTTAAGGATTGTCCTGCCCTGAATGATGTGACATTGTCCGGAACGATCAACAGTCTGGGACTGATTCCTTTTACCGGATGTGACAAATTGAGTAATGTATCGTTCTTAGGAAACGATTATTTCAGCTGCGATAATTCCATTATTTATGGAATGAGTGGCGGTGCCAAAGCAAGGATTATTGAGTGCCTGGAAGGCAGAACCAGTAAATATGTAAAGCCTTCTGAACTGGCAGGGGTTACTTCCATTGCACCCAGAGCATTCCAGGGATGTGATGCCCTGAGAGAAATCGATCTCACGGAAAGTAAGATTACAACGGTGCCGGAATATGCCTTTGCAGATACAGCGGAAATGCGTACGATTAAGCTGCCCACTACCTGTACCACTATTGAAGATTATGCGTTCAAGAAAAGCGGTATGGAGCGGTTGGAGGCGAGTCAGTATCTGAACCTTATCGGCCAGCATGCATTTGATGATCTGCTCAAGGCAAATCCGAAACCAGAGGATGTGGTGATCTGCAGTCCGGAAAACAGTTACTTGTATAATTACGCAAAGTTAAAGGGTTTTACAGTAGATACTACTCCCCTGGTAGAGTATTTTACCGTTAACTTCAGAGACTGGAATGAAGAATTAGGCAGCTATGCTCTGGTACCTGATGCAGAGCAGAGAGTTAAGGGCGGTGAAGCTGCAACGCCTCCAACTCCGGCAGGTAAGAGTGGAGAGGTGTTCCAGTATTGGGATCCGGATCCCAGTGAAATCACAGCAGATGTTACAATTACTGCTATGTACAGCAAGGAAGATCCCGATGCCAACAAGCTGACGGTAACCTTTGAAGACTGGGATGGTACTGTCATTAAGGAAATCAAAGTGTCCTCCGGCGGCAGCATCGCAGATGCGGATCTGCCCAATACCTCCAATCTGGTGAGAGACGGTTATGTCTTCACCGGATGGGACAGAGAACTGACCAATATTACAGAGTCCTTTACCACCAGAGCAGTATACAAAGCTCTGAGTGAAGACGATATTGTCATCCGTTATATTAATAGCGTGACCAAGGAAGTATTCTATCAGACCACGATCAAGAAGGGATCTGTTGCACCCAGCATTCAGACTCCTACGGTCAGCGGATATACTTTCAAGGAATGGTTACCGGATATTGCAACGGCACTTACCGAAGATACAGATTTCTATGCGGTATATGAGACCAGTAGTTCCAATAACGGTGGAACGACCAGCCCGGGAACCGGTACCAGTCCGAATCCCGGCACCAGCACCAGCCCGGGAACCAGTACCAGCCCCGGAACGAACGGTACGACAGCTAAGATGTATACCCTGACTGTTAAGAACGGATCCGGATCCGGAAGCTACATAGCAGGTTCCCAACCGATCATCGTAGCGAATGACCCTGCGGCAAACCAGCAGTTCAGCAGCTGGTCCATTGATCCCGGTAATACGAAGATTGCCAGCAAGGTATTGTCTGCTACAGTAATCACCATGCCGGAAGCAAATGTAACTGTAACTGCAAACTATACGGCAAAATCAAATAGTGGCAACAGAACCAGTACTTCTACCGGAAGCGGTAATTCTACGAATTCCAATTCCAACAGAAGACCGAACAGTACTACAACAGGAAATGTCTCCGGCGGCAGAACCACCGTTGTCATTGACAAGAACGGTCTGTCCAATACCGGTGTGGTATCCGCTACGGTAAACGGATCTTCCGATAACTTTGTGATCAAGATCACCGAAAGTGCATCTGCTTCCGAGGAAGTAGTAAAGGCTCTGATGGCTGAGTACGGCAGTGATCTCAGCGCGATCAAGTATTTCCCGATGGACATCAGTCTCTATGATTCTACTGGTAATACCAAGATCACGGATACTACAGGTTTGTCCATCAGCATTACCCTGCCGATCCCGGATTCTCTGATCACCTATGCAGGTAACAACAAGGTGGCAGGAGTGGTGAACAGTAAGTTAGATAAGCTGACACCGAAGTTCTCCACGATTTCCGGAGTATCCTGCATTACCTTTACGGCGGAGCATTTCTCACCGTATGTGATCTATGTGGATACGAACAACCTGACAGCCGGAACAATCGCAGACAGCACTCCTAAGACCGGAGATGCCATTCATCCGAAGTGGTTCCTGTCTCTGGGTCTTGCATGTCTGTCCATAGTATTCTTCATGAAGAAGGATAAGAAGACTCTGCGCAAGGCAAGAGCCTAGTGAAAATAAAGGATGGGAAGGTTTATGAATCATAAAAAGTGGGTAGTTGCATTGGCATTGATAGCTACCGCATTGATCCTGACACATCTTCCTGTGTCGGAGGCAGATGCGGCAGCGTCTGCCTCCGATTTTCAGATTGAAGGCAGTACACTGACAAAATACAGAGGAAGCGATGAACGTGTCACGATTCCCGATACAGTGGAAGTCGTGGGTGAGAGTGCCTTTGAGAACAATCAGAAGGTACAGTTTGTTGTGGTTCCCAAATCTGTGAAACGACTGGATGCCTATGTGTTCTGGGGCTGTAATCATCTGGAAGAGGTTGTACTTGGCAAAGGTCTTACTTCAGTGGATGAATATGCTTTTTCAGGATGCACCGGACTGAAACAGATCACGATTCCGGATAATGTACAGAGTATTGATGCACAGGCATTTGCCGGATGTACGAACCTTACGGATATTTATATTCCGGACACGGTGACAAGCATCGCAGACGATGCATTCTTAAATTGTGATAACGTAACGATTCATGCGGACGAAGGCAGCGTGGCTGAAAAGTTTGCACAGAAGCTGGCAGAGCAGAAAAGTCAGAGTCCTCTGGTAACGGCAGCGCCGACGGCGACACCGGCGGCAGACGGAACTTCGGATTCACAGGCAACAACAGAGCCTGCCCCCACTGAAACGCCGACCCCTGCACCGACACCGGTGCCCGGAAATGTGATCGGCAGTACCTTTGTCGTAGGAAATCATGCGATGGTTATGATGCTGCCTGAGGAAGAAACTGTGCAACAGGGCTATACGGAACCGGTAGCAGGACAGGAGACCGGAGGAGAAACGCAGGATATCACTGCGGAGGCAGAAGACGGTACGATTCCGGAGTGGAAATATTATCGTGACCAGTCGATCAAAGCAGTGAGTATACCAGAAGGAACCACGGAGATCGGACGCTTTGCTTTTTCCAGAAGCTCGGCAGAAAGTGTGACGTTCCCGGAAGGTGTGACCACTATTGATTATGCAGCATTTTATCACTGTGATGATCTGAATAGTGTGATATTGCCGGATACGGTGACCCGGGTGGAAGCCAAGGCATTTACGCATACCGGATGGATGGATGATTTTGAAGAAAACAGCATGGATGATTACCTGATCAGCGGGGACATTCTGGTGGCTTACAAGGGGGATCTTCCCGAAGTGACCATACCGGATGGTGTTCGTGTGATCGCTGATGAAGTGTTCCGCAGCCATACGGAACTGAAAAAGGTGCATCTGCCTGCAAGTGTCACAAATATCGGTGACAGTGCATTCCCGGAGGGAATCGAAATTATAAATGAATAAGGGTCAGATTTTACCGACACCAGGATAAGAAACCGGCATAAGATAGAATAAGTCTTATGCCGGTTTTGTCTTATTTTACGGGGAAGGAACAAGATGCAGCGGGTAAGGGAACAGGTACAGGTGCCGGAGCAATTGCATAGTGGGGCAGGACGTGTGAAATCTGTGACTGTTGCTGTGCTGGATACCGGAATTGCTTATCATCCGGATCTGGTAGGACGGCTGCTTGATTTTTCCGACTTTGTAGAAGGCCGTTCCTTTCCGTATGACGATAATGGACACGGGACACATGTCTGCGGGATTGTATGCGGAAGCGGAGAACTGTCCGGAGGAAGATTTCGCGGAATGGCACCGGAGGCAAAGCTTGTGGTGGGAAAAGTGCTGGACAGACAGGGGGAGGGCTCCTGTGATTCCATGCAGGAAGCTCTGGAATGGGTACTGCGGGTGAAAAACAGGTATGGAATCCGTGTTCTGAATATCTCTGTGGGGATCGGAGACCTGAAGGAACGTTACAAGGAGCAGATGTTGCGAAAATCTCTGGAATTGTTGTGGGATCATAATATTCTCGTGGTCTGCGCTGCAGGTAATACCGGTCCGGAGGACGGTAGTATTTCGGAGATGGCCAGTAGCAGAAAGGTTCTGACGGTGGGTTGTCATGACGGAAGATATTGTAAAAATGATCCCGGAAGGTGTGAGACGTACTCCGGCAGGGGTAGAAGATATGATGTGACCCGTAAACCGGATATTGTGGCTCCGGGGACAAGGATTCTGTCCTGTAATGCTTTCTGGCAGAACCGGAACGGCAGAATCTACAGACCCTATGTAGCAAAAAGCGGCACATCCATGGCAACACCCATTGTATCCGGGGCGGCAGCCCTTGCTATGGAAAAATATCCGGGAATTACCAATGAAGAATTTGTTCGTCTGCTGTCCCTTACAGCTACCGATCTGGGAGAGGCGTGGAACAAGCAGGGCTTCGGCATGCTTAATGTACGGAGATTATTAGAAAACAAGTAAAAGGATAAAATCACTGGGAAAAATAAAAAATATGATTAAAATAAGTCAATAAAATAAATACCAAAGATATTGACACAAATGGTATGATTGTATACAATGATACGAGAACTGCAAAATGTATTTTTACTGCGCAGAGTAAAAATTATAAAATCTTGCAGATATCGAATGTCAGGGAAGAGAGGTATACCAATGAGAGAAAGTGATGCATTTCAGAATCGTCCGGTCTCCATGAATCCGAAGAACAACCTTTTGGAGATTGAAGAGCATATGTACATACTGGATGATGTGGAGAAGCCGAACGTGTTCCGTAACATGTTCCCTTATTCCGAAATCCCAAAAATACCTTTTAATGATCGTATCGTGCCTCATAACATGCCAAAGGATATCTGGATCACAGATACTACCTTCAGAGACGGACAGCAGTCCAGGGCACCATATACTACAGAGCAGATCGTGAAGATCTATGACTATCTGCATGAACTGGGTGGCCCCAACGGAATGATCCGTGCCAGTGAATTTTTCCTGTACAGCAAGAAGGACAGAGACGCTGTTTATAAATGTATGGAGAGGGGATATAAGTTCCCTGAGGTCACCAGCTGGATCCGTGCCAGTAAGGAGGATTTCAAATTAGTAAAAGAGATCGGAATGAAGGAGACCGGTATTCTGGTAAGCTGTTCCGATTATCATATTTTCCTGAAATTAAAAATGACCAGAAGACAAGCCATGGATCACTATTTGAGCGTTATCCGTGACTGCCTGGAGGAGGGCATCAGCCCCAGATGTCATCTGGAGGACATTACCAGAGCAGATATCTATGGCTATGTGGTTCCGTTCTGCCTGGAACTGATGAAACTGATGAAGGAGTATCAGATCCCCATCAAGGTCCGGGCCTGCGATACCATGGGATACGGTGTCAACTATCCCGGTGCCGTTATTCCCCGTAGTGTACAGGGTATCATTTACGCAATCCATACCCACGCAGGTGTGCCGCATGAGCTGATCGAATGGCATGGTCACAATGACTTTTACAAGGCGGTGTCCAATTCCACCACAGCATGGTTGTACGGCTGTTCCGGTGTAAATACCTCACTGTTTGGTATCGGTGAGCGTACCGGTAATACACCGCTGGAGGCAATGGTATTCGAATATGCACAGTTGAAGGGTGATCTGAACGGTATGAATACCCGTGTGATCACGGAGCTGGCAGAGTACTATGAGAAGGAGATCGGCTATCAGATCCCGCCCAGAACCCCGTTTGTCGGCAAGAATTTCAACGTGACCAGAGCCGGTATCCATGCGGACGGTCTGCTTAAGAACGAAGAGATCTACAACATTTTCGATACCGAGAAATTCCTGAACCGTCCGGTATTGTGCGCTATTTCCAACACCTCCGGTCTGGCAGGTATCGCACACTGGCTGAACACCTATTATAAGTTAAAGGGAGACAAGCAGGTACAGAAGACTTCCGAACTGGTAGCGGAGATCAAAAAGTGGGTAGACGAGGAGTACGCCGGTGGACGTGTCACCGTGCTTACGGATGAAGAGATTGTGGCCTGCGTCAACCGTATCTGCCTGGAGAAGAACCTGAAGATCGGTGAGTAAGAAAATATGGCGGCATTTTTTGCTGCCCGGAAATGAGGATTATAGTGAGTAAGTATGATGTAAAGCAGGAAGTAACGGATAAGTTCTCCCTGCGGGGACGGGTATTTCACAAGCTGAGAGAAGACATCTTAAGCGGAAAATATCAGGAACATGAAGAATTGAAGGAAGTGGCTATCGGCGAGGAGATGGGAGTCAGCAGAACCCCCGTCAGAGAGGCGTTCCGTCAGCTGGAGCTGGAGGGACTGATTCAGATCATCCCCAACAAGGGAGCCTATGTCACCGGTATTACTCAGAAGGATGTGAAGGATATTTACATGATCCGTTCCCTGCTGGAAGGTCTGTGTGCCCGTTGGGCTACGGAACATATCACCAAGGAGCAGATGGAAGAGATGGAAGAGAATGTCTATCTGTCCAAGTTCCATGCCCAGAAGGGGCATCTGGAGCAGCTGGCGGAGTTAGATAATCGTTTCCATGATATTCTGTATGAGGCATGTGACAGCAAGATGCTGGAGCATCAGCTGAAGGACTTCCATCAGTATGTCCTGCGTGTCCGCAAGAAAACATTGGCCAGTGCCAACCGCGGTCCCAAATCCAATGAAGAGCATGAGCAGATCATGGAGGCCATCAAGGCAGGCAATGCCGATCTGGCAGAGCAGCTGGCACACCAGCACATGATCAACGCCTATGACAACATGGTGAAAAACGGTCTGAACGAGGCCTATGCACAGCAGGATAAGCCGCAGGAATAGGTTGCCTGTCTGTGAAAATTACTGTAGAATGTAATTATTCAGAGCCAATGGGCGAAGTAACCACATGAGCAAATAACATGCAGGCATGTTATTCGGCGAAGCCTTGCAGAAGCGATTTTGCCAATGTGGTTCTGGATAGCTATTGCAAAGTAAAAGAATAAATACCGGAAAGGAAATCATTATGGAAAAGATCAAAATGACAACCCCTCTCGTAGAGATGGACGGAGACGAAATGACCAGAATCCTCTGGCAGATGATCAAGGATGAACTGTTACTGCCTTACATCGATCTGAAGACAGAGTACTATGATCTTGGACTGGAGCATCGTAATGAGACCGATGATCAGGTAACCGTGGATTCTGCCAATGCCACATTGAAGTACGGCGTTGCTGTAAAATGTGCGACCATTACCCCCAACGCTGCCAGAATGACAGAGTATAATCTGAAGGAAATGTGGAAGAGTCCCAACGGAACCATCCGTGCGATCTTAGACGGTACTGTATTCCGTGCACCGATTCTGGTAAAGGGTATCGTTCCTTATGTCAAGAACTGGACCAAGCCCATTACCATTGCCCGTCATGCTTACGGCGATGTGTATAAAAATACTGAGATCAAGGTACCCGGCCCCGGTAAGGCAGAACTGGTATTTACTGCAGCAGACGGCACCGAGACCCGTGAACTGATCCATAATTTTGATGGAGCAGGTATCATTCAGGGTATCCACAATACGAATAAGTCTATCGAGAGCTTTGCAAGAGCATGCTTTAGCTATGCCGTAGATACGAAGCAGGATCTGTGGTTCTCCACCAAGGACACCATTTCCAAAAAATACGATCATACCTTCAAGGATATTTTCCAGGAGATCTATGATAACGAGTACAAGGCAAAATTCGAGGAACTGGGCATTACATATTTCTATACCCTGATCGATGATGCCGTAGCCCGTGTCATCCGTTCTGAGGGCGGATTCATCTGGGCCTGCAAGAACTATGATGGTGATGTAATGTCCGATATGGTAGCTACCGCTTACGGCGATCTGTCCATGATGACTTCCGTACTGGTATCTCCCAGCGGCGTCTATGAGTATGAGGCTGCTCACGGAACTGTACAGCGTCATTACTACAAGCACTTAAAGGGCGAAGAGACCTCCACCAACTCCATCGCTACCATTTACGCATGGACCGGAGCTCTCAGAAAGCGCGGTGAACTGGATCAGATCCCCGAGCTGTGCAACTTCGCAGACAAGCTGGAGCAGGCATGCATCAAGACCATCGAAGATGGCAAGATGACCAAGAGCCTGTCCCTGATCTCCACCTGTGAGCATCCCGTGATCCTCAACAGCCTGGACTTCATCAAGGCGATCAGAGAGACACTGGACAGCCTGCTGTAAATTGAGAGTTAGTGAAACAAATCCACGAACGCCCATGGCGGACGGAATGT
>ENA-UOJH01001632-UOJH01001632.1-human-gut-metagenome-genome-assembly--contig:-C148-NODE-1632-length-15910-cov-15.441249_pt1 | contig 15910 bp, 6 predicted proteins | sample MGYA00242345_ERZ723892 | MGnify/ENA metagenome assembly ERZ723892 | reverse complement strand
TTGGTCTTTAAAAAACTGGACTTTTTCAGTGCTCTCGAAGTATCGCGTCCCTACCGTGCAAAATCGTTTGGGAGATTGATACGACCTCTTTTTAAGAAATCATTTTATCATCAGGGTTTTTTCGCCGTGAAACGGCGAGCGGTTTTTATCCTTGGGGCAAAGTGGATAGCCCTCGTAAGAGGGTGGCGGAGGGATTGTGTGGTTGGCGGCATGGAAACTCGTTTCCAATGACGCAAAGCGCACAGTCGCACCGCCAAATGCGAAGCATTCCACGTTGCCCCAAGGCTGTTTTTTATGTTTTTTGTTTTTGATTACATTCACGATTCGGCAACAATGCATAATCTATCCCCAGAAATTTTCTACTGAACCTAAAAAATCTAATCTCTAACCTCTGACTTCTCCAAGAATTGGGGGACAAAAAAAATCCCTGATATCACTATCGGGGATTGCTTAACTAATTAACCTTCTAATACCATTAACATAAACCTTAAACAAAATGAAATAAAAACCGTCGTCACGACGCCAAGAATTTCATAACCTTAAAAACTAATACCATGAAAAACCGATGCAAAAGTACAAGAAATATGTTATACAACATACTTTTTCAGCAACTTTTTGCTTTGATTTAACTTATTTTTGCAATATTCTGCTATTTTAGCGTGAATTTTACAAGCGTTCACACTTTTTCTTGGCAAAAATATTATCTGAAGGCGAAAATGAATGAGTTTTACTGAAATTTGAGTAATTTTGCTCACACATATATAATACGAACAACGAATGATGAGAAAACTATTGTTTGCCCTACTGGCTATGGCTGCCATGCAGATGAGCGGCGCAATAAAAATTGTGGCGATGAGCGACATTCACGCCATGAGCGAGATGCTTGTGGAGAAAAGTGGCGCGGCTATTGACAAGTATGCCGCTTCCGATATGCGTATGATTAAGGAGAGTGCCGAGATTTTGCGCACGGTGATTGGAAAAATCATTGAACAACGCCCCGACATTGTGATGATTTCGGGCGACCTCACGAAAGACGGTGAGCGATTGAGCCATGAGTTTGTGGCAAGCCAGCTTGAGCGACTGCGCGCCAAGGGCATCAAGGTGCTGGTGATTCCGGGCAACCACGACATCAGCAACGCCAACGCCAAATATTTCAACGGCAAGGAGCATCGCACAGCCGCCACCATCACTCGTAAGGAGTTTCGCGACATCTACTCTCACTTCGGCTACGGTGGCAATGTGAAGTGCGACACCGCCTCGCTGAGTTATGCGGCTGAACCTGTGAAGGGGCTGGTGGTGATAGGCATCGACAGCAATCGTGACGAGGAAAACTTGCTGAAGGCTCGTGGCGACTCGGTGAACACCTACCACACCGCCGGGCGCATCAAGGATGCCACGCTGCGCTGGATTACCGACCAGGCACGCTCGGCACGCGAACAAGGCAAACGAGTGGTGGCGATGATGCACCACCACCTGATTGAGCATTTCGACAAGGAAGCCCAACTGCTGGATAAATATGTGGTGGCTGACCACGAGAACGTGCGCAACGAACTGATTAACGCTGGCGTACACGCCATTCTCACTGGGCACCTGCACCTCTCCGACATTGCCCGCGACTACAACAACGGCGACTCCATCACCGAGGTGGCAACTGGCTCGCTCATCACCTACCCTTTCCACTACCGCACCATCACCATTGATGCCGACCGCATGAGCGTGACCACCCACCAGTTGAAGAACATTGCCTCAAACCCACACTTGCTTGCCGACGGCAAACGCCAAGTGGAGCAGGCCGTGCCGGGGTTGCTGAACAGCGTGCTGTCGCGACTGATGGGCAAGATTGAGAAGTTGAACAAAAAGTTGAGTGGCGTGATGGCACTGTTTGGCGGTGGTGAGAGCCTCGACCTTGCCGCTCAGAAAGACAAGATAGCTGCCACATTCCACCGCGAACTCGACGACCTTGCCACCAAGGCGTTTATCATGCTCTACGAGGGCAACGAGGGGCAAAACCCACAGTCGAAAGTGCTGATTGAACAGATGAACGCCGGCATAAAGGCAGTGCTTGCCTCATCGCTCCCTGCTTCACTTGGCGACATGGTGGAGGGCTTCATCACCGAGAACGCCATGCCTATGTTCGACACCCAAATCCGCAGTATGCTCGAAGATCGCAACCACTGCGGCACACCGCAGGAAGTGGTGGTTGACGACCACACCGCATCGTTCAAATTTTGATTATTCGTGCAGCAAATTCGGGACGAATGGTATCTTTTTCGTAACTTTGTGGCGAATAACACTATAAGTGCACCGATGCCGAGAGATTTGCGAGAGGCATCAGTCACCACATTTCATAATTATAACATCAAAATTGCAATAAGAATATATGCCAGAATCGAATTTTATCGACTATGTGAAAATCATGTGTCGCAGTGGCCGCGGAGGACACGGCTCTGCTCACTTGCATCGTGCAAAATACATGCCTAAGGGTGGTCCTGACGGTGGCGACGGCGGTCGTGGCGGTCACATCTTCCTGAAAGGCAACAGCAACCTGTGGACACTGATTCACTTGAAATACACGCGCCACATCTTCGCCACCGACGGCGCACCGGGCTACGAAAACCAGTGCCACGGCAAAGACGGCGAAGACCGCACCATAGAAGTGCCTTGCGGCACTGCCGTTTACGATGCCGAGACGGGCGAGTTTCTCTGCGATGTGACCGAAGACGGCCAAATTGTGAAGTTGCTCCGCGGCGGCCGTGGCGGTTTGGGCAACACCCACTTCAAGACTGCCACCAACCAAACTCCACGCTACGCCCAGCGAGGCGAGGACGGAGTGGAAAAGGCGGTGATTATGGAGTTGAAAGTGCTCGCCGATGTGGGATTGGTGGGCTTCCCCAACGCTGGTAAAAGCACCCTGCTCTCGGTGATTTCTGCCGCCAAGCCAAAAATCGCCAACTATCCGTTCACCACCCTTGAGCCAAACTTGGGCATCGTGAGTTATCGCGGACAGCAATCGTTTGTGATGGCGGATATTCCCGGTATCATCGAGGGTGCGAGCGAGGGCAAAGGCCTCGGTTTCCGCTTCTTGCGCCACATCGAGCGCAATGCCGTGCTCCTCTTTATGGTGCCAGCCGAGACCGACGACATTAAAAAGGAATACGACATCCTCTGCAACGAGGTGAGCACTTTCAACCCCGACCTTGCCGACAAGCCACGCGTGCTTGCCATCACCAAGTGCGACATGATCGACGACGAGTTGAAAGACATGCTTTGCGACCATCTGCCCGACAACGTGCCCACGGTGTTCATTTCATCGGTGGCACAAAAGGGACTTACCGAACTGAAGGACTTGCTTTGGCGCACCATCAACGATGAGCGCAACCGCATACCCGAAACGCTCACCCAGCGCGACCTCAGTGCAAGCCACCGCGTGAAAGAGGAAGACGACTTCATCTTCGAGGCAGAGAAACCAGTGCGCCGCGAAGACGACTTCGACGAAAACGCAGGCGGAAAGATGACATGGGAAGAAACCGACCGCCAGTGGGACGACGAATACTGGGAAGAAGACTTCGCCGACGAAAACGAGAAATTCCAAGTGGTTTCCGACCCCGACGACGCCATCACCAAAGCCGACCTCCAAGAACTCGCCCAACAGTCCACCCCCGACGAAGAAGAAGAATAATCCCACACAGAATAACCCCCACCCAAAATACAACCAAAATCCGTGCAGCCCCCCAGCCGCACGGATTTTCTGTATTTATACAGTACATATAGATGAATCTCATGCCTGAATCTAAATTTGTGTTAAAATTAACATTATTACACTTGTTAATGGTGTGCAATTTGTTTAATTATTAGTAAATTTGCACACCTAAACAGAACTAATATGAATAATACTTTTGCGAAAAGATTGGTTAACGCCAGAAAAATCCGTTGTATGTCACAACGTGAATTATGCAATTCGGTAAATGGCAAGGTTTCGCCAACTGCAATTGCGAAGTATGAAAAAGGGCTAATGATGCCATCGAGTGACGTACTAATTGCGCTTTCAAACGCATTAAATATGAAACTTGATTATTTTTTCCGTCCATTTACAATTGACATTGACCCATCTAAATTTGAGTTCCGCAAAAAATCAAGCATGGGAAGCAAGATGGTAGAGTCTACAAAGTGCCTTGTTTGCTCAGAGATTGAGAAATATCTTGAAATTGAAGCAATCCTTGGAACTACTTCAAATTTCAGTCTGAATTTCAGCAACACCCTTGTTGAAAGCGAAAATGAAGCCAAACTGTTAGCCCTGCGGCTTAGAAAAGAGTTGTGCATCGGCTCTGATGCCATTGTTTCCGCTATCGACTTACTGGAGAACGCTGGTATTAAAATCATTGAGATTGACCACAACAGTTCTTTCTCTGGCACTTGCAACGAGGCTGCAGGTTTGCCCGTAATCGTAGTAAACAAGAATATGAGTTCGGAACGTAAGCGTTTCACCATTTTCCACGAGCTCGGTCACTTGCTGATGCACTGTGCCAACGGCATTGACAAGGAAAAAATGTGCAATGTGTTTGCCAACGAGGTGTTGATACCCTCCGACAAGCTAAAAAATTTGATTGGAGAATCCCGACACGACATTTCTCTTGTTGAATTACAAGCCATTCAGCGAGAATATGGAATTTCTATTGATGCTCTGATGATGAAAGCAGCTCAAACTAACATTATCACCGACAGACGTTTATCATCTTACCACAAAAAAAAGAACGCCCTGCCTGCTTTCAAAAAAGCTATTGAATCAAGCCTTTATCCAATAGAGTGCACTTGTCGTTTCGAGCGATTGGTATATCGTGCACTTGCAAGTGAAGTGATTTCATACTCCAAAGCAGCAACACTCTTGGACAAATCGGTAAATGAAGTTCGCGACACCCTCAATCTAATGTAAATATGGAGATTGTAGTAAATGACACAAACATCTTAATAGACTTATATAATTCTGGGCTTCTGCCTTATTGCAAAAGGCTGAACCTTGAATTTCGAACATTAGATGTGGTCATGAATGAAATAGTGGTTCCCGACCAGCAGAAAGCCATTCAAAGCATTATTGACGATGGCACTTTAACGGTTTTTCCTCTTTCGGGAGCGCAAATCGGCACCGTTCTTCAAAAGGTGGCTGAATATCAAGGAGCTTGCAATTTGTCGGTGGTGGATATTTCTGTAATGGTTTACGCCATTGAAAACAACTGCCGCTTGCTGACGGGTGATAAAAAGCTGAAAGAAAAAGCAACTCTAGAAAATGTGAAAGTGTCAGGCATTTTATTTCTCACAGACATGCTCATGAAGGATACTTCTATCAGCAACACCGAAATGATTACGGCGTTGGAAAAACTTCTCTCTTCCAACAACCGCCTTCCAAAAAAAATCATCAAAGAACGTATCAATACTTTGAAACGTCAATAAACCCAACATTGACTCCGAACATTCATTTCCATCATTCTTGACTGATGGTAGGGAAAACAAATCCGTGTGGCGGTGGGTGCCACACGGATTTTGTTATTTATGGGGATTTAGTGCCTTGTGGGGGTTATTTCACAAGCACTTTTGAGGCAGATGTTGTGCCGTCGGTGTAAACGGTCTGCATGATATATACGCCAGCGTTAGATGGCTTTTCTGCGAAGCGAACGCCATTCACGCTGTAGTAGTAACGAGCAGCAATTGCCTTGCTGGTGGTCACTTCACTTACGCCAGTTGGCTCTGCAACCACGATATTGTAGGTGCGAGTGAATTTGCCAGTGGTTTTGGTGATGGTGGCTGGACCAGTTACTTTAGCATAAACCTTGCCATCGGAAATTGAGAGATTTTCGGAAACAGTCCATTCCACGCCTTCAAGGGCTCCGATAGAGATTGGTTTGGTCACATTCTCGAATGTGTCGCCATCGGCAAGAAGAACAGAAGCCACGAAGAAGTTGTTGTAAGGATTGTCGGCAAACACCTTCAACGATGGGTAGCAGGCTGTTTGCAACTCAAATTCGCTGCTGATGCCGTCTTGGTCAAACATTTCACGAGTGGATTTGCCGATTGGCTTGCCAAACTCGCTTGCCAAGTCGTAAGCGGTAAGTGCGTTCACTGTGGTGTCGGCATAAGCGTTCACCACGGTGTAGAATTTACGAGAGCCTGGATAAGCGGCTGCCACGGTGCTGACATTGCTGCCTTCCGACACAACCTTACCAGCATTGTAACTATCGGCAACGGTTGCGGCATAAGACTCTGCCTGACCGGTGTAAGGTTGGGCGAGAATACCACCCACATTGTCGGTACCAGTCACAGTACCAAAGTTGTAACAGTCGTAAATCAAGAAACGTCCAGCACCTGCAATACCACCCACATCGGTGAGGGCGCCAGTCACGTTGCCCACGTTGAAGCAGCGGTACATTGCCTTAGACTGGCTACCGTTGTAACCTGCGATACCGCCCACATTCTTACCAGCGCCAGTCACATCGCCCACATTGTAGCAATCTTCAACGAATGCCTTGAGTGTGCCACCGATACCACCAGCGAAGCCGTTCTTCTCGTTGGTAGAAGTAATCGTGCCGAGGTTGTAGCAGCGAGCCACATAAGTGGAGTCGCTACCGGTGACAGTAGCGTTACCCACAATACCGCCCACGTGCATTGTGCCTGTTACGGCACCTTCGTTGTAGCAGTCGGTGATAGTAGAGAATACTGTGGCGTTGCTCACAAGGCGCGAAACCACACCACCCACGTATGAGCCATTGGTGCTGACGTCGCTTACGTTGTAGCAGCGAGAAATGCGAGTGCCTGCCAGCATGTTGCCAGCCACGCCACCCAAACTACCAGAGGTAGAAGGAACTAATACGGTGCCAGCATTGTAGCAGCTGTCGATTACGAATGGAGTGGCATTGTTGTGAACCACGTTCAGTGCCACGATACCAGCGGCATAAGCCTTCTTCGCGGTCACTTCGCCCTTGTTGAAGCTGTAACTTACGCCTGATGGGAGCAATGCGTCGCCGATGATACCACCAGCATAGTTGGTGACAGCGGTCACCTTACCATAGTTGGCACAGGCTTTAGCATATACCGAAGCATAACCAGCCACACCACCAGCGTATTGGGTGGTGGCGGTCACTTCACCATAGTTGACGCAACTATCCACAGCCACGCGAGAAGAAGGAGCCGATGCACCAAAAATACCACCTGCGTTAGTGGTCTTGGCGGTCACCTTACCATAGTTGGCGCAGCTCTTCAACTGACTGCCTTCGTAGGCAGTACCAGCGATACCACCAGCCGAAATTGTGCCTGTGGTTGCTACAGCCGCATAGTTCTTAACGTTATAAACCTGACCATACAGAGCACCAACCACACCACCAGCAGAGGTGTAAGCGTTGATCACACTGTTTTTGCCCACAGTAAGGTCGTGTACACAACCCTCAGCGCCCACAACGCCAAACAATCCATAGTTGGCGTCAGTTTTTTCAGTAGCGTTCACAGCCACATTGTCGATGGTGAAGCCACCACCGTTGAAGTCGGCTTGAAATGCCTTTCCGGCACCAGCAATCACAGGGAATGCAGTGTCGGTAAAGTCGAGGTTGGTGGTGAGTTTGAAGTATGAGCCTTCAAAGTCGAAACCAGTAGAAGCGATAAAGTCGCTCACCTTTTTCCAGTCGGCGGTGCTTGTAATCAAGTAAGGCACGGCTTCAGTACCGTCGCCATCAAGAATCTTGCCATTGAGCGAGGTCAAAGGAAGTTCGCGCACATAGCCATCAGCAGCCGAAACGAGCACATCGCTAACTGCGCCTTCAGCAGGCACGGTCACGCTGAGTTTTTCGCCAGCCACGCTGAAGTTGCTGCCAGTCTTCACGCTCCAAGTCACATCGGCTGTGTTGCAGAGTTGAGCAGCCGAGGTCACGTATGCCGCGCAGTTGCCTTCGGCAAATTTCACTACTGAGCGAGCCTGGAGTTTTGCGAGAGCAAAGTCCTTGGCAAACGACAGCATTGGATACACGCCATCAGCCTTGGTCCATGCCGAGTCAGGCAGAGCCACCTTGGCAGAGGCGAGGTCGGCAGTCTTCAGAGCTGTAATGCCCGAAACATTGGCTAAGCCAACGGCGCCCACCTTCTGAATTTGCTTATCGTAAACTGCGTTTTCAAACGTGCCCAAAGTGTTCACACCCACCAGTGCGCCACCAGTAGAAGCATCGTCGGTGCTTACCACGATACCATAGTTCACACCATTAATCACCTTGGTGGGAGATGCGGCTGTAGCCACTTGCGCACCTACTATACCGCCCACTTGCTTACAAGAGCTCACCTTACCTGAGTTGAGCACATTCACCAGCTTAGTGCCAGCGGCTGCGCTACCCACAATACCACCAGCGCCATACTGACGCCCTTCGGCTTGATATGGGTTGAGGAACTTGGCTGCCACATCGCCAGCATTCTGGCAATTTTCGATAGTGGCAGATGTGCTCTTACCTGCGATACCACCAGCGTAGGTGTAACCGGCATACACGTTACCACCATTGAAGCAGCTGCGCACCGTGCCTTTTGCCTTCAAGTCGCCCACAATACCACCGGCTTCAGAGAAGTAGGTTTTCACCGTACCGTAGTTAACACAGTTTTCAATCAAACCGAGGTTTGAACCGGCTATTGCACCACCATAACTGAAGGTGTCGAACAAGCAGTTCTTGCCAATCGTCAGATTTTTCACCACACCAGTTTCACCCACATTGCCAAACAAGCCACCATAATTGTAGCTGTCGTCGCTTCTTGGATTCACATTGCCTGGTGTAGAAGAAGTTTCGTCGTAGAAAGCCACAGTGCTCACCACCATATTGTCGATAGTGTAGCCACCACCGTCGTAAGTGCCGAGGAACTGGAATCTTGCATATTGGTCTTTACAGATAGGCACAAGCGTATCGCCTTCGCAGTCGATATTAGCCACTTGCTTCAGATATTTGCCATCAAAGTTGATGGTTGCTGCATTTGCGATGTGCGAGAGGTCGAAGAGGTCTTTCTTCGTGCGAATCAACCATGGGTTTTCTGCGGTGCCCTCGCCATCGAATGGCATTGGGGCGATGTTCAGAATCACATACTTGCGCACATTGCCCTTGCTCACAAACACGGTATCGGTGTATTGTTGATAGTTGAGTTCGCCCACGCCGTTGTTAAACTTGTAGGCATAGCCACCATCGGTGGTGTATTTCTTGTCCTTTACACCATTCCACACCACATCGTTGGCAGTGCTGTAGGTGAAGTTGTTCTTCACTTGGTTCACATTGTCGCCTTCAGCGAGTTTCAATGCGGCAGAAGATGCGGCCTTGAAGTCGGCAGGGAGTGACTTCAAAGTAGGATATACACCAGCCTCTGCTGTCCAAACGTCGGCAGAGTATCCTTCAGGAGCAGTGCCAGAAGTGAGTTCAGCAGTGCTCTTACCATTGTCGGCTGTCACAGCGGCGATTTGAGCGTCGTAGTAGCAACCGCTACCGAGCGTGATATAGGTAGGAGTACCCACCAAACCACGAGTGCTTTCGGTAGAACCAGTAACCACCATTGCTGAAGAATAGCAGTTGGTGACCACGCTACCGCCTGTAGAAGTGTTGTATTCTGAGCTCTTACCAATCAAACCACCACAGTGAGGGGTGTTGGGGTTGCTCACATAACCAGTGCTATAGCAGTTGTCCACAGTAGAAGTGTAGATCGAGCCAATCAAGCCACCCACATAGCAAGCAGATGCCGACAAGCCCATCACAGTGGCAGAAGCCGCACAATTAGTGACAGCGCCATTGCCCATGATACCAATCACACCACCCACAGCCACTTCGCTGTTGGTGCCATACACACTACCAGAGAACGAGCATTTATCAACCGATGCGGCTGGGCTGGAGGCGTTTGCCTTGCTTACCAAACCTACCACACCACCCACAAACACCTGCTTACCGGTGCCATACACGGTGCCGGTGGCATTAGCGTTGGAAATGCTGCCATACAATGCGCCAGCCACGCCACCGCTATAACCAAGCGAGCGAACGTAAGCCTGCGCCACAGTCACATTGCTCACAGGACCATAAGAACGGCCTACCACGCCACCCACATTATAGCCCTCTGAAGCCACCACTTTTGGAGAGGTCAATGTGATATTGTCAATCTTACCGAAGTTGCGACCAGCCACAGCACCCACATTGTAGCCCAAAGAGGTTATATAGGCGTTGGCCATCTTCAAGTTTTTCACTTCACCCTTTTCGCCCACTTCGGAGAAAAGTCCGCAGTAGTCGTAAGCGTAGTTTTCGATAGAGAAATTGCTGATTGTCTTGCCGTCGCCGTCAAACACACCTTCAAACATATATTCGGTGCTGCCGATTGGGCTGATGGCTTCCTTTGTGTTGGCAAGGTCGATGTCGTTGGCGAGTTTGAAGTACTTGCCAACGAACACGCCACGATATTCCACATCGTTCACCGTTTTCGTAACAGTAGTGCTACGCACGGTGGCGTCGTTTTTGGAGAGATAAGCCAAAGTGGCTAAATCTTTAGCAGTCTTAATCAGATAAGGACTTTCGGCTGTACCCTCACCCTCTAAATCCAAAGTGGGCTTAGCAGGGAATGTGAGGCTGGCAGTGGTGGTGATGTCGGCGCCATCATACATTGCCATAATAGCCTTATATGTGCCATAAGAGGCTTGCAGCCACTTCTTCCATGAAATCTTGCCCGATGCGTAAGTGGCTTCCACAGGGCTGAGGATTTGAGCCGACACCTTGATAGCGCCATCGCTGCCTACGGTTTCGGTAAACGAATAAGCGTTCACATCACCGTAAGTGCTCACCGTGTAGAGCGTTTGTGGGTCGAAGCTTACTGTGCCATCAGGATTGAGGCTCAACAGCAAGTCGGTATATCCAAGCGAACCGGCAGGAATGTGCAGTGCACGAGCCTTGTTGTTCGCCACTTGGTACACGAAACCGAAAGTGCTCTCATCGGTCACGGTGCGGTTGGCAGTAGTCATTGAGCCATCATAGCTCACCTTCTTGTCGTCGATGGTGGCATTAGGTGTTGCCAGCACCGCGTACTTAAACAGACCATTATTCAGATATGCGTCTTTGCTTGGGCCATCGGTAACAAAAAAGCCGAAAGCGTCTTCTATGAAGATTGCGCCATCGGCTACCGTACCCTTCACCTCATCGGTTACGCTGTACACATTATCTTTTGCATTATACTTACACAGTTGCACCGTGTTGCCGTCAATCTCTGCCACTTTTTGGACAGGAAAAGAGATTTCACCCGTTGTCTCGTTCACCTTCGCCTTTATCGACACATCGGTGTAGACGAATGGGGAAATCAACACACTGTCGTCGGCCACCTTTGTCACCGTCGCGTTGTAGGCTGGCACAAGACCTGATGTGCGTTTCGGCATCAGTGTTTTTGAGCCCACAAGCGATGCGATAGAAGCGGAAGCCGCCTTCCGAGGCGCACGCCACGGCCGCACATTTTGCTCGACCTTAGCGGTAGCCCCAAGCTTGAACAGTTTGCTCTTGTCGAGCACCAGCGTACTGGTGTTCTCTGCTGCCGGAGCGAGTTGCACAGGTGCGTTGGTAAACGTCACCTCGCCGCTCTTCGCAGGAGCCTCTTGAGCAAAAGCGTGACTGGCGTATGCTACACACGCCAAACACAACAAGAAAAACAATTTCTTACTCATAGCTTGAATTTGTTAGGATTAATAATATATGAACTTTGGAATATTGCTATATTAACAAAAATCAACCTTTCTATTGCAAAAGTATATAATACTAAAATAAATCGCAACAATATTTCATAAAAAGTTTGATTTTCCTTCACTTTTATTTTTTCACCATAATCAAACACAGGCTCGAAAACAGCATAATTTCAATGCCATATTTTGAGGATTGGCAGATAGCATGGGTATGCAATCGTTTGCATTTGGAAAATAAGTTTTTTCAAAGGCAAGAGCGGAACATGTGGGATATTTATTCGTAAAATTGCAAAGTGATTATCATTTTCTCTGTGCGAGAAGGCGTTTTTGCATAGGTAGTTTTCACCCACCATTTACATTTACTGTATTTCATTTTTTTTCATAATAAACTTTAAACAATGAACAACTTATTTTCCCGTAAGGCTTTTGCCCTGCTCGCATTGATTTGCTTTGGCTTTGCTGCCATGCAAGCGGCTTTTGTGGGTGGCAGAACCGACTTTCGCGACGAAAGTATCTATTTCGTGATCACTACCCGATTCTATGATGGCGACCCAGGCAACAATGCCCAGTGCTGGGACGCACCAGCCTCGATGCACGGCGACCCCGCTTGGCGTGGCGACTTCAAGGGGCTTATCGAAAAACTCGACTACATCAAGGCACTGGGGTTCACCGCCATTTGGGTGACACCTGTGGTGGAAAACGCTTCGGGCTTCGACTACCACGGTTATCACGCCAGCAATTTCAGCAAGGTGGACCATCGCTACGAGAGCGAGGACGTGAGTTTCCAGACCCTGATCAACGAGGCGCACAAGCGCGGCATGAAAATCGTGCTCGACATTGTGCTCAACCACACCGGTAACTTTGGCGAGGAAAACCTCTGCAAGCAGTTTTCCCGCGACTGGACCGCCAACCAATATCTGATTGACGCGTGTATGACTCCTTTCACCCAAAAGGACGGTGGAAAACTCCCCGACGACTACACCGACCTTGCTCCAGGAATGCAATACGACAGCCGATTGGCAATGATGAAAAATACCGACAAAAAGAATCACGACTCGCACAACTATTGGCACCACTTCGGACAGTTTAACTGGGACGACAACACTCGCTGGTATGCACAAATAGCCGGCGACTGCGTGGACCTCAACACCGAGAACCCAGCCACCGCCGAATATTTGATCCGCTGCTACGGCTCGTTTATCAAAATGGGTGTTGACGGCTTCCGTATCGACACAGGCGGTCACATTCCACGCCTCACCTTCAATAAGATGTTTGTGCCCCGATTCCTCGACATTGCCGAGCAATACAAGCACATGCGTGGTGGCACTCCATTCTTTATGTACACCGAGGTGTGCGCACGCTTCCAAGGCAGCGTCACCTATCGCAACCAGCCTTGCCTTTCACCATATTTCTACACTTGGAAAGAAAACAAGGAATATGCATGGAACTACGATTCCACCTACTGGGACACCAAGGAAGTTTACGAGCAGACCAGCCTTGCTTCGCTCGACAATATCGCATCGTGCGAACAGCAGTATGCCGACAACAGCCACGAGACTGATTCCGCAATGCCAACCTCTGCCAACGCCTTGCTGAAGGGTAACGACTATCACACACCTGATGTGAGCATGGCTTCGGGACTGAGCATAATCGATTTCCCTTTGCACTACGCTTTCCACGACATCGCCAGCGTGTGGAACACAGCCATCGAAGGCGACAAATACTACAACGATGCCACCTATAATGTGGTGTATGTGGATTCACACGACTACGGTCCTGGTCCTAACGATGGTCAGCGCTTCAACGAAGGAACAGCACAATGGGCTGAGAACCTCGACTTCATGTTCACTTTCCGTGGCATTCCTTGCCTCTACTACGGTAGCGAAATCGAGTTCCGCAAAGGCGCAGTTATCGACAAGGGTCCGACTTTGGCACTGAAGGAAACCGGCCGCGCCTACTATGGCGGCTACATCACTGGCGATGTGAGCGTGAACGACTTCGCCGATGTGGCAAATGCCAGCGGCAATGTGGCAGCCACACTCAACGCCCCACTCTCACGACACCTGCAACGCCTCAACAAAATCCGCGCCGCCGTGCCAGCATTGCGCAAGGGACAGTACAGCGTGGAGGGATGTAAAGCAAGTGGCGGATATGCGTTCAAGCGCAGATACACCGATGATAATGTGGACAGTTATGTGCTGGTGAGCATCAACAGCGGCGCCACTTTCACCGGTGTGCTCAACGGCACCTACACCGACTGCGTCACCGGCGATGTGAAAACCGTGACCGACGGCACGCTCACCACCACCGCTTGCTCCGGACAGGGCAATATGCGTGTGTATGTGTTGAGCACCGACAAAACTCCAGCCCCAGGCAAGATTGGCGACGACGGTAAATTCCTCTTCACCACAAGTGCAGCCGCCGACCTCCCACAAGACTACGACGGACACGAGGAAGACCTCTCAACCAACGATGGCGAATCGAACGGCCACGGTGCTACAGGTGGAACTACCGACCCATCAACTCCGCTCCAACGCTACACCCCTGCTGTGGAGCAAGACGACAAGAGCGTGTTCTACGAAGCACCATTGAACGTGAATAAAATCACCGCATGGGTATGGAACACCACCGACAACTTCACTGGAAAAAAATGGCCAGGTAAGAGCATGGAACTGATGGGCGTGAATGCCGACAGCACTCGCAAAATCTTTAAATGGACCTACGAAGGCACACTCACCACTATGCCAAGTAGCGTAATCTTTGTGGTTGACGGCAAGCAATCCGACGACCTTGTGTATAAAAACCACGGATATTACATCGACGGCACTTGGAGCAAGGAAATCACCAACTATGTGGCTGGTGCTCCAACCGTGACCATCGACAAGGAGAGTGGCAAATATGAGGGCAGCGTCACCGTCACCCTTACAGCAAGTGTGCCCGATGCAGTGATTGTATATACCACCGATGGCACTGCACCCACCACTTCAAGCCCACAGGCAACGGGCAGCAAGCAACTCACATTCACCGACAACACCACACTCTCTGCCGGCATTCTGCACGAAGGCAAGGTGCGCAATGTGGTGAGTCGTGAATACATCTTCCACGAAGTGCAACCCACCACCGCCACCATCTATCTGAAAGACCCAATGGTGGCACCCAACTTGTGGAGCAATCTCTACTTCTACGCATGGGATGGCGGAATAGCCCTCACCGACGCATGGCCCGGTGTGGCAGTCACCGACACCGACACCAAAATGGTGAAAGGCGAGAAGTTCTACTATCGCACCTTCACCAAGCCCACGGCTGATTATGTGTTCAACATCATCTTCAACCAAGGCGATGGCGAGCACCAAAGTGTGGATATTACAAACCTGACCAGGGACACCTATTTTGAAATTTCGTCAACCACCAGCAAATACACCGTGACCGACATCACCAGCCAATATGGTAGCGTTTTTGGTGATGTGAATGGCGACGGCAAGGTGGACGTGAGCGACGTTACAACCCTCATCAACGCCATTTTAAGCACTGGCACATACGATGAAAAGATGTGCGACCTCAACGGCGACGGCTCTGTTGACGCAAGCGATGTAACCATCCTCATCACCCTGATTTCCCAATCATAAACGAGAGATATTTATCTGAAATAAAAGCAACTCGCCGTTTTATGGCGAGTGGCTTTTATTGTCGTTGGTCACCAATCCGTTTCTCGGTATGGTTGATATTCAATATGATACTACAATTATGGGCGGACGTGAAGTATCGAAAGCACTGAAAAAGTCGGGAAATAGCAAATGTGGTAAAAATCTTGAATAGGCTTCAGCCGTTGGAAACGGCTAATCGTGGTTAACTCCATGCAAGCGAATGAAGCTCCGCAGGAGCAAATGAGCGCAGCTTGGAGATTATGCTAAAGTGGGTATGAGCCTCGTAGAGGGTCGGTTATGGTCAAGAACTATGATGCTACCACGACCGACCGTCTCCGACTCTCACCGCTATATCTGGTCTTATCTCCAAGCTGCGCTCGCAAGCGAGCTTGCATGGAGTTAACCACAACACGCCGTTTCCAACGGCTGGCCACGACATTTTCAGTGCTTTCGAAGTATCGAGAGCACTGAAAAAGTAAAACCAACTTTCAGATTGAAAGTTAAAAATACGAAATAGTCGTTTTACCCTTCTTTTTCTGCCTATCATAGCCTTATTGAGGCGATT
>ENA-UOJH01001624-UOJH01001624.1-human-gut-metagenome-genome-assembly--contig:-C148-NODE-1624-length-15971-cov-5.066160_pt1 | contig 15971 bp, 10 predicted proteins | sample MGYA00242345_ERZ723892 | MGnify/ENA metagenome assembly ERZ723892 | reverse complement strand
TGCGTTAGTACCGGCATCGGCAATGGGCTTAAAGCTGGATAAAGAAAATGCAAAAGAGATTGTCGAAAAAGGAAATTATCTTAAAAAGTTTATCAATGAGCAGGTAACAGTCAAGCATCCGTATCTGGAAATCATGAACCAGGTAACGCATGTGGAATTTTTCGAACCGGGTACAGAAGGGGTTTCGGATGTAAAAAATGCAGTTGTCATTCCCCCGGCAGCGATTGACCGAAGCCCTTGCGGAACCGGTACATCAGCGAAGATGGCACTTCTTCATGCGGAAGGAAAGCTGGCAGTCGGACAGTCGTTTGTGCATGAGAGCCTGATTGGAAGTTTATTCCACTGCCATATCGTTGAAGAGACAGAGGTGGCAGGAATTCCGGCAGTAGTACCGGAGATCAGCGGACGGGCGTTTGTGATGGGAGAGAGTACATGGTTATTCGATCCGGACGATCCATTCCCGGAAGGTTTCTTATTAGGCTAAATCGATAGACACAAAATAAAAGTTTAAAGGTACAGGGAGGTACTTCTGAGGGAAAGAAGTACCTCGGGAGTTCACATAAAAACAGTATAAAGGAGGATACTTTATGAAAAAGAGATGGCTTTGCGGTACGATGGCATTGGTAATCGGAGCGATGGCAATGGCGGGGTGTTCAGGCGGAAATTCTTCTTCATCCGCATCTGCAGCCGGAACCGAAGCAGCAAATAGTGGTTCCAGCGTAGATACTTCCGGAGCGGAGATGACGATCCGTGTAGCACATGTATGTGGAACCGGTTCTCCGTATGATTACGGTGCGAATGCTTTTAAAAAGCTGGTCGAGGAGGGCAGCAACGGACGGATTAAAGTAGAGGTTTATGCAGGCGATATGACAACCGACGAGGTTGAGTGTGTTGAGATGGTTCAGAATAATAACCTGGAAATCGGCTGGGTAGGAACTGGTGCACTGGGCGGATTTGTACCAGATTTAGGCATTTTTGAGCTTCCATTCCTGTTTGAGGATGAGGATAATGTCAATAAAGCATTGGAGGGAGAATTTGGCAATTCCCTTCTGGAGCAGTTAAGCGCGGTTGATGGAATTACAGGACTTGGTTTCCATGAGGATGGCTGGAGAAATATCCTGACTAAAGATAAGACAATTAATACCGTAGATGATATGAAGGGCGTTCGTATGAGAACCATGCAGAATGAAGTTTGCGTGGCAACCTACGAAGCACTTGGTGCTACACCGGTTGCATTGGCATCTGGCGAGCAGTTCACAGGACTTCAGAATGGCGTTGTAGATGGAACAGACAATAGTGCATTATATGCGGTAGCAGATGGTTATATCGAGGTTGTTAATAATATCTGCGATATTCATCATTACTATTCCAGCGGTATCATTGTTGCTTCTTCAAAATGGTATGAGGGTTTAAGCGAAGAAGACCAGAAACTCGTGAAAGAGTCGGCTGTAAAAGCAGGCGAAGAGCAGAGAGCTTGGTTCCTGGAAAATGACGAGGCAAAGATTGCTGAGTATGAAGAAAAAGGTTATACCGTAACACGTCCGACTGATATTGATGCATGGAAAGAAAAAGTTGCTCCGGTATATGATAAGATGTACGCGGCACATCCGACCTGGGAAGGTCTGGTTGAGATGGTTCGCGCAGCGAAATAAAGTACGATAATTTTTGAACTATCGTGTACTCCCGGAGCCTGTTTTCCGGGAGTACATTTACAAAGAGGGGAGAAAAATGGCAGGATTGATTGAAAAACTTCACAAGATTGGCGACGTGATCAATACGGTTGCCAGAGTTGCATTAGGGGTTACGTCAATTGCTTTATGTGTCGCGGTAATCGGCCAGTTTATTTTGCGATGGTTTGGAACTACGATGCCATGGGCAACGGAGTTCTCCTGTTATATCTTCGTTTGGACCACGATGCTTGGCAGTGCCGTAGCAAGCCGTCATCTGCTTCATATCGGTGTTGACATGGTAATTAACTTGTGCCATGGAAAAACACGTCAGTTTATGCTGGTTCTGGCGGATGTGATTTTATTATTCGCACTTGTTTTATTTACAATTTCAGGTTGGAACTATACAGTTGCACAGATTCCGCATCTGGGAACGACGATCAAGGTTTCGCTGGCACTCTTTTATGCAGCTCTTCCGGTCAGCGGTCTCATTATGATTTATTATACATTTGTGCAGCTTCTTGAAAATATATGTTACGGGGAAGCGAAAAAGATTCCTCTTCCGGGGGATGAAGAGTAGGAGGTCAATATGTTCAGCAGTATAATTTTATTTGGAAGCTTTTTCTTGTTTCTTGCATTAGGCGTTCCGATTGCTTTTGTATTGATCGTAGCGACGGTCTCCTATGCGCTTTTAAGTACCGGTGATGCCAACCTGGCGTTGGTTCCGCAGCGAATTATCTATGGTATTAATAGTTTTACCATGCTTTGTCTTCCATTCTTCGCTCTGGCAGGAAATATTATGAATCACGGCGGTATTACCATGCGTCTGGTTCGTTTCGCACAGGCATTCGTTGGACATATCAAGGGTGGTCTGGCGATGGTAGACATCCTGGTATGTATGATGTTTGGTACAGTTTCAGGCTCGGCGGTAGCTGGTACGGCGGCAGTTGGATGCCTGATGATTCCGGCAATGAAGGATGAAAAGTATGATCCGGCGTTTACAGCAGGTCTGACCGCGTGTGCATCCTGCTGCTGCCCGATTATCCCACCGAGTCTGGCATTCGTTATTTACGGTGCGGCAGCGAAGGTATCCGTTGGCGATATGTTTATCGCCGGAGTAGTACCGGGTATCCTGATGGGTCTTATTATGATGCTGGTTGTCTATGTATTTGCAGTGAAACGTGATTTTTCAGCAGGTCCTAAGACAAGCTGGAAGGAAAAATGGGAAGCAACCAGACAGGCACTTCCATGTATCGGACTTCCGATCATCGTTGTTGGCGGTATCATGGGTGGTTTCTTTACTCCGACCGAGGCAGCGGCGGCAGCGGTTCTCTATTCCCTGATTCTGTCGGCATTTGTATACCGGACCGTTGGCTGGAAAGAGCTCTGGAAATCGATTATCGACAGCGCGATCGACAGTGGTACGGTTATGCTGATTGTCGGCGGCTGCTATCTGTTTGGATGGGTTATCTCCAATGAGAGATGGGCAGTTTCTGTAACGAATATGCTGGTTGGTCTTCATACTTCTTTAGCAGTGAAACTGTTACTGGTCAATCTGGTTCTTCTGGTTGTTGGTATGTTTATGGATAGTGCTCCGGCAATCATGCTGGTAGCGCCGATTCTGGCACCGGCGATGGCAAGCCTGGGCGTTGATCCGATTCAGACTGGTATGATTGTCTGCCTGAACCTGACCATCGGTCTGGCAACTCCGCCGGTAGGTGTCTGCTTATACACGGCAACCAATATTGCAAGATGTAAATTTGGAGATACGGTTCGAAATGCAGTACCATTCCTGATAGCGATGCTGGCAGCATTAGCGATTATTACGAATGTTCCGGTAGTATCCAGAATTCCATTTATTTTAATGGGACGATAGAAACGAGAGGGGACGTTGAAGTTGGACGTTCCCTTTTCCTTTACAAAAACACGAATCAAAAATGATGAATAAAAAACATGGAATGATTGATACAAAAAGGAGGACAAACCATGGAAAAACTACCCTGCAGTATCTTCAATGATGTACTCGGTCCGGTGATGCGCGGACCTTCCAGTTCGCATGTGGCAGGGGCGGCGCGGATCGCCTCCATGATCCGGCAATCTCTGGATGCACCGGTGAAAAAAGCGATTGTTGATTTTGATGTCAATGGTGCGCTGGCGGCATCGCATACGGGACACGGAACGGATATGGGATTTGCCAGCGGGCTTTTGAATATGGAGCTGGATGCGCCGGATGTCGCACAGTATGAGGCGATTGCGAAAGAACGGGGATTGGAGATCGAATACCGGATCCTTGATTATGGGGCAGAGCATCCGGGCAATTACCGGGCAGAGGTCTGGGACCAGAATGGAAATGTCGTGCATTGGGAGGCGATCGCAGTCGGCGGCGGTATGGTCGAGATGCAGAAATATGAAGGATTTTCGGTGCAGATAGCCGGAGATTTCTATGAGTTTCTGGTAATTGCGGATGTGGCACTGGGAATTGAGGAAAAGATAGAAGCGCTTTTGCCGGATGCTGAATTTTTCCAGAGCGATCAGAAGAATGATCAGATCTTATATAATTGGAAATTAGCTGTTCCGCTGACAAAAGAGGTGATCCAAGCCGTCCGTGATGTGGCGGGTGTCAGCCAGGCGTGCTATCTTGAACCGGTGCTTCCGACGCATTCCAGCAGTACCTGTCAGGTTCCATTTTCAACGGCAGCCGCCCTGGTTGATTATGCGAAAGAGCATCCGATGGAGTCCTGGGAGTATGCATTGGAATATGAAGCTTGTCGGGGCGGTCAGTCGAGAGAAGCCGTATACCGTCAGATGGAACAGATCTTGTCGGTCATGGAACAGGCGGTTGAGACGGGATTAGCCGGGACAAAATATCGAGATCGTATTCTGGGCGAGCAGGTCAGCAAGGTGGCAGCAGCCGAGCAGGCAGGACGCTTGATTCCGGATCCGATTGTCAATGAGATCATCCGCTGTATCACGGCGGTGATGGAAAGCAAGAGCTCCATGGGCGTGATCGTAGCAGCACCGACCTGTGGCTCCTGCGGATGCCTGCCGGGAACGGTCATCGGACTGGCGCGGGCGCTGTCACTTCCGAGAGAAACGGTAGTACAGGGACTTCTGGTTGCGGGTCTGGTCGGTGTCTTTTTCGCAGAGGAAGCGACGTTTTCGGCGGAAGTAGCAGGATGCCAGGTAGAGTGCGGTGCCGGTTCCGGTATGGCAGCGGCGGCACTCACGGCGATGATGGGCGGAACCATCGAAAATTGTATGGATGCGGCGTCCGTAGGGCTTCAGAATATCACAGGGCTTGCCTGCGATCCGGTCGGAAACCGTGTTGAATGGCCATGTCTCGGCAAAAATATCATGGGCGGAAGCAATGCGCTCGCCAGCGCCAATATGATACTGGCAGGTTATGACAAGGTGATCCCGCTGGATGAGACGATAGGCGCAATCTATGAGATCGGTCTGTCGCTGCCGCTGGAACTGCGTTGTACCTTTGGCGGTCTGGGTAAGACAAAGACTGCCCGGGAGATTCTGAAGCGGTCCGACGCGCATTTTCCGGGGGAAGAGGTGCGGTAGAAGTTTGTAGATGTGCGTAAAAATGGCAGCATTTATGGAAATGTGAAATAGGACAAAAATTGATTGAGTGACTCTGTGGAGATACTATTCTTGTAACGGTACATCTACAGAGTCATTTTTATGGTTTAAAGCTTTGATTTTGCTGTAGCCGGAAAGATGAGAGAAAAGAAAAACTCCGTAGAAACAAGGTATTTTCCTGATTCTATGGAGTCTTTTATAAATAACAATAGCAGATTTTATAGCGCCGTCGCCTTCGGCAGACTGAAAATAAATTCCGTCCCCACGCCCTCGGTGCTGACAACGTCGATATTTTCCCCATGTGCCTGAATAATCTCTTTGACAATCGCAAGCCCCAGCCCGGTGCCCTTTTTATCTTTTCCGCGCGATAAGTCGGTCTTGTAGAAACGTTCAAAGATTTTCTTCTGGCTGTCCTTCGGGATGCCGATGCCGGTGTCTTTGACGGAAATGAAGATTTTTTCATACCGGATGGAGGTCTGGATGTAAATGATCGAATCCTCGTGGCTGAATTTGATCGCGTTGTCGATCAGGTTGTAGAGAACCTGCTGGATTTTTCCGAGATCGGCGTAGACCATCTGGATGCTATCCGCAAAGGTCAGGTCAAACGTGATGCCTTTCGCGCTGCACGTGCCCTCGAAGGTTGCGGCGGTATCCTTGATCGTCCGGTTGATATCGAAATTTGTCCGGGTTAAGTAGCCTTTGCTGTCCAGGGAGTTGAGTGTCAGCATGCCTTGGGTCAGCTTGTTGAGGCGTTCGGTTTCGGAAATGACGATGTGCAGGTATTTATGATAGAGTTCCTGCGGGATTGTGCCGTCGAGAATCGCCTCGAGATAGCCCTTGATGGAGGTCAGCGGCGAGCGGAAATCGTGCGATACGTTCGCGATGAAATTGTGCTGGTACTGTTCCATTTCATTTAACTCGCTGGACATATAGTTTAATGTGCTGGCGAGATAGCCGATCTCGTCGTGGGTGGTAATCGGGATATTGTGTGCCAGGTTTCCGGCTGCATATTCATTGGCTGCGACCGTAATCTTTTTGAGCGGGAAATAGACCACTTTTGTAAAAACAAGAAGAACCACCAGGGATAGGAAGAACAGGATGATCGATGTTATGTAAATAATATTCAGAAATCCGTTCTGTTCCGCCTCAATGTTCTGGATTGGCATATGAATCACGATGTAGCCGTAGGTCTTCATATTGCCTGTGATCGGGGCGGAAACGGAGAGTACCTTGCTGTCAAACAGGTTGTAATACTGTCCGATGGAATAGAGCCGGTTGCCCTGTGCGGTCGGGTCGAAATCGTCGATTGCGATGCCGGTACGACTGTCGCTACTGTCCGCAACGATGGTGCCCTCATGGTTCAGGATCCAGATATCCGACTGCAGATAGGCGGAAACCGCCTCGATCTGTGGGTATGCCGAGTCGAGATTGATGGTTTTGCCCTCGTAGGCTTTGCTGCACCGATCGGCAATCATTGTCGCCTCGTCATACAGAACCTCCGATTCGCGTTCCACCAGATGGTGGTAGGTCATCTCAGATGAGATGGTCGCGATCGTGATGAATCCAAGCAGACCGAAGATGAGATAGCCGATCAGCAGTTTATAATAAAGAGAATGTGTGTAGTGGTTTGATTTCATGGTAAACCTCCGGTTACCTCTTCACGTAACAGTTCAGTTCCTTTACTAACAGTTACCGTTTTACCTCAAATTTATATCCAATCCCCCAGACGGTCGTCAGCGCCCACTTGTCGTTGCCCTTGATTTTTTCACGGAGCCGCTTGATATGGACATCTACCGTCCGCGTGTCACCGATGTATTCATATCCCCAGATATGGTCGAGAAGCTGCTCCCTTGTGAATACCTGGTTTGGTGAGGACGCGAGGAAATAGAGCAGTTCCAGTTCCTTCGGCGGCAGCTCGATCGAGTGTCCGTTGTAAATGACGGAGTAGTTCGTCAGGTTGACGATGAGATCCGGATATTCGACAAAATTGCCATGCTGTTCGGTCACGGACGATGCAGGCGTCTGCACTGGCGGCTGGTAGCGCCGCAGAACGGCTTTGACTCTGGCAACCAGCTCTTTCGAATCGAACGGTTTGATCATGTAGTCGTCAGCGCCCAGCTCCAGTCCCAGCACTTTATCAAAGATTTCGCCCTTGGCGGAGAGCATGATGATTGGTACCTGGGAGGTGCTTCGCAGTTCCCGGCAGACCTGATAGCCGTCGATGCCCGGAAGCATCAGATCCAGGAGAATCAGGTTGGGCTGAAATTCGGGAAATACCCGGAGAGCTTCTTCCCCGTCTCCGACAATTTTCGTTTCAAAACATTCTTTCGTCAGGTAAAGTGAGATTAGTTCAGCAATGTTGTAGTCGTCATCTACGATGAGAATGCGCTGCTTTTCAGCCATGTTGATTCCTCCTGTTTTTTTGGATATTTGTAACTGTTCAGTACCTTCACAGTTATGGATATTTCTTATTTAAATGTCACGATTGTAACGCCTGTATCGCCTTCGCCAAACTCGCCAAGCCGGTATTCCTTGACATAGCTTAATTTCTTCAAGTGGCGGTGTACGCCCGCTTTCAAAGCGCCGGTTCCGCGACCATGTACGACGCGGACCTGCGGAAGATGCGCCAAGTAGGCATCATCCAGGTATTTGTCGAGTACCGGGATCGCCTCATCGACGGTCATGCCAATCAGGTTGACCTCCGGCGATACGCTGAAGGACTTGGACATCTTGATCTTGCTGCTTCCGCTTCCGGAGCCGCGGGAACCGCCCGTATGCGTGCCGGAAAGTCCCGGTCCGGTGATGGATGCTTCCTCGACCATTTCCAGATCGCGGATATTGACGAGGGAGCGCAGAATTCCCATCTGTACATACAGATCGCCCTTGGCGTTCGGCAGGGAGCTGACGGTTCCCTTTAAATTCATCGAGAGAACGCGCACGGTATCGCCGAGACGCAGCTTTTTCGCGGAAACGGCTTTTTTCGGTGCAGCGGTTTTCTTAACTGCCAGTTTCTTGTCTACATCCTGGATCTTGCCGCGCAGCTTGGTCCGCTCAGCTTCCAGTTCTTTATTGACGCCGGAAGACTTGGCAAGCTTGTTGATGTTGCGGATCGTCTGATCGGCGGTGTCCTTCGCATCCTGAAGGATCTTCTGAGCTTCCTCGCGGGCTTTGGAAAGCATTTTTTCCTTCTGCTCGGAGAAACGTTTTTCCTTTTGCTGGAGGCGGTTCTTCAGCGTTTCAATTTCCTGTTTATAGGAGGCGATCTCTTCGCGCTCTTTTTCAATGGTCACGCGGCTGTTTTCCAGATTGGCAAGCAGATCCTCGAAGGATTCGTCCTTCTGCTCCATCTGGTTTTTCGCCTCGTCGATGATATAATCCGGCAGCCCCAGCTTGCGGGAAATGGCAAATGCATTACTTTTTCCTGGAATACCGATGAGCAGGCGGTAGGTCGGGCGGAGAGTCTCGACGTTGAACTCGCAGCAGGCATTTTCAACGCCTGGCGCGGTCAGCGCAAAGACTTTTAATTCGCTGTAATGCGTGGTTGCGATCGTCCGGCAGGTCATGTTGTGCAGGAAATTTAAAACCGCAATCGCCAGCGCCGCGCCCTCGGTCGGGTCGGTACCGGAACAGAGCTCATCGAAGAGACAGAGCGAATTGGCGTCCGCCTCATTTAAAATCGAAACGATATTCGTCATATGGGCGGAGAATGTACTCAGATTCTGCTCGATGCTCTGCTCATCGCCAATGTCGGCAAATACATTGTCAAAAACAGCCAACTCGGATCCCTCAAATGCCGGGATATGGAGTCCTGACTGCCCCATCAGGGTAAAGAGTCCGACGGTTTTTAAAGAAACGGTTTTACCACCCGTGTTTGGACCCGTCACAATCAGAAGGTCAAACGAATCGCCAACCCAGATGTTGATCGGAACGACCTGTTTCGGATTTAAGAGCGGATGGCGTCCGTCCTTGATATTGATATACCGTTTGTTGTTAAATTTCGGTTCCACGCAGTTATAGTGGCGGGAAAGAGCTGCCTTTGCGAAAATAAAATCGAGCTCTGCCAGAATCGAAAGATCCGAGAGGATCGCGTCGGTGTAAGGCATAAGCTGGCTGGAAAGAGCTGCCAGAACAAATTCAATTTCCCGTTTTTCCTGGATTTCCAGCTCGCGCAGTTCGTTGTTCAGCTTAACGATCGCGAGCGGCTCGATAAATACAGTCGAACCGGTCGAGGACTGGTCATGTACCATGCCTGGGACCTGGGATTTATACTCAGCCTTGACCGGCAGGCAGTAGCGCCCGTCGCGCATTGTGATGACGGCATCCTGTAAATAGGTCCGGCTGGAATTTAAAATAGAATTTAACTGGGTATGGACGCGTCCGCCCACGATCTTCATGGAGCGGCGCACTTTGGCAAGTCCCGGACTTGCGTCATCGCTGACCTCATCCTCGGATGGCAGGCAGCGCTTGATCTCATTGTTGACCGGCGTCAGCGGATCCAGGGCGCGGAAGCGCTCATCAAGGGAATCATCTGGAAATTCTTCGGATTTCTCATGGCGTCCGTAGCTCTGCGCGCGGGCAGCGACTGTCAGCAGGGAGCTGACAGCGAGAAGCTCCGGGATCCCCAGGGAACTTCCGATTTCCAGACGTTTCATGGAACCACGCACATCCTTCACGCCGCCGAAGGAGAGACTTCCCTTCATGCGGACGCGCGTCAGGGCATCGGTCGTCTCCGTCTGGCTCTGCCGGATCGTCCCCAGATCACAGGACGGCTGCAGTTCCCGGCACATCTGTTTTCCCATCTCCGTGGAGGCGTACTCCGTGAGCTGGTCGATGATCTTTGTATATTCGAGAGTTTTTAATGCTTTTTCATTCATGTTGTGGTAATCCTCTTAATTTAAATGGTGTTCACATGATACCGTGACCACTAAATTCGTGAAAGACCTCATTAAGTGGTCAGGTATAAGTTCTCACTAGACTCGAAAAGACCTCGTCAAGTGTTCACATTATATCACATTCCCCGCCGTCTAGCCAAGCATTCGCACTTTTTTCTTGCATAACCTTAAGAAGGAAAGTATAATTAGGATATGTTATGCAAAGGGGAAAGTGAAATGCCGGATTCAGAAGAACTTGAAAAAAAGGAAAAACGGGAATTCATGAGAGAAACGATAGTGAAGCCGCCGCTGACCAGAAAACAGATTGCGAAGCGGGTGGCTCTCTTTGTATGCGCGTCAGCCGTATTTGGAGGAGTCGCGGCGGTTTCGTTTGCGGCGGTAAAGCCGTTTGCGGATCGGTGTTTTCAGGAAAATGGGATGCAGGAGACATCCTCAGTCGAGTTTTCCAAGGACGATCCGGACTCTGTTTCGCCGTCGGACGGTGCAGATGCGGATATGACAGCGCAGCCGGAACAAATGGAGCAGGAGATTGATGAGGCGGTCAGCGAGGCGCTTTCCAGCTATCAGTTTTCCGTAGACAATTTCAATTCGATGACGTCGGTGCTGCGTGGAATCGGGGAACAGGGTGATAAGTCGATCGTGACGGTCAGCTCCGGCAAACAGGATACGGATATATTTGGAAACCCGGTGGAAAATACGGGTGATTATGCAGGTGCAGTCATCGCGGAGAGTGATGGAGAATTTCTGATCTTTACTTACGCCGATGCGGTGCGGGCGGCAGATTCGATCAATGTGAGATTTTCGGATGGAACGAAGATCGCTGGTACAGTGCGCCAGATTGACGAAGTGCTCGGAATGGCAGTTGTGGCGGTGCCGTCCGGCAATCTGCCGGAAGAAGAGCGGAAAAAGGTGCAGGTGCTTTCACTTGCCAATTCATATACGGTCAAGGCAGGCGATGTCCTCGTAGGTATCGGCGGTCCGTCCGGACAGGTGCATTCGCTTTCGTTCGGAACGGTATCCTACGTGGCGCGCAATGTGCAGATTACAGATGGACTGACGCGGATCCTGTATGCGGATATCAGCAGCAATTCGCAGACGGGTACCTTTTTGATCAATACAGCCGGAGAGATGGTCGGCTGGACATCGGAGTCCTGCCGCAGCGAGAGCTGTACGGATCGGACGGCGGCGTACACCATTTCCAGCTACAAGCCGATTCTGGAGCGGCTGACGAATGGCGTTTCGGCGGCATATCTGGGCATCCTGGGACAGGATGTGAGCCGTGCGATGCAGGGGAGCGGCATTCCGGCGGGCGTTTACGTGACGGAGGCAGTCTCCGGCAGCCCGGCATATGACGCTGGCATCCAGCCCGGCGATATTATTGTGAAATTTGGCACAAAGGAGATCGGAAGTTTCAAAGATCTCCAGGCGCAGATTGAAAATTCCGCGAGCGGCGTGTCTGTATCGGTAAATGTGATGCGGAAAGGGCGCGACGGATACACGGAAATTCCATTTTTGGTATCTCTGCGCGCCAGATAGAAATTCAGGAGGATATAGGCAGAATGAGATATATTGAACAGTTCCGGGAAGGAATGAGAGTCTCGGACGTATATTTATGTAAGACGAAACAGCACGCGGTGACGAAAAACGGAAAAGAGTACGCTTCCGTGCTGCTTCAGGATAAAACAGGCACGGTAGACTGCAAAATCTGGGATTTAAGTTCCCCGGGCATCAATGATTTTGAGCCGCTGCAGTACGTCTATGTGGACGGCGATGTGACGGTTTTCCAGGGTTCCAACCAGTTAAATATCAAGCGCATACGCAAGGCGGACGAGGGCGAGTATCAGGAAAGCGATTACCTTCCGGTCAGCTCAAAGGATATCAAGATAATGTATCAGGAGCTGACGGCTCTGGTGCAGTCTTTCCAGAATCCGTACCTGAAAAAGCTGGCATCCAGCTATTTCCTGGAAGATAAGGCATTTGTGAAGAAATTCTGCTTCCATTCGGCGGCGAAGAGTGTGCATCATGGTTTTGTGGGCGGACTTTTGGAACATACGTTAAGTGTTATGAAACTCTGTGATTTCTACACGAAGTCATATCCGGCGCTGAACCGCGATCTGCTTCTGACGGCGGCGCTGTTCCACGACATCGGAAAAGTGCAGGAATTATCCGCATTTCCGGAAAATGATTATACGGACGACGGTCAGCTCTTAGGTCATATCGTGATCGGCACGATGATGGTTGCAGACCGTATTAAGGAGATTCCGGGATTCCCGGCAAAGACAGCGGCGGAGTTAAAGCACTGCATCCTTGCGCACCACGGCGAATTAGAGTATGGTTCCCCGAAGAAACCGGCGCTTCTGGAGGCGCTGGCATTGAATTTCGCGGACAATACCGATGCGAAGATGGAGACGATGCTGGAAGTCTTAAAGAGCGGCGGGGAGAATCCGGGCTGGCTCGGATATAACCGTTTTCTGGAGACGAATGTGAGAAAGACGACGCCGACGGAATAATAATAAGATAACAGACATCTAAAATGAGTCTAAATGTATATAAGAAAAAGAAAACAGCGCTGCACAAGCAGATGCTGCCTTGCAGAAGCGGGGGAACGAAAAAATAGGAATCAGGACTCACCACCTAAAGAGGTGGGAGTCTTCTCGTTTCATAGGAAATTGCGTCCTATGAAACAAAAAACGCTCCGCGGGATGCGCACTCGCGCGAAGAAGAAACATGTCGCAAGCGACCGCGCTCGGCACGAGAATGTGCCAAGGCACATTCTTTTTTAACTGTGATAAATAAGAAAAATGGAGAAGGATACCAGGAAGGTACAGCGGTTCAGCAGGGATCGCACTTTTCTGATATCCTTTTGTTTCATAAAGAAAAATATAGGGGTACAACAGAAAATATGAAAAAACGAGAAAATACAGGCAAAATCATTGGAAAGGTGTTCGGAGAAGCCAGGGCACTTGGCGTCACTGCCTTAGCGGCGGCAGTTATACTTTCCGGATGCGGAAACGCTGGAAATCAGGCGCAGAAAGGCGGTTCCGGCGCAGAACAGACGGAAAATGTTGAAAACGGCGAAAATGCAGCGGAAAATACCCAAACAAGCGTTATTATCGCGATGCCGCCGACTTCAGAGCCGGAGGCGGGCTTTGATCCGGCATATGGCTGGGGCGCGGGCGAGCATATGCATGAACCGCTGATCCAGAGCACCCTGACGGTGACAGAAGCAGATTTGAGTATCGGGTATGATCTGGCAACAGATGTGGAGACCTCCGAGGATGGAATGACATGGACGGTGACGATCCGCGACGATGCGAAATTCACGGATGGCGAGGCGCTGACCGCGGAGGATGTGGCATTCACTTATAACACATTGAAAGAGACGAGTTCCGTCAACGATTTTTCAATGCTGAAACAGGCGGAGGCGATCGATGATGTGACGGTTGTGTTTGAGATGGAACGCCCGTTTGCTATCTGGTCATACACGATGGCGGTGACGGGAATTGTGCCGGAGCATGCATATGGAACGGATTACGGCACACATCCGATCGGTTCCGGGCGATATATCCTGAAACAGTGGGACAAGGGGCAGCAGGTGATTCTGGAAGCCAACCCGGATTATTATGGGGATGCGCCGAAGATGCGGCAGGTCACGATTCTCTTTATGGAAGAGGATGCGGCATTTGCGGCGGTGCGCGCCGGGCAGGTGGATGTGGCGTACACGGCGGCATCCTATGCAGACCAGTCGGTTCCAGAATTCAGTCTTTTGGACTGTGAGACGGTGGACAACCGTGGATTTAACCTCCCGGCAGTGCCGGAGACGGTACGGGAGGATGGCGTAAAAATCGGCAATGATTTTACCGCGGATGTGCAGGTGCGCCGGGCGATCAACCTGGCGATTGACCGGCAGGAAATGATCGATCATGTGTTAAATGGTTACGGCAGCCCGGCATATAGTGTCTGTGACAAGATGCCGTGGTACAACGATGAAATGGAGAACATTTCCTATGATGCGGAGAAAGCGGAAGAGATGCTGGATGCAGCGGGATGGAAGAAAAATGCCGACGGCATCCGCGAAAAGGATGGAGTGAAAGCCATTCTGGAATTTCTCTATCCGACCGGGGATTCGGTGCGTCAGGCGCTGGCAGCCGATACGGCGCAGCAGTTAAAAGAGATTGGAATTGACGCATCGATCCGCGGCACCGGCTGGGATACTGCGTATGACGAGGCACAGTCGCAGCCGCTTCTCTGGGGCTGGGGCGCGCACACGCCGATGGAATTTTATAATATTTACCATACAAAGGCAGATACGGGGCTGGCAGAATATTCGCCGTATGCGAATGAGACCGTGGACGCTTATATGGATGAGGCACTGGCAGCACCGGATCTGGAAAGTTCATATGAATTGTGGAAAAAGGCGCAGTGGGACGGCGAGACGGGCGTTTCAGCCGAGGGTGATCTTCCGTGGATCTGGCTGGTGAATGTCGATCATCTGTACTGGGTGAGAGACGGGCTTCATGTCGCAGAGCAGAAGGTGCATCCGCACGGTCACGGCTGGTCCATCGTCAACAATGTCGATCGGTGGTACTATGAGTAGGATGAAATGGTTTGGGCGCAGTCTGCTGCACCTGATTCTGCTGCTTTTGGCAGTCAGTCTGGTATCGTTTCTGCTGGTGTCGATGTCTCCGGTCGATCCGCTGCAGACGAATGTCGGGCAGACGGCGCTCGGCTCGATGGCGCCGGAGCAGATCGAGAAGCTGCAGGCGTACTGGGGCGTTGGTGTGCCAGTCTGGAAGCGCTTCTTTAGCTGGATTTCGGGCATCTGTCATGGTGATTTTGGCATTTCCCTTCTGTACCGCAGACCGGTGCTGGAGGTGATCGCGGAAAAGGCGTCTGCGTCAGTGTGGCTCCTTCTGTCTGCGTGGCTGTTTTCGGGAATCGTGGGGATATTTTTAGGAATTGCAGCGGCGGCAAAACGGGGCAAGTGGGTGGATCGCCTGATTACGGGCTATTGCATCGTGATCGCGGGAACGCCGTCCTTCTGGCTGGCGCTGGTGCTGCTGCTTCTCTTTACAGTGCAGCTTCCCATCTTCCCAATCGGGTTCAGTGTCCCGGTGGGAATGGCGGCGGACGAGGTCAGCCTGGCGGATCGCCTGTATCACGCATTTCTGCCGGCGTGTACGCTGGGACTGACAGGGATTTCTTCGATTGCGATGCACACGCGCGAAAAAGTGATTGAGATTCTGGAAAGTGATTACGTACTCTATGCGCGGGCGCGGGGCGAGAGCGGCTGGCGGCTGATTTTCCGGCATGGACTCCGCAACCTGCTTCTCCCGGTAATTACGCTGCAATTTGGCTCGATCAGCGAGATTTTCGGCGGTTCGGTGCTGGTGGAACAGGTCTTTTCCTATCCGGGCCTGGGGCAGGTGGCGGTCACTGCGGGGCTGGGAAGCGATATCCCGCTTCTGCTGGGAATTACACTCATCAGTGCCGTGCTTGTATTTGCAGGAAATGCAGCGGCGGATGGGCTGTACCGGCTGGTCGATCCGAGACTTAGGAAAGGAGGCAGGGCATGAGAAAGAAAACACTCTGGCTGCTGGGAATTTCCCTCCTTTTCCTGATTCTGGTGACATTGCTTGGAATCGTCTGGGAGGATGCCGCACAGCAGGTCGATTTTGCGAGAAAAAACCTGCCTCCGGGAACTGGCGGGGTGTTTGGAACCGACTGGATGGGGCGGGATATGCTGAAACGGACGGTTGCGGGGCTTTCTTTAAGCATCCGGCTGGGGCTTCTGACCGCGGCGATCAGCGCCGTAGTGGCATTG
>ENA-UOJH01001612-UOJH01001612.1-human-gut-metagenome-genome-assembly--contig:-C148-NODE-1612-length-16020-cov-204.023364_pt1 | contig 16020 bp, 13 predicted proteins | sample MGYA00242345_ERZ723892 | MGnify/ENA metagenome assembly ERZ723892 | reverse complement strand
AAATAACACCATTTTTTATGCCGGATTTTTGATTCGAATTTTGAACACCCTACCTGTAAGGGCAAAAGCTTTATAAATTTCCGTGTGAGTTTTAAAGCTTTTGCCCTTACAGGGCGCCAAGTTTGCGAACATGATAACCCAGGGCGATGCCCTGGGCTAAGAGCTTCTGCCCTTTCAGGGCGTGCTGCTTCTATGAGCTTCTGCCCTTTACCTTTGCTTTACCCTTCGGCCCGCGATTTTCAATTCCGCTACGCGCCGGTGACCGCTGGTTCAGGGCGTGCTGCTTCTATGAGCTTCTGCCCTTTACCTTTGCTTTACCCTTCGGCCCGCGATTTTCAATTCCCTTCGGCCGGTGACCGTCGGTTCAGGGCGTATTGGGTAATTTCAACTATACAGGTCGAAGAATATTGTTACATGTTTTATTTGAGTCCACAATAGCTATTGGCTATAACTTCTATAACTTCCGTAAAGTGAATGTGGAGTAATATAGCTGTGTTTGGCTCGTTTGGGTGTCGCATTCCTACGAAGTAGACACCTGAACATAGGAATGCGACACCTTTTTCGGATGAAAAACACTATATTTGCGACATGAAAGAAATGATAGAAACCATGCCAAGGATAGAATTAGCCCTGATCATCATCGGGGTGTTTGTACTCGTATTATGTATTATCTTCGGCCTTCCAATACCCATTTCCATGCAGGTTTTATTTCTATTCGGAGTCCATCACGCACAATCTCCCCTTCATCCTCATAGGTGATTATCATAGCTCTCTTCAGAGGATGCAAACCATGCAAGGCTACTAATGCTTTCACTTCTCGCTCTATGGTTTCCCCATCGCTCATCTGATAGCTCGCCTGAACAGCTAACCCCTCATCTGGCACATAGAAATCAACCTCTATGTTTTTATTATAATAGTATAAGCCCTTGGCGTATTTCTTGTATAATGTAATTGCGCAAAGGTTCTCCAGCAGAGAGGTGTTCGGATTGTTGATGAAGAGATGCAGCAGCCCATTATCTACAATATAATGTTTTTTAATTGTTTCTTTCTCCACGAACTTGGAAACATAATTGTCAATAGAAATCAACAAGCATGATTCTTGCAGATAGCGAACATACTCCATTACTGTTGATGGGCTACATGGAGTACCGGTTGCTTTTATCAGATTGCTCAAACGATTCAAGGAGCATGGCTGTTTCACGCTTTCTGCCAATCTTCTTACACAAAGGCGTAAGGCATCCTCGTTCTTTATTTTGTGCCGAACCACCAGGTCATTAAAGAAAATACGATTATATAAGCTGTTGAGCCATATTCTCTTTTCTTGAAAATGCACAAGCTCAGGGAAACCACCCCAATCAAAGTAAGTTCGGAAATGGCGCTGCAGTTCATTTGCTTTTCGGCCATATTGCCAATTCTTTGAAAGCAAGACTTCAACAGCTTTCAGATATTCAGAAAAGCTATATGGAAACACGCTGATGTCCAGGTATCTTCCTCCCAACACAGTCTCTATGTCACGACTCAGCATTTTGGCATTACTGCCAGTTATATAGACACGATATTTTTGGTTGGCTAGACGGCGTGCAAAGTTCGCCCACCCTTCAACATTCTGTATCTCATCAAAAAAGAAGATGGGCTGACCTTCATACATGCTATGATAGGCTTGCAATATGAAATCTAAGTCTGCAACCGACATTCCTTGCAAACGTTCATCGTCAAAGTTGACATACACGATGTCTTCTATATCAACTCCATTTGTCAGCAATTGCTGTATTCTCTGGTATAGCAAATAGGATTTTCCTGCTTGTCTTACTCCTACAAACACATAATTGCCATATTCCTCTAAATATAGAGGACGCTGTACCAAATGAATACGACCTATATATTCTTGGCTCTCAGCTATTATCGTTCGAAACAATTCCTTTTCCATATACTTACTTTTGGGGGCAAAAGTACGAATTTTATTTGATACTACAAAAATTAAAGGCTCTTTTTATTCGGTAGCAGCGAATAAAATGGCATAATTCTATTCGCTGCTACCGAATAAAATCAACAAACAGAACTACCTTTCTCTTATCAACAGTCTTCAGCCGAGTGTGGATTCTCTTGCCGCATGCATCTTTACCGAATCTTCAAGACAAAAGAAGACTGTTCTCCTACAGAATGGAGAGACTTCCAATCTACAGATGTAGCACAAAATGACTCAAATTGAGCATAACCTTTTATTCGTAAAGTACCAAAGAAAAAGCAAAATTTTTATCGAAAAATACTGCAAACCGAATGCAATATCATCAAGCTCGCTTGAATGTATTGCTGAGGTGCAGCGTATTTTCTACAAAAAACAGCCAAAAAGGTGTCGCATTCCTACGAAGTAGACACCTAAAACATAGGAAGTAGACACCTGAACATAGGAATGCGACACCTTTTTCGGATGAAAAACACTATATTTGCGACATGAAAGAAATGATAGAAACCATGCCAAGGATAGAATTAGCCCTGATCATCATCGGGGTGTTTGTACTCTTATTATGTATTATCTTCGGATATGCCATGATACATGAGTACAGGTCGTATCTTGAGAATCATTGGAAGGCTCGCTATAGCTTTCGTGACTTCATCAAGAGAGAACGCTTTTATATCTATTTGCTGTTGGCATCCATATTTATCTTCCTGACAAACCTCTTGTATTTCTTAGCGTGAGTTTCGGCTCAAATGAAACAAAAGGCTTCATGGTAGTCATCCATTTTGATTATTAGGAGAAAACTCCTTATCTTTATCTTTACGATGTAATATAAACGAAATAATATGGCAAATTATTTGACAATACGGATTAGATTGCTGATTGCAATACTTGCATCAGTGCTTCCGCTTTCCACAATGAAAGCTGAAGAAGGAAAAGATGTACTTGCCCCATCGCAAGGCTGGTACGTCGGAGTAGAGGGTGGAATGCCTTTCGGTTTCTCTACTTTCTCAAGTTTCGGACACGACAAGACGCATCTCGGTTGGACTGCTGGCTTATATGGGGGCTATCGTTTCAACTCCATCTTTTCGGCTGAGTTATCTGCCAAGTATGGAGAGATGAACTTGTCTGCACAAGATTGTTGCGTAGAACGTAACTATTGGTTGGGTAGCGACGGCGTGCTTTACAAGGCAGGTGTCTTAGGCATGGACAGTTGGGAATATGCCAATCTGAAAAGCCATGTCAGGATGGGTTGGTATGGGGCAAGAGTGAACGTTCATCTCCTTGGACTGTTCCATCAAACAGCTAACAGCCGATGGGATTTGGCTGTTTCACCTCATATATATGCAGTAACTACCAAGGCTGATATCCAGACTATAGCCGATGATGCCAAGGTAATGAAAGGTTCTACCAACTGGCATTTGGGTTATGGTGCAGACTTGCAGGTTGGTTACCAACTGACTTCATGTCTGAAATTGGGCATCTATTCCGGTTTGACTCGTCTTACTGGCGAGCGTGTGGATGGAATGCCTGAGCATCTGCATAAGAACAACTTTGTTTGGGAAAGTGGAGTAAGATTGGGGATAAACCTCTCTAAAAAGAAGAACAAGGTAGCAGAAACTCCATCAGTTTCACAAAAGGAGGTTCTACAACAGGAACCAACTTCTTCGGAGAAGGTCAATCAGAAAGAAACAGTGGATAAGGCAGAAACAAAAGTTGCTGAACAAGACATAAAAGAATCTGCAAAGGTGACTTTCCCTGTCATATATTTCACCTTCAATAGTATCGACATCCAACAAAATGAAGAGACTAAATTGAATGATATTCTCAAAACATTGAAAGAGAATCCGAACATGAAGGTGACGGTAACAGGTTGGAGTGACACAAAAGGCAGCGTGGCTGTCAATAAACGTATATCTCGCCAGCGTGCAGAAGCCGTAAAAGCTTGGCTTGTGAAGAACGGCATAGAGGCAAGTCGCATTACTGCCATAGGAAATGGTAGCGATGACACCCAAGATGCGGATAAGGCTCGCCGAGTAGAGACAACAGACAATCATCAGTAACCCATAAAACAAGATAGAAAATGAAAGCAAAAAGAAGATTTAATATTTGGTTATGGGTGCTGTTATGCGTCCCATGCCTGTTGGCAAGCTGCGACCATGATGTTCATGATGGTGAGGATGAGGGTGGTTTGTCAGTATCGCTCACTTGGGCGGATGAAGCCGACCAAGGCACGGATGTGAAGGACGTGAAGCTCTGGATATTCAATGCCGATGACGGCTCGCTTGTAGAGGAAAAACATTATGGCAGTGCGCAGGAGGTGGCAAGCCAACGCTTCGCTCTTCCTGTAGGGCATTATCAGATTCTGGCTGCCACCAACCTTATAGAACCGTTTTTTATCGGTGAGGCTACAAGGGCAACCCTCAATATGAACCAACTCATGTTTGGATTGTCCAATCCAAGTGCCTCTCCCGACCATGCCTATTATGGTGTCACGGACATCGGTATAGACAAATCAAATGTCAACTACATAACAAAAAATGAAATGCGCCATATACTTGCAGAATTGACCATCTTCATTGAAGGAGTTCCTGACAATTTTGCAATGATAGGCAAGGTTCTGAATGTGGCAACCGGACTCCTGCCCCTGCAAAAGAATGAGGATGGAACATTCGGGACGGCAAGCTATACCAAGGAAGAGTGTGATATACCTTTGAGAATCGCAGTGCCTGGCGAAACTTTAAAAACGGAAACATTACGCTTGATGCCGACCGCCAATGGTTTTCTTACCACCAAGTTGTTTATCCAACTGATTTCTCCTGGGGGAGTAGTTAGCAACTACGACATCGAAGCACCCGTCATGAAATCTGGCGGCAAGTACAAGATTAACTTGGAATACGGGGAGATGAAACCTTACATGTATCTTACGAGCACGAAGATAGATGATTGGACTGAGGAATGGATATACCGTGGTGAGATCCTGAATCCTGAAGATTAAGCGCCCCTCTCATTTAAGCAAGAATCAAAACAAGAATATAAACATAAAATAGTAAAAGACAATGAAAAAGAAGACTTATCTCTTTGCCCTGATGGCAATGGTCTTGACATTGGGAAGTTGTTCTGACAACGAGAATGGTATCGGAGGCGAGACCTCCAAGTATATCACCGTTTCAACCAGTATCGGCAATATGACACGTGTTGCCACAGATGAGAAGGGTGGACAAACCTTTGAAGAGGGTGATGAAATCAGTGTATATGCCTGGACTGGCGATGCAACTGTTGCTCCAGAGACACGCGAGCGTGTGGTGAATAACGCCATCAATAAGCTGACAAACGGCTCATGGATATCCAATCCACAGATGCTTTGGAAGAACAACCGCGACAAGCATTATTTCATCGGTGTATACCCTATTTCAGCAATATCCGACCTTTCTGCTGGAGAATATACATTCGATGAGACAAAGCAAACTGAAAGCGACCTCTTGGTGGCAGTCAACAAAGATGGCTTATCCTATAATGTCGATGAACAGCAACCTGTTCCTCTTACCTTTACCCATGTAATGGCAAAACTTGTGGTGAACCTCACCTATAAGAATCAATGGGGTGGCATACCAACTGTAGAGAAAGTGGTTGTGGGCAATGCGGCAAAAGAGGCAACCATCAATTATCTGACAAAGGTTGTTACTCCTTCCACTACAGCAAAGGAAGATTTCTCGCTTCCTGAGATTACAGAAAACACCAAGTATGTTTCTGTCATTATTCCACAGGAAGATGTCACGCAACTCACCATTGTCATCGATGGCAAGAATTTCGTTTATGATAACGGAACACCTTTCAAGTTAGAGAGCGGTAAGATTACTACAGTCAATCTGGAAGTGGGACGTGACGAGATAAAACTTGGAGATGTTAAAATTACTAATTGGGAGGATGGCAGCACATTCAGCGGCGAGGCTCTCAACTAACATAGTACAACGGTTAAATACATATAGAATATGAAAGCAATTAAATTATTCACAATGGCAGCTTTGGCAACGGCAGTTTTTGCCAGCTGCTCCAACGATGAGGATTTGGCACAGAGCAGTTATCCTGCGGATAATGTGGTACGAGTTACAACAAATGTAGAGGATATAACTACACGTGCATTTCACACCACAAATACTCTTGATGAATTCGCTTTTTGCATTGGCAATGCTAATAATATCAAGTATTCCTATAACAACATCATGATGACAAAAGAGGGAACTAATTGGAATCCTTCTGTTCAGATGCTTTGGCAGAACTCAACTCAGCCTGTCGATATCATGGCTTATGCCCCATTCGACTCAAATGGAAATACGGAAACAATGATTAAAGTAAAAAAATATCCAGTTTCTGTTGGTACGCAACAGATGGCGGGTACTTACGAGTCTGACTTCCTTGTATATAAGAAAACGGGGTTTGTGCCAGAAAAGGATTTGACAAATGGTGCAGTTGACATAACTTTTACTCATGCCCTCAGTTTGCTGAACATAAAAATTGAGTTCGGCACTGATTTCAATACTACGACTCCTTTGGCAGCTAATCCGATAAATAATATAAATATCGGAGGAAGCATCAATAAGGGTTTTGCAGATTTGTCAGCAGATCCTATCACTGTGGCAGTAGATGCAACCTGTGCTCCTGTCTTGATAGAACCTGAGCTTGGGGAATTCACAGCAGCAGCCAACAATGATGCCCATGCAATTGCAAATTATTCAGCTATCCTTATACCGCAAACTATTGAAGACGGATTTAGAGTAGAGTTTGAAATAAACGGAAAGATTTATGTGTGGAGAGCTCCTGAAAGTGTGATTGCGAGATTGGAAGCAGGTAAAAAACATCTGCTGACCCTTACTGTAGGTAAGGATTTCGTAAAAGCTGGCAGCATGAAGGCAAGCCCTTGGGTAGAAGGAACTGGTGCTACATTAGAAACAGAATAAGTAACAGAATAAAAAGCGAAGAATATGAAAATTTCAAAATATTTAGGAACCTTTGCATTACTCGCAATGCTTGCTGCTTGCTCTACAGAAGATGAGCAGGTTCGCTTTGCTGGAGATGAGGTAAAAGTAAATGCAACCATTGGTGGCGAGAGCGTTTTTACCAGAAGTATTCCCATTGGCAGTACAGAAGAACAGAGTGAATTTCAAGATTTTGACCAAATTGGAATTAGCGTGAATGGTGGTGCCGCTCATAAGTATGAAATGAAAAATGGAGTTTGGGGAGTAGCCGAATCCGAAGTTCCAATGAAATGGGAATCCGAAGCTACAGATTTCAAGGCGTTTTATCCGTATTCTTATAATAATGTCAGCAATAGTTTTGACAACGGACAAATCTGTACAGAACAGAACATAAAGGAAGGATTAGCTCTTTCTGACTACATGAAAGCTAGGAAGACATATGAAAACATTCCAGAAGACCGTCAGCTTGATTTGGATTTCAAGCGCCAGACGGCACGTGTTGTTATCGATATAGAAAATTCGACTTTCATGAATGAGTTTGCCCAACCATATGTAGCTGGGATAAATATATATTCTCAATTACAGCTACCGGCAACTCAAGGCGCAGATGTTTCAGCTATAAAAGCATATAAGGTGGATGACGCTAACCCAAAGAGTTCTTGGGTGGCTCTGGTTGCTCCAAATGCAGAAGACGCGAACAAAGATTTTATATGCATAAGTGTACAGGAAAACGGTACTGGAACGCCTAAAGCATACTCTATTAAAGGCATTCCAAATCTTGAAAGCGGTGAGAGCTATACCTATAAATTAAAGATTGGTAAGGATAAAGCCATAATAGATAATGTTACAGTGACAGATTGGAAAGAAGGAACGGCAATACCTGGTGGCGAGGCTTCTTTGGTAACGGTAGCGAGTGTAAAAGAATCGGTCGCTAAGCAATTGGAAAATGGCAATGATGTGGAGTTAACTTTACCTTCCAATGCGTCGTTAGATCTTTTTGATGCCATAAAGAATGCCTTAAAAGATAAAGGTGTTCCAGAAAGTTCTGTCAATATTACCTTAAAAGGTGTTATGAGAATTCCTCAAAAAGCTTTTGGTAATTTACCAGAAGGCGTTGCTCCATGGTTTAACGTAGTTCGCTTGCCAGACGCTACCATTATTGATGATTATGCTTTTCAAGGCAGTACATTGGCGGCAATATATGCTCCAAAAGTCGAAGAGATTAATGATCGTGCTTTCTACCTATGCAACCAGCTTGAAATTGTAGATATGCGAAAGGCATCAAGGATAAAATACATGGCATTTGAAAATTGTGGCCTCTTAGAAAGGGTCCGTTTCGGGGCACTAAGTTCAGCTGGACAACTAACTGAAGACGGTATGGGAGGTATATTTGACTGGTGTCAAACCACCTTTATTGACCTGACGTTGTCTTCACGACAATCTATGATGCAGCTTCGTAATACAGCGGAAGCAACGTGTGAATGGGTTCCAGCTGGAGAAAGCTATTGGGACACAGAAGACTACGAACGCAAAGAGTTTCTTGGCTATACATTTCATAAAATCATTTGTGCAGACGATTAATAAACTCCTAAGTTGGGCAGGAGTATAAGGTGCCCAGCAAACATATATTCACCCGCACTTCACGGGAAACGACAAGGGTCTATATGCCACGATGATAGGTGGGCGTATAGACCCTTTTTGCAATATTATACTTCCTTCCAATCAACCAGTCCCTTTCCCATATCATCCAGTTCTATGGCAAGGGCAATCACCTTGCGCTTATCAGCCTTGAAAGGTTCGGCATACTGCTTGGCTTTCATCTGCTCTTCGGCAGCATCCACACCACCATTGTTGCTCAGCTTCAGCTCCAGTACATAGATGAAGTTGGTGGTTTCCACCACCATATCTATTCTGCCCGTAGCAATCATCTTTTCTACTTCTACCCTGCAACCGATGGCATTGAAGATGGTGCTCAGAATCAGGCGGTAGCGCTCCTCCATATCCATGCTGGCAAGTTTCTTGTTGCTGTAAGGCACGTCAGCAATAAGCGCCTTCAGGCATTTCATGGCTTCGGGAAGATTGCCAAGGCTGAGGTGAACATTCAGAAATGCCTGAGTAGATTGAAGGTCATTATTCTTGCGCATGGCAAGCGTTGGCAACACGATTTCATTCAAGGCTTGCCGAACCTCGAAGTTAGGAATGCCAAGAAGATAAGTTCCGTTTATGTAACCCTTAATCGTGAGATAGCCCGACTGATAGAGGAACAGCTCTGCTCCACCGCCTGTTACGTCAGAAGTTTCTATGATTGTGTCCAACAGGGCACTATGATCAAAATCCTTCAAACGAATCTCCATGTCATCCACAAACTTTGGAAGCAACGAGGTTGCACCCGATGAAGCCCAGTAGTTCTTCAAGTCAGAATCTGCCAAGGCATTGATAAGACTGAATGGATTGAATACATCCACCATATTGCGGCGGCTGAAATGATAGCCGTCATAATATGCCGTCAGCTTCGCTACAGCTTCATCGAATGTCCAGTTTTCGTATTCTGCCAATTTATTGATTTCCGGCTTAAAATCGCGCAGCACCTCTTCTTTCGTAATACCACAGATGGCTGCATATTCCGGCTCAAAGCTGATATTGCTCAGATTATTGAGTACAGAGAAGAGAGAAATCTGCGTAAACTTGGTGATGCCGGTGATGAAGACAAACTTCTCGTATTTATCATCTGCCTTGAGAATGGCAAAAACCTCTCTATAAATAGAGGTACATGCTTCGTGGTGAGGAGTTTTCCAGGAATGCTGCAATGGAGAATCGTATTCGTCAATGAGAATGGCAACCTGCAGGCCGGTTTGCTTATATGCCCCCACAATTATTGCATTGAAGCGGTCGGCAAGACTATCTGCAGGGTCAGGAACCAATGAATATTCTCCTTCGTATTCTCTGAAAATATTATTGAGATAAGAGCGCAAAGTTTCCGGTTCTGCGCCCGCACGACTCATATCCAGTCTGATGACAGGTCGCTTCACCCATTCCGTCTCCAGCTGCATAATCTTCAAGCCCTCGAAGAGTTCCTTCTTTCCCATGAAGTAGGCTTCGAGCGTATCGACCAGCACTGATTTACCAAAGCGGCGTGGGCGGCTCAGGTAGTTGTACGTTTTATTTCTGTTGGCAAGTTGCCAGATGATATCTGTCTTGTCAACATAAAGGTATCCATCCTTTCTGATTTTCTCGAAAGACTGGATGCCTACAGGCAATCTCCTATCGTTTGTCTCTACCATAATTCCTAATCTGTCTTTATAATGACTTTTCCGCAAAATTACGGTTTTATTTTCATATCTGCAATAGTTCTCTAAGAAAAGTTACTGAAAAAGTTGTGGATTCTCTTGCCGCACGCATCTTTACCGAATCTTCAAGACAAAAGAAGACTGTTCTCCTACAGAATGGAGAGACTTCCAATCTACAGATGTAGCACAAAATGACTCAAATTGAGCATAACCTTTTATTCGTAAAGTACCAAAGAAAAAGCAAAATTTTCTACAAAAAACAGCCAAAAAGGTGTCGCATTCCTACGAAGTAGACACCTAAAACATAGGAAGTAGACACCTGAACATAGGAATGCGACACCTTTTTCGGATGAAAAACACTATATTTGCGACATGAAAGAAATGATAGAAACCATGCCAAGGATAGAATTAGCCCTGATCATCATCGGGGTGTTTGTACTCTTATTATGTATTATCTTCGGATATGCCATGATACATGAGTACAGGTCGTATCTTGAGAATCATTGGAAGGCTCGCTATAGCTTTCGTGACTTCATCAAGAGAGAACGCTTTTATATCTATTTGCTGTTGGCATCCATATTTATCTTCCTGACAAACCTCTTGTATTTCTTAGCGTGAGTTTCGGCTCAAATGAAACAAAAGGCTTCATGGTAGTCATCCATTTTGATTATTAGGAGAAAACTCCTTATCTTTATCTTTACGATGTAATATAAACGAAATAATATGGCAAATTATTTGACAATACGGATTAGATTGCTGATTGCAATACTTGCATCAGTGTTTCCGCTTTCCACAATGAAAGCTGAAGAAGGAAAAGATGTACTTATCCCATCGCAAGGCTGGTACATCGGAGTAGAGGGTGGAATGCCTTTCGGCTTCTCTACTTTCTCAAGTTTCGGACATGACAAGACGCACCTCGGTTGGGCTGCTGGCTTATATGGGGGCTATCGTTTTAACTCCATCTTCTCGGCTGAGTTATCTGCCAAGTATGGAGAGATGAACTTGTCTGCACAAGACTGCTGCGTAGAACGTAACTATTGGTTGGGTAGCGACGGCGTGCTTTACAAGGCTGGTGTCTTAGGCATGGACAGTTGGGAATATGCCAATCTGAAAAGCCATGTCAGGATGGGTTGGTATGGGGCAAGAGTGAACGTTCATCTCCTTGGACTGTTCCATCAAACAGCTAACAGCCGATGGGATTTGGCTGTTTCACCTCATATATATGCAGTAACTACCAAGGCTGATATCCAGACTATAGCCGATGATGCCAAGGTAATGAAAGGTTCTACCAACTGGCATTTGGGTTATGGTGCAGACTTGCAGGTTGGTTACCAACTGACTTCATGTCTGAAATTGGGCATCTATTCCGGTTTGACTCGTCTTACTGGCGAGCGTGTGGATGGAATGCCTGAGCATCTGCATAAGAACAACTTTGTTTGGGAAAGTGGAGTAAGATTGGGGATAAACCTCTCTAAAAAGAAGAACAAGGTAGCAGAAACTCCATCAGTTTCACAAAAGGAGGTTCTACAACAGGAACCAACTTCTTCGGAGAAGGTCAATCAGAAAGAAACAGTGGATAAGGCAGAAACAAAAGTTGCTGAACAAGACATAAAAGAATCTGCAAAGGTGACTTTCCCTGTCATATATTTCACCTTCAATAGTATCGACATCCAACAAAATGAAGAGACTAAATTGAATGATATTCTCAAAACATTGAAAGAGAATCCGAACATGAAGGTGACGGTAACAGGTTGGAGTGACACAAAAGGCAGCGTGGCTGTCAATAAACGTATATCTCGCCAGCGTGCAGAAGCCGTAAAAGCTTGGCTTGTGAAGAACGGCATAGAGGCAAGTCGCATTACTGCCATAGGAAATGGTAGCGATGACACCCAAGATGCGGATAAGGCTCGCCGAGTAGAGACAACAGACAATCATCAGTAACCCATAAAACAAGATAGAAAATGAAAGCAAAAAGAAGATTTAATATTTGGTTATGGGTGCTGTTATGCGTCCCATGCCTGTTGGCAAGCTGCGACCATGATGTTCATGATGGTGAGGATGAGGGTGGTTTGTCAGTATCGCTCACTTGGGCGGATGAAGCCGACCAAGGCACGGATGTGAAGGACGTGAAGCTCTGGATATTCAATGCCGATGACGGCTCGCTTGTAGAGGAAAAACATTATGGCAGTGCGCAGGAGGTGGCAAGCCAACGCTTCGCTCTTCCTGAAGGGCATTATCAGATATTGGCTATTACCAATCTCATAGAGCCATTCTTCACCACTGACCAGACCAGGGCTTTGACCAACTGGAACAATATTCAGATAGGTTTGACCAATCCCAAGGATGTGAAGCATAATGCTTATTTCGGAGTTGCCGATGTGAAGATAGATAACAAGGAAGGCAGCTATGTGGTGCAAAACCCAATGAAGAGCGTGCTTTCGGAACTGACCGTCATCATAGAGAATGTACCTAAAGGTACAGAAATGAGTGGTAAGGCATTAGATGCAGCCTGGTGTCTGTTCCCTACACAGAAGAATGGTGATGGCGACTATGGATTGCCGAGCATAGATCCAACGGAAGTGGAAATGCCTACTATCTTGGCTACTGAGTCAACTTTGCGATCAGAAGTCATCCGGCTGATGCCGACCATACAGGGAAGCCCCGCCTCTCATGTTTATCTCCGCCTCTTGCTGCCTAACGGGACCTTGCAAGAGTATGACATCACCGCTCCTGCGATGAAGGTTGGAGGAAAGTATGAGTTACGACTCAACTACAACCAGATGCAGCCAAAGATGAATCTGGAAGCTACCATCAACGGTTGGACGAACCTCAACAATGAAGTAGAAATAAAATAATAATAACTTTTAAAATGTTTATAAGATGAAAAAGATGACTAAGTTCTTCGCCCTTGCACTCTTGGCTGGTGCAATGGTTTCATGCAGTACAGAAGACACCGCACCTTCTACCCAGAACGATAAGGTAGCCGTGCAGTTTACTGGTGGTATCAGCGTAAACACCCGTGCTGCTGGTGTAGCTTGGGCTGATGGTGACAGGATCGGTATCTTCATGACAGAAGCAGGCAAGACACTCTCTGCGGATGTAATCAAAGAGGGTGTTGACAATGTTTGCTATCAGTCAAATGGAAGTATAGCCTTTTCACCTATTTCTGGAGGTAAGACTATTTTCTTCCCGATAGATGGAAATGTGGACTTCTATTCTTACTATCCACAGACCACTGTCAATGACTACAAGGTAGCACTTGATGTAACAAGGCAAACGAAACAAGAAGCTATCGACTTCATGTATGCCAAGACAGAAGGCTGCAACAAAGCTACGCCACAGGTATTCTTGAAGTTCTACCATAAGTTAAGCAATCTTGTTTTGGAAGTTCAACCAGGTAACGGTCTCACGCAAGAAGACCTTAAGAAAATGACTGTGAAAGTGAAAGATCAGAATACCAAAGCCACTTTCAATCTTGCGGATGGGACTATCTCTGGTGAAGGAAATCCTACGGACATCGAGATGAAAACTACCGAAGCTGGCAAGCTGTATGAGGCAATCCTGCTCCCTACAGAAGAAGCAAGCCGAGTGATAGAGTTTGACCTCAACAATGGTTACGACGCTCCTTTCGTATGGACAATGCCTGCAAAACTTGAGGGTGGCAACAGATACCACTATACAGTAGTAAAATTGAGTCGTTCTGCCGTAGAGATTTCTGGAACCATTAAGCCTTGGACAGAGGCAGGAGACAATAAAGAACATGTAGCACAATAACAACACTTAAAATATAACGTTTATGAAGAAATTTAGATTCTTATACATCGCTGCCGCAGCATTGCTGTTTGCAGCTTGCGCTAACGAAGAAGATGGTATCGGCAACAGTGGCCCTGTTGCTGCTACCGTAAAGGCGGACATTTCCAACAATATCAAAACCCGTGGAACTGCAGACAACAACAGCTGGACAGCAGGCGATGCCATTGGCGTAAATGTCACATCAACAGGCAATACAACAGGAGACAACAAAAAGTATGTAACAACAAATGGGGATGGTACTTTTGAAGCTGCTGACAATAACAACATCATCTATTTCAAGGACAACAAAGAGACAACATTTAGTGCATACTATCCTTATAGCAAATTCTTAACTGATGGTAAAATGAATTGGAATATGGCTGAGGTAGAAGCAAACCAACCTTGTAAGGCTGATGTACTTTTTGCCTCAGGAGCTACTGCAAGCAAAGCATCTCCAATTGTGAATTTTACAGATATCGAACATCGCTTTAAGCATTGTATGAGTTTGGTTGAATTCAAAATTAAACCAGGGCAGGGTGTCAAATATAACAATTATAAATTCAATCGCTTAGAGTTGAAAGGAATATTTACAAGCGGTAAATTTGACACAAGAACAGGTTCGGTTGAAACTGCTGGTGACAGAGCTACTCTTACTCGTGTTTTTAATGATGTACCTTTTGAAAGCGAAGAAAGTTTTGCTTATATCATGTTGCCGCAAAGCCTTGAAAGCAATAAGATGGATATAGAGATTTACTTGTTGTTGAATGATAGCGAAGTAAAATACACAACCCCTATAACACCATCCACCAATGGACAATTTGAAGGTGGCAAAAAATATACATACAACATAACTGTTAAAAATACGGGGATTACTATAGAAAAAGCTAATATAGTTCCTTGGGAAAATGGTGATTCAAGGGATTTAGACGCAGATATAGATTTGTAATGATAAATAAGGTACTGAAAATAGGGAATACAGGGTTAGTGAGCTTGGCCGCTCACTAACTCACTAACAATAAAAAACTGAAGATTATGAAGACGATAAAACAAAGAATTTCCTATGCGGTAATGGGCCTTATGGCTATGGGCTTTACTGCATGTACGCAAAATGAAGATATGGCTCCAACGCTGAAAGGGCAGGAAATCAATGCCACTTTCTCTGTTGGAGGTATGCAGACTCGTGTCAATACATTGGGACACGGTAAAAATTGGGAGGATAAAGATAAGCTGAAAGTAAGTATATTTACGGATTCTGATCCTGGTAGTACGACTGTTCTTTCTTTTAATGGCGAAACCTGGTCCCGCAGTGGTAGTTTCCGTTGGTTAAATGGATACGAACAACATACTATTTTGGCTGTATATCCATCTGACACGGATTTTGGGAAAAATAATCTACAGTATGATTTACAAACAGACCAAAGCAGCGAAGGTAATTTGAAAAACGCTGATCTCATAACTGGATATTGGTACGATGCTCCTCGGTTCGATTTAAACATTCCTATGAAGCATCGTATGTCGCTGGTTACAATAGTATATCATGTTGGAACTGCAGATTATCCTAATATGGATATTAGTGAACCACAAGTGTATTCTAAACACACCAGCGTTTATTTTAACAGAGACGACCGAGGACAAGGGCAATTTGTCATGAGTACACCTAGCGGTAATTCTGCTTGGGTACAAGCCTGTAAGCATGACGGCGATAAGTTTTCTGCAATCGTTATCCCTGGTTCATACATTAAAGATGAAGTCTTCTTGAGATTCAAGATAGGCGACAATATTTTTAATGCTAAAATGAAGATGCCTACCGACTTTGAAGAGGGTAAACGCTACACTTACAAACTCGATGTAGGAAAAGATATAGTGAAACTGACCCGAATCAGCGTAGATGATATGACTGGTTGGACAAATGAAGAAGAACTCAAATAAACAATGGAGGATATAACTATGCGCAAGATATTTCAATACATCATGCTGGCTGTCGTTACTATAGTAATGGCGTCATGCA
>ENA-UOJH01001611-UOJH01001611.1-human-gut-metagenome-genome-assembly--contig:-C148-NODE-1611-length-16024-cov-7.787902_pt1 | contig 16024 bp, 10 predicted proteins | sample MGYA00242345_ERZ723892 | MGnify/ENA metagenome assembly ERZ723892 | reverse complement strand
AGGACTTCCTGGGACTGACCATTGTCAGCGAAGAGCCGCTGATCGAGACCATGGATAAACTGAAAGCAGTATTTCAGTTCATCTCCACCACAAATGTGCAGGCACTGCTTGTAGGTGTGATCAGTCTCCTGATCCTGATCCTGTGGCAGTATCTGCCGGGCTTTTGCAAGAAGATTCCCCCTTCTCTGATCGCAGTACTGGTGGGAAGTGCCATGGTTGCACTACTTAACATGAATGTAAATACGATCGGAGATCTGTATGAGATTTCCAATAAGCTTCCGTCAATTTCTCTGCCCGCCTTCAGCCTGAAGACGGTACAGAACGTCCTGCCGGATGCTTTTACCATCGCGATTCTGGCTGCCATTGAGTCATTGCTTTCCTGCGTGGTAGCGGACAGTATGGTGAACAGCAGACATCGTTCCAATATGGAACTGATCGCCCAGGGCGCCGGCAACATTACTTCCGCATTGTTCGGTGGGATCCCCGCCACCGGAGCCATTGCGAGAACTGCTGCCAATGTGAAAAACGGCGGACGTACCCCCATTGCCGGTATGGTGCATTCCGTGACACTTTTGTTGATCCTGGTAGTACTGATGCCTTATGCGGCACTGATCCCCATGCCCACCATTGCAGCCATTCTGTTCATGGTGGCTTACAATATGTGCGACTGGCGTAAATTCATAGGTCTGTGCAAGACCGCACCCAAGAGTGACATTATCGTTCTGGTGACCACATTTGTACTGACTGTCGTATTTGATCTGGTAGTAGCGATAGAGGTAGGTATTTTACTGGCAGCCATTCTGTTCATGAAGCGTATGAGCGATGTGACGGAAGTGGAAGGCTGGAAATATGTGGATGATGAGGATGATGCGGACAGCCTGTCCTTAAGAGTCGTACCTCACAATACCATGGTCTATGAAGTGAGTGGCCCCTTATTCTTCGGCGCAGCGGACAAAATCCTGAAGATCACATTAGATGAGAAAATGAACTGCCTGGTACTGCGTATGCGCAGCGTAAGCGCTATCGACGCCACAGCCATGCACAATCTGGAGCAGTTATATGCAGACTGTAAAAAGAAAAACATCCAGATCATTCTGTCTCATGTAGGGGAACAGCCCATGCATGTCATGGAGAAGAGCGGCTTCTTAGATAAGGTGGGCAGAGAAAATGTCTGTGCCCATATTGATGATGCACTGGAACGCGCATCAAAGCTGCAGTAAGTGTGAAAAACTATCATTTTTCATAGTGGTTCTTTAATTTACAACCTCAATATTTTGTGCTAAGATAGATGCGGATACGCAAGCTTTTGCGTGTCCGCTTTGTCGTGGATCCTTTTACAGAACAGGAGAAGATCATGGCTGAATTGACACCAATGATGCAAAAATATATGGAGACCAAGGAGCAGTATAAGGACTGCATCCTTTTTTATCGTCTGGGAGATTTCTATGAAATGTTTTTCGACGATGCGCTGGTGGCTTCCAAGGAACTGGAGATCACACTGACGGGAAAAAGCTGTGGACTGGAGGAACGTGCGCCCATGTGCGGCATTCCTTACCATGCCGTGGAAGGCTATCTGTCCAAACTGGTAAGCCGCGGTTATAAAGTGGCTATCTGCGAACAGGTGGAGGATCCGAAGCTTGCCAAGGGATTGGTGAAGAGGGAAGTGATCCGTGTGGTGACACCCGGTACCAACTTAAACGTACAATCTCTGGAAGCCGGCAAAAATAATTATCTGCTGAGCATTGCCTATACTCCGGATGGCATCGGTATCTCTGCGGCAGATGTAACTACCGGTGATTATTATGTGACCGAAGTCGAAGATCTGAAAAAATTAAATGATGAACTGATGAAGTACGAACCTTCGGAGATCATCTGTAACGAGGCATTTTTAGTCAGTGGCTTTGATGTGAATGATTTAAAGTCCCGCTTACATATCTCCGTCAATGCGTTGGAATCCCATATGTTCGATGATGACGGCTGCAGACGGATCCTGATGAAACATTTTAAGGTAAATACGCTGATCGGACTTGGTGTCGAAGAATTCCCTACGGGACTTTTAGCGGCGGGAGCACTGTTACAGTATCTGTATGATACCCAGAAGACAGATCTGGAGCATTTTACCCATATTTATCCCTATCTTACCAGCAAATATATGCTGCTTGACAGCTCCACCAGAAGAAATCTGGAACTGACGGAGACTCTCAGAGAGAAGCAGAAGAGAGGCTCTCTTCTGTGGGTGTTAGATAAGACGAAGACCGCCATGGGCGCCAGACTTCTGCGCAATTACATCGAACAGCCGTTGATCGAAAAGGATGAGATGGAGAAGCGTCTGGATGCCATTCAGGAGCTGAATCAGGATTCCATCTCCAGGGATGAGATCCGGGAATACTTAAATCCCATCTACGATCTGGAACGACTGCTCAGTAAGGTGACTTATAAGACGGCAAATCCCAGAGATCTGATCGCATTTCGGAATTCCCTGCAGATGCTGCCGCCGATTAAGACAGTGCTGTCTGCCTTTGAAAAAGAAGAACTGACTAAAATCCGGGAGCAGATTGATGGACTGGAGGATATTTATCAGCTGATCGATGAAGCGATCATTGACGAACCGCCCCTGTCCATCCGGGAAGGCGGGATGATCAAGGATCAGTTTGATGAAACCATAGACAGACTGCGCAGCGCCAAGCATGACGGAAAACAATGGCTTGCCCAGTTGGAGGAAGAGGACAGAGAGCGTACCGGAATCAAGAATCTGAAGATCAAATATAACAAAGTATTCGGCTATTATTTTGAAGTGACCAATTCCTATAAGAATCTGGTGCCGGAGGACTATATCCGCAAGCAGACCCTGGCAAATGCGGAACGATATACCACACCGCGGTTAAAGGAACTGGAAGACACTATTTTAAATGCGGAGGACAAGTTACAGACACTGGAATACGATGTCTTCTGCAAAATCCGGGATACCATTGCACAGGAACTGGTCCGCATCCAGAACACCGCAAAAGCGATCGCAAAGCTGGATGTGTATGCGTCTTTGTCGTTGGTTTCGGAACGAAATCATTATGTACGTCCGAAGTTAAATGAAAAGGGTGTTATTGACATCAAGGACGGAAGACACCCTGTGGTGGAACAGATGATCACCAATGATATGTTTATTGCCAATGACACTTATCTGGATAATGGAAGCCACTGTATCAGTGTCATTACCGGTCCCAATATGGCGGGTAAGTCCACTTACATGCGTCAGACGGCACTGATCGTACTGATGGCGCAGATCGGGTGCTTCGTGCCGGCCAGAACCGCTAATATCGGTATTGTAGACCGGATCTTTACCCGCGTGGGAGCTTCGGATGATCTGGCCAGCGGTCAGTCCACTTTTATGGTGGAGATGAATGAAGTGGCGAATATCTTACGAAATGCCACATCCAAGAGCCTTCTGATCTTAGACGAGATCGGAAGAGGTACTTCCACTTTTGACGGATTGAGCATTGCCTGGGCAGTGATCGAACATATCAGCAACCGCAAACTTTTAGGAGCCAAGACACTATTCGCTACCCATTACCATGAGCTGACCGAGCTGGAAGGCAAAATGAACAATGTGAACAACTATTGCATTGCTGTGAAAGAATGTGGCGACGATATCGTGTTCTTGCGTAAGATCGTAAAAGGAGGTGCGGACAAGAGCTACGGCATCCAGGTAGCGAAGCTGGCAGGTGTGCCGGACATGGTCATCGACCGTGCCAAGGAGATCGTGGAACAACTGTCGGACAATGATATTACGGAAAAGGTGCAGAGCATTGCTATCGATAATAAAAACGATGGTAAGGCAAAAAAACAGCCCAAATACGATGAGGTGGATCTGGCACAGATGTCTCTGTTCGACACTGTGACGGATGAGGATATTCTGAAGGAACTGATGGAGATCGAGGTGACGACGCTGACCCCATTAGATGCACTGAACACTCTGTACCGGTTACAGAATAAGCTGAAGAACCGCTGGAACGGTTAGATATAAGGGAAAGGCATAGGTAGATATATGGGAATACATGTACTGGACTCCCGGACGATCGACAGGATCGCTGCCGGTGAGGTGGTAGAACGACCTGCCAGCGTGGTGAAGGAGCTGGTGGAAAATGCCATAGATGCCGGTTCCACGGCGATTACGGTAGAGGCAAAAGAAGGCGGTATTGAGTTCATCCGTGTGACGGATAACGGCTGCGGCATTGAACGGGAACAGCTGCCCACAGCGTTTCTGCGGCATGCCACCAGCAAAATCGAAGATGCGGATGATCTGAACCATATCGCAAGCCTTGGCTTCCGCGGTGAGGCTCTGTCCAGTATCGCTGCGGTATCCCGTGTGGAGATCATCACCAAGAGAAAAGAGAACCTCACCGGAACCCGCATGGTGTTAGAGGGGGCAAAGGAACAGTCCATCGATGAGATAGGCGCGCCGGACGGTACCACATTCCTCATGAGGAATCTGTTCTTCAACACGCCGGTACGCCGGAAATTTTTAAAACAGCCTGCCACGGAGGGTAGTTATATTACGGATCTGATGGAACATCTGGCACTGTCCAGACCGGATATCTCTTTCAAATTCGTACTGGGGAATCAGACCAGATTCCATACCTCCGGAAATGGTGACCTGCGGGAAGTCATCTACCGGATCTACGGCAGAGAGATCGCCGCGGAGCTGGTACCGATCCAGATGGAAGAAAACGGTATTAAGATTGAGGGGTATCTGGGCAAACCGGTACTGGTGCGTTCCAACCGCAATTTTGAGATCTATTTTATCAACGGTCGTTTTATCCGCAGCGGTGTGATCGCCAAAGCCATTGAAGAAGGTTATAAGCAGTATCTGATGCAGCATAAATTCCCGTTATGCGTGCTGCATATTACGATGGATACGGAGACCGTGGATGTGAACGTACATCCCTCCAAAATGGATGTGCGGTTCTCCGACGGCATGGCATTTGCCAGAATGCTGAGCGAGAAAATAGCAACAACCCTGCGGAACCGGGAAATGATCCCGGATGCTTCCTTAGAGGATGAAAAATCCATTCAGAAAAAGGAGCAGGAAGACAGAAAAGCTTCCTGGAAGGAGCACACGCCGGAGGTGTTCGAGAAAAAAAGAGAAGAAAGCTACCGTGTCATGGAGGCTGCCAAATATGAGGCGGTACCGAAAGACCGGAGGGAATTTATACAGAAGCCGATATGGCAGGAGACACATGCAGGTATACAGACGAGTCTCCGTAAACCGGAACCGGTAAGTGAGCAGACAGAGGTACAATCTATTGCACCTGTGGCAACACCGGAATCGAAAGAGGACGATTTTTTCGTAGAGGCTGCACCGCTGGAGCCAAGGGATGAGACTTCATCAGAGCCTGTTATCTGCCCGGAGACCGCTGAGGTGATGGTGAAGGCTGTACAGCAGATGAATCTGTTTGAAGAGAAACTGTTATCTGTGCAGAACCGCAGCCGCTACAGTATCATCGGACAGGTCTTCGATACCTACTGGCTGATCCAGTTCGAGGATAAGCTGTTCATCATTGACCAGCATGCCGCCCATGAGAAGGTGAAATACGAGCGCCTGATGAAACAGTTCCACGAAAAGAGCGTGGTTTCCCAGCGCCTGATGCCTCCCATCATTGTCAGCCTGACGGGGCAGGAGGAAAGTATTCTTCATACTTATGAGGATGCTTTTACACAGCTCGGATTCGAGATCGAAGCCTTTGGCGGCAACGAATATGCCCTGCGCAGTGTCCCGGTAGATCTCTATGGATGCAGTGAGAGAGAACTGTTTTTAGCGGTGCTTGATGAACTGTCCCAGGAGACCGGCAACCGCGGCAGCTTCCAGGTCATCGAGGAGAAGATCGCATCCATGTCCTGTAAGGCAGCTGTTAAAGGTAACAACCGATTAAGCCTTCAGGAGGCGGAACAGCTGATCGATGAACTTCTGACACTGGATAACCCCTATAATTGTCCCCACGGCAGACCCACCATCATTACTATGACGGAGACTGACCTGGAGAAGAAATTTAAGAGGATCGTATAATGCGTTTACTGATCAAACAACGAGTATTTTCCTGGACAGATTCTTATGATGTCTATGATGAGAACGAAAATGCAAAATACTTTGTAAAGGCGGAATTTTTCTCCCTGGGACACCAGTTACACATATATGACAGAAATGATCGTGAACTGGGTGTGATCAGGCAGCGGCTGTTTACCCTGCTTCCGGCATTTGAAATCGAAATCGGCGGGCAGGTGAAAGGCGAGATCCGCAAACAGTTTTCTTTTTTCAAACCCAGATACGAGATTGATTATAACGGCTGGCGCGTGGAAGGAGATTTTCTGGGATGGGATTATGATGTATACAACGGATGCAGCAGTATCATTCATATCTCCAAGGAACTGTTCCATTGGGGAGATACCTACACGATTAACTTTGCTGATCCTAAGGACGAACTGGAAGGGCTGATGTTAGTCATTGCTATCGATGCTGCAAACTGCACCCAGAATAATGGATAATGTGTAAGGAAGAAAAATTATGTCGGTAACACAATCTATAAAAAGACCGTTAGTCGTACTGACCGGTCCCACCGCAGTTGGTAAGACGAAACTGTCCATTGCCCTGGCGAAAGCTATAGGTGGGGAGATCCTGTCAGCCGATTCCATGCAGGTATATAAACATATGGATATCGGATCCGCCAAGATCCGCCCTGAGGAAATGCAGGGAGTGCCCCATCATCTGATCGACATTCTGGAGCCGTGGGAAGAATTTAATGTGGTGGTATTTCAGAAACGGTGTCTGGAATGCATGGAACAGATCTATGACAGAGGGCATATCCCAATCCTGGTGGGAGGCACCGGGTTCTATATTCAGGCGGTGCTTCGGGGTATTGATTTTACGGAGAACGAAGAGAATACCGAATACCGGGAAAAAATGGAACAGCTTGCGAAAGAAAAGGGACCGGAAGTACTACATGACATGCTCAGAAAAATTGATCCGGTTTCAGCAGAGAACATTCATACAAACAATATCAAGAGAACCATCCGTGCACTGGAATATTATGAACTGACCGGAGAACCCATCTCTGCGCATAATGAAAGGGAAAAAGAGCGCACGAGCCCATACAATTTCAGCTATTTTGTCCTGACGGATGACAGAGAAAATCTGTATGCGCGGATCGAAACCCGTATCGATGAAATGCTGTCGGAAGGACTGGTGGAGGAAGTCAGAAGCCTGAAAAAAATGGGCTGTCACAGAGGAATGGTATCCATGCAGGGGCTGGGCTATAAAGAGATCCTGGAGTACCTGGACGGAGAATGCAGCCTGGAGGAAGCGGTGTATACTCTGAAGCGGGACACCAGGCATTTTGCCAAGAGACAGATAACCTGGTTTCGCAGGGAGAACGCAGTTACCTGGCTGGATAAACAGCAATTTGACTATGACGAAGAGAAAATTTTAGAATATATGATAAAGGAATTAGGAGAAAAAGGGATCTATGAAAAACAGCAATAACAGTAATGAAGAAATGTATCTTTCCATGGGGATCAGCAAGACGGTATATGACTATGGATGTGTCATAGAGAAAAGTCTGCGGGAGCGTTTTGACGAGGTGGACCGGAATGCGGAGTATAATCAGTTAAAGGTGGTAAAAGCCATGCAACAGCATCAGGTAAGTGAAGCCTGCCTGCTGGGTACTACCGGCTACGGATATAACGACCTGGGAAGGGATACCTTAGAGGCGGTTTATGCGGCAACGTTCCACACAGAGGATGCTCTGGTGCGTCCCCAGATCACCTGTGGTACCCATGCACTGGCACTGGCTCTGATGAGCAACTTAAGACCCGGAGACGAGCTGCTGTCCCCCGTAGGCAAGCCTTATGATACTTTGGAAGAAGTCATCGGCATCCGCCCGTCTAAAGGGTCTCTGGCAGAATACGGTGTAACCTATCGCCAGGTAGACCTGCTGCCGGACGGAAGCTTTGACTATGATAAGATCCGTGAAAACATTAATGAGAAGACCCATCTGGTAACCATTCAGAGATCCAAGGGATATCAGACCAGACCGACCCTGTCCGTACAGCGGATCGGCGAGCTGATCGCCTTTATCAAAGGCATCAAGCCGGATGTGATCTGTATGGTGGATAACTGCTACGGAGAATTCGTGGAGACGATGGAACCCTCCGATGTGGGTGCGGACATGATCGTGGGATCCCTCATCAAAAATCCCGGCGGCGGACTGGCTCCCATTGGCGGCTATATTGCCGGTAAAAAAGAGTGTGTGGAAAATGCTGCATACCGTCTGACATCCCCGGGACTCGGTAAGGAAGTAGGAGCATCTCTTGGCATTCTGAAGGATTTTTATCAGGGATTTTTCCTGGCGCCTACTGTGACGGCGGGTGCATTAAAGGGAGCGATCTTTGCAGCTAATGTCTATGAAAAATTAGGTTTTGCGGTAGTACCGAACGGTACGGAGAGCAGACATGATATTATCCAGGCGATAACGTTTGGACAGCCGGAAGGCGTCATCGGCTTCTGCCAGGGAATTCAGGCAGCGGCTCCGGTAGACAGCCATGTGACACCGGAACCCTGGGATATGCCGGGATATGATGCACAGGTCATCATGGCGGCAGGGGCATTCGTATCCGGATCCTCCATTGAACTGTCCGCAGATGGTCCCATTAAGCCACCCTATGCCGTATATTTTCAGGGTGGACTGACCTGGCAGCATGCCAAGTTCGGCATTTTGAAATCCCTGCAGACGTTGCTGCAGAAGGGAATCGTGACAGAAGAACAGCTAAGGCAGGTAATGTAGAACCTGCCAGAAAATACGAATCCTGTAGAAAAAGCGCAAAATAAAATCCACTAAATTTGTGTACAGAAGAAGCTTTTTGTGATAGTATTAAAAGACGTATGGAAGATGGAGGCTCGCGGGGAGCACCCATTGGATCCGGAAAGTGTACACGAAAGAAAGAAGAGGAAGTAGTTTGAAGAGAATTAATTGGGTTTTGGTTGTACTGGTGCTGATCGGATTTGTGATCGGCAGATTTATAGGAACTTACTTTGACGGTACCTTTCTGAATTACGGACAAAATTTCGGACTCAGCAGTCCGGTAGAACTGAATCTTGGTTTTATCATTCTTACGTTCGGGCTGGAGTTCAATATTACCATAGCGAGTGTGATCGGTGTGATCATTTCGTTTGTGGTATATCGTTTTATCCGTTAGATATCATACGTCGGAGAAGGCAGAAGGAGACTTATGCCTGTTAAATTGACACAACAAAGTAACATTAACGCACAGCTGCCCTATGAACGATTCCAACAATTCGGACCGGAGAACCTTACGGAGGCGGAACTTCTGGCAGTCATCCTGCGGACAGGAACCAAAGATACTTCCGCAGTGGAGCTGGCAGAAAAGGTCCTGGCACTGGCAAAATATCCCAGGGAAGGACTTTTGGGTCTGCACGATGTAAGCGTGGAGGAATTGACACAGATCCGTGGGATCGGCATAGTGAAAGCAGTGAAATTAAAATGCATCGCTGAATTATCCAATCGTATGAGCCGGGCGAGAGCAAGCACCGGGATCTGTTTTACCCGTGCGGATATGGTGGCGGAATATTTCATGGAGAAGCTGCGACATAAGGATACAGAATGTGTGTATCTGCTCTGCCTGGATGCCAAGGGACAGTTGATCCGGGAGAAAAAGCTGTCGGACGGCTGTGTGAACATGGCTCTGATCTCTCCCAGAGAGATATTTTTAGAAGCATTGAAAGACAAAGCGGTGAGTATCATCCTTGTGCATAACCATCCCAGCGGTGATCCGACGCCCAGCAGAGCGGACAGAGAACTTACCGACAACGTGGCCGGAGCGGGAGAACAGATGGATATTCCACTGTTAGACCACATTATTATCGGGGATAACAGGTATACTAGCTTTAAAGAACAAAAATTATTGAGATGATATAAGAAAGGAAAACGACAGTGGCAAACAACGCATTCGGTATCGACCTCGGTACCAACAATATAAAGATCTATAATCGCAATGATGACAACATTATGATCGAGAAGAATATGATTGCCATCGAGAACAAAAATACTTTATTTGCTTACGGAAACTCTGCATTTGAAATGTATGAAAAAGCGCCCAGTAATATTCATATTTCTTATCCGCTTTCCAACGGTGTGATCGCGGATATTAAAAATATGGAGACTTTGGTGAAGTATTTTATCGGAGATCTGCAAAAAGGCAATACCAAGCCTTCCGATTTCTTCATTGCGGTGCCGACGGATGTCACTGAGGTGGAAAAAAGGGCGTTCTACGATCTGGTCAAGGGAGCAAACGTAAAAGCTAAAAAGATCATGGTAGTGGAAAAGGCGGTAGCCGACGGCCTGGGACTGGATATCGATGTGAAAAATTCCCAGGGTGTGCTGGTGGTAAATGTCGGTTACGAGACCACGGAGATCTCCATTCTGTCTTTGGGTGGTATCGTATTAAGCCGTCTGATCAAGGTGGGTGGTATGAAATTTGACGATGCCATCCGTGCCGCGGTCAGAAGAGAATTCTCACTGATCATCGGTGGCAAGACAGCGGAAAATGTAAAGATTGCCCTGAAAGAACTGGAAGAAGAGGGCAAGGGTGCCATCGTATACGGCAGAGATATTGTGACCGGTCTTCCGGTAGAACGTGAGATCCCCACAAAAATGGTGGATGAGTCCCTGGAAGAGCATTTCAATACGATTATCGATAATGTAAAGGTGATTTTGGAGAGAACTCCGCCCGAACTGGCAGCGGATATTTATCGTCACGGCATTTATCTGACCGGCGGCGCATCCCAGGTGAACCATTTAGCTGAGAGACTGGCAACCGGCACCGGACTGCATGTTAATGTAGCAGAGAATCCTCTGACCAGCGTGGCAATGGGACTTGCCAAGATCATCAAGGATGATAACTATAAATCTGTAGCTTACGCAATTGAAGGGATGAGTAAATGAGCCCAGTCGTAAAAAGAAAAGGGGAGAGGTTTACTTTACCGAGTAAATATCTCCTTTTTATTTTAACTATCCTCTGCACCATCATGATGCTGGTGACCTTTGGAACCAATGTATTTAACCGACCGTTCAACAGAGTGGTGGGATATGTGATCGTACCCTTTGAACAGGGGATCGCCAAGGCCGGAGAATGGCTGGCAAATCGTTCCGATGAACTGGTGCAGATCCGGACACTTTTAGCGGAGAACAGTGCCCTGAAGGAGCAGGTGGCATCGCTCACGGAGGAAAACACCCTGCTGCAGCAGGACAAATATGAACTGAATGAATTAAGAGGCTTATTGGAGCTGGATGAGGAATACGGAGATTATAATAAGATCGGAGCCCGGATCATCAGCAGAGATTCCGGCAACTGGTATTCTTCCTTTGTTATTGATAAGGGATCCAATGACGGATTGGCTGACGATATGAATGTTATAGCGGGGGGAGGCCTGGTAGGCCGCATTACTTCTGTGGGCCCGAACTGGTCCAGAGTGACTTCGATCATCTCCGATAATTCCAACGTCAGCGGCATGACACTGGCTACCGGGGATAACCTGATCGTATCGGGAGACCTGCAGCTTATGGCGCAGGGAGTCATTTCCTTTAGCAAACTGGTGGACAGTCAGGATGCGGTTGTGGAGGGAGATAAGGTAGTCACTTCCGATATCAGTGACAAATATCTTCCGAATATCCTGATCGGTTATATCAGCACGATCAATAAGGATACCAACAATCTGACCAAGTCGGGATATTTAACTCCGGTGGTGGATTTTGAACATCTGAGTGAAGTCCTGGTGATCACAGATAAAAAGCAACAGATTCCAAGCGGAGGAAACACGGATGGAAAATAATAGCAGTATCCTGCGAAAAGTGATTGTGACTCTGTTTGTTGTCCTGTGCTTCATTTTACAATGCAGTGTATTTAACAGCCTTGCGCTGGGAGGGATCATTCCAAATCTGATGATCATTCTGACTTCTTCTTTCGGATTTATGAGAGGGGAAAAGGAAGGACTTCTGATCGGTTTTTTCAGCGGGCTGTTATGCGATATCTTTTTTGGCAGTTTTTTAGGTTTCTATGCCATGATCATGATGTACATAGGATTTATAAACGGGAAATTCTGCAGAATCTTTTATCCGGAGGATATTAAATTGCCGTTGGCACTCATTGTGGTGAGCGATATTTCCTATGGACTGTTGTGCTATATTCTGATGTTTCTTCTGAGAGGGCGTTTTCATTTCCCGTATTATTTTACAAGAGTGATCCTGCCGGAAGCACTCTATACCATTGTTGTAACGATCGTGTTATATCCTCTGATTCTGAAAGTGAACCAGAAGCTGGAGGAAAAGGAAAAAAGGAGCGCACAGAAATTTGTTTCATGAAATAAGAGATCACATTATAAATATTGTGACCAGCAGACTGACCGTACTTACCATAATGTTTTTCTTTTTTGCCGGAGTACTGGTCTATCGCTGTTTTAATCTGCAGATCATCAATGGAGAAGAGTACCTGAATGATTTTATTCTGCAGATTGAGAAGACGAGAGATATTACCAGCACCAGAGGCCGGATCCTGGATCGTAACGGTAATGTACTGGCGGAAAATGAACTGGCTTATTCCGTGAAGATCGAGGATGTATTTGAGTCAAGCCGGAATAAAAATGCCGAGGTGAATGATGTTGTGTACCGACTGATCAAGCTGATTGAGAAAAACGGTGACAGCGTCATCACGGATTTTAAAATTGTCATTGATGAGGATGGGGATTATGTCTATTCTGTAAATGGAACCGCATTGCTGCGTTTCCAGGCGGATGTGCTTGGTTATAAGACGGTAGACAAGCTCTCTGAAGAAGAGAAGGCTATGACAGCCCAGGAACTAATGGAATACTTAAGCCGGGCAAAAGGTTTTGCTATCGGACAGTATGAGGATCCGGAAGATCGTACTTCACCTTTTATTGTCGGAAAAGGTTATACGAAGGAAGAATGGCTGCAGATGGTGACCATCCGGTATGCCATGAATCTGACCTCCTTCCGAAAATATGTGGGAACTACCGTGGCAACGAATGTCAGCGAGAAAACAGTTGCTGTCATTATGGAGAATTCCGATCAGTTAGATGGTGTTTCCATTGTGGAAGATACGGTGAGACATTACATAGACAGCAAGTATTTCGCACATATACTCGGTTATACCGGCAAAATCTCTTCCGATGAACTGACGGATCTGAATGAACAGGTGGTGGCAGAAGGCGGAAGCGAGGATGCCTATACCATTAATGATGTCGTAGGAAAAAGCGGCATTGAGTCCTATATGGAGACCACTCTGCAGGGGACCAAGGGCAGTGAAAAAGTGGTGGTAGATAATACCGGTAAGGTAATTACCATCCTGGAGCGGAAGGAGGCCCAGCCGGGAGCAGACGTCTACCTGACCATTGACAAGGATCTTACGGAAGCAGTCTACAATATTGTGGAGCAAAAACTGGCAGGCCTGGTATCCAGCAAGATTATCAATGCCAAAGAGTTTAATCTGCCGGAAAATGCGAAAAGCTCCTCAATTAAGATTCCAATCTATGATGTATATTTTACAATGATCAATAATAATATTCTGGATCGCAAACACTTTGAGGCAGAGGATGCCGGTGAAACGGAACGGGCGGTATATGCGGCATATCTGGAGTACAAGCAGGGTGTCTATGACAAACTGAATTATGAACTGACAGAAGGCGGAACTCCTTATAACAAGCTTTCCAAAGAATATCAGGTATACCAGAGCAATATCGTAAGTCTCTTAAGAGACGACGGCGTGATCATGAAGGAACTTGTAGATGATAATGATGCCACCCAGATCGCATGGGCCAAGGATGAAGTCATCTCGCTGAAGGAATATCTCCAGTATTGCATTGCCATGAACTGGATCGATGTAAGCAGGCTGGATCTGAATGAAAAGTATTCGGATTCTGCGGAAGTGTATAACAAGCTTCTGGAGTATATCATAGAGACAATTGATCATACTACGGAATTCCAAAAACGGTTTTACAAATATATGCTTTTAAATGATAAGATCACCGGAAGACAGATCTGCATGCTGTTGTGTGAACAACGTGTGGTAGATATTCTCGCAGAGGATGAAGAGGCATTGTATGCCGGTAAAATGTCGGCATATCAGTTCATGATGAACCGGATCACCAATCTGGAGATTACGCCGGCACAGTTGGCGCTGGATCCCTGCAATGCTTCGGTGGTCATAACGGATGTCAATACCGGTGATGTGCTGGCCATGGTGTCTTATCCGGGATATGACAATAACAAAATGGCAAATACTGTGGATGCGGAATATTATGCCCGTCTGAACGCGGACAAATCCAGTCCGCAGCTGAATTTTGCCACACAGTATAAGGCGGCACCCGGATCAACCTTCAAGATCGTATCCGCTACGGCGGGACTGATGGAGAACGTGATCAATCTGCAGACCAAGGTGAATTGTGTCGGAACCTTCACTGAGATCACTCCGTCTCCCAGATGTTGGAAGATCTCCGGACATGGGTATGAAAATGTGACTTCAGCGATCAAGGATTCCTGTAACTATTTCTTCTATAATGTGGGTTACCAGCTGGCAACGAGCAGCGGTAGTTACAATGAAGAAGCAGGTCTGGAGACATTGAGCAAATATGCGGATCTATACGGTCTGACCGATAAGTCCGGGGTAGAGATCGGCGAGTATGCGCCGGATGTATCTACCAAGGACCCGGTGCGTTCCGCCATCGGTCAGGGCAGTAACAGTTATACTACGGTAGGTCTGGCCAGATATGTTACCACGATTGCCAACAGCGGAACCTGTTATAATCTGACTTTGTTGGATAAAACAACGGATTCCCGGGGGAATCTTCTGAAAGAATATCATGCGGAAGTGAGAAACCAGATCGATCTGCCGCAGGAGTATTGGAATGCGTTCCATCTGGGAATGCGACAGGTAGTGGAAAATAAGAAATATTTCAGCGATCTGGCGGTAAATGTTGCAGGTAAGACCGGTACGGCAGAGCAGACGGCATCCAGACCCAACCATGCACTTTTCATCTGCTATGCCCCCTATGAAAATCCGGAGATCGCCATCGCAACGAGAATTCCTTTTGGATATTCTTCTGATTATGCAGCACAGTTTACCAGAGATATTATTAAGTATTATTACGGACTGGCAGAGGAAGATGATCTGATCACCGGCACCGCAGATTCACTGGATAATGCAGTATCCAACGAGATGTAACTATCCGGAGTCAGGTAAACACGGGCAGATGAACGTCGAATGCTGGCATTCGTAAGAGAATCTGACAGGGTTTATATGACGAAGTAACCACATTCGCAAAAGGAGAGCTTCAAAGAAGCGATTATGCGAATGTGGGACTCCGGATAGATAAATTAAAAAGACAGGTACAAGAAAATGAAAGATGCAGTATTGATCAAAAGCTTTACCAACGGAATCACGCTTTTAATGAGAGAAGATGCTTCCTTGGAGGAAATCCTGCAGGAACTTGCAGTGAAATTCACCGAGGCAAAGAATTTCTTCGGATCGTCCACCATGGCATTGTCCATGGAGGGACGTGAAGTCAGTGAAGTGGAGGAGATTCGTATTCTGGATACCATTCGGGAAAACAGTAATGTCAGGATCGCCTGTATCGTCGGTCATGATGAAGCCACGAACAAAAACTTTATTAAGGCACTCCAGCATATGGAGAAAAAGCTTTCCGGCGGTGATGAGGGGCAATTCTATAAAGGAACTCTGAAAAACCGTGAAGTGATAGAGACGGAGAACAGCATTGTGGTCCTGGGGGATGTATACCCCGGAAGTGCTGTGATGTCAGGCGGAAATATCATTATTTTAGGAGGACTGTACGGGGAAGCTTATGCGGGCGGAACCGGCAGGGAAGACTGCTATATCGTAGCGCTTGAAATGGAGCCGGAAAGATTAAAAATCGGCGATTTCAAATATAAAA
>ENA-UOJH01001584-UOJH01001584.1-human-gut-metagenome-genome-assembly--contig:-C148-NODE-1584-length-16194-cov-198.543280_pt1 | contig 16194 bp, 10 predicted proteins | sample MGYA00242345_ERZ723892 | MGnify/ENA metagenome assembly ERZ723892 | reverse complement strand
TAGCACATACCACGATGATCCAGAATGCGCCTCTTACTCCCTGAAAGCCCTCAGATTTTTTCTTAGGGGCTGCTTGTTTTGTAGTTGCCATAATTTTACTTTTTTTAAATTATTAGTTAATAAATTATTTGAATTTTTTTTCTCTAATGTTTTGTAGACCTTATTTGTGTCAAGACAAAGTTTGGTTTTTTCTGTTACTAAGGGCAAAGATAATAATTAAAAATAAAACACGAAACGCATTTAAGAAGTTTTAACGAGATATTGAATGTATTTAATCAATATCTCGTTGTTTAAGTCGTTTTCTACGCTTTTATTGTGCGTTTTTACCGATTTCTTATTCGTTTGCTGTTGTTTCTTTTCGATTACTTGAGCTTGCCCAACGCCTCCTTGATTCGGCGTGTTGCCTCTACGATATTCTCATCGCTTGTGGCGTAACTCATACGGAAACAATCAGGGTCTCCGAAAGCGTCACCTCCCACTGTAGCCACGTGAGCCTCTTCCAAGAGATACATAGCCAGGTCTGTGGAATTGTTGATGGTACGGTCGCCTGTGCTCTTGCCAAAGAAGCTGCTGCATTTTGGGAAGAGATAGAAGGCTCCCTGTGGCATGTTCACCTCAAGACCTGGTACTTCTTTAGCCAACTTTACGATGAGGTTGCGACGGCGTTCGAAAGCTTGGCGCATGTTCTCTACGGCACTTTGGTCGAGTGTGTAGGCTGCCTCGGCTGCTTTCTGGCTCACAGAACATGTACCGCTGGTGTACTGTCCCTGCAGTTTGTTACATCCCTTGATGATCCACTCAGGACCTGCGAGGAATCCGATACGCCAACCAGTCATGGCATAAGCCTTTGATACACCGTTGGCAATGATGACCTGTTCCTTCATGTCAGGTTCCTGTGCGATGCTGTGGTGCTTGCCGATATAGTTGATGTGTTCGTAAATCTCATCAGCCAATACGAAAACTTCCTTGTGTCTTCTCAGTACGTCAGCGAGTGCTGCCAACTCTTCCTTAGAATAGACGCTACCTGTAGGGTTGCTTGGTGAGCAGAGGATGAGCATCTTGGTCTTGGGAGTGATGGCTTGTTCCAACTGCTCGGCTGTCATTTTGAAGTCCTGGTCGAAACCTGCGTTTACGATGACAGGTACACCGCCAGCCAGTTTCACCATCTGTGGATAGCTTACCCAGTAAGGTGCAGGTATGATGACCTCATCACCAGGATTTACCAAGGCGAGAACTGCGTTGCAGACGCACTGCTTGCCGCCTGTACCTACGATTACCTCATTGGCAGTATAGTCAAGATTGTTCTCGTTTTTCAGTTTGGCAACAATTGCTTTTCTCAAGTCAGGGTATCCTGGAACAGGAGAGTAACGAGAGTAATTTTCGTCGATAGCCTTTTTGGCTGCCTCTTTGATGTTGTCAGGTGTGTTGAAATCGGGTTCTCCCACGCTCATGTTGATCACGTCGATTCCCTGAGCCTTCATTTCACTGCTTTTCTGCGACATCGCCAGCGTTGCTGATGGTGCCAATCTGTTAAGACGATCTGATAATTGTGCCATAATTTATATCAATGTTTATAATTCAACTGCAAAAGTAATCATTTTATTTCTTTTGCGGAAAGAAACATATTATTATTTAACTTTTTGTATCTAAATTGTTACATTCTGCCATGTTTAACCCAGGTGAAGCACATGTCCCATGCGGTCTCTCTTAGTTTTGAGGTATCGCTCATTGTATTTGTTGGGAGTGGTCTCGATGGGGATATTTTCTACGATTTCCAGTCCGTAGGCCTCCAGTCCGACACGTTTTACGGGGTTGTTTGTCATCAGGCGCATTTTGTGTACACCGAGATGGCGCAGCATCTGTGCTCCACAGCCATAGTCGCGCTCATCGGGTTTGAAGCCCAGATGGGTGTTGGCGTCCACGGTGTCGTAGCCTTCTTCCTGAAGCTTATAGGCGGCAATCTTGTTCATCAGACCGATGCCTCTTCCTTCCTGCTGCATGTAGATGAGTACTCCCTTGCCTTCTTTCTCGATCATCTCCATGGCTTTGTGAAGCTGCTGACCGCAGTCGCAGCGCTTGCTTCCCAGGATGTCGCCGGTGGCGCAAGATGAGTGAACACGTACGAGGATAGGCTCGTCTTCTTTCCATTCTCCCTTGATGAGGGCCATGTGCTCCAGTCCGTTGCTTGCCTGGCGGAAAGGAATGAGATGAAAGTGACCGTATTCTGTAGGCAGGTCTACCTCTTCACCTATTTCTATCAGCGACTCTTTCTTGAGTCGGTATTCTATCATGTCTTTGATGGAGATGACTTTCAACCCCCATTCCTTAGCAAACTTCAGGAGTTGTGGCAGGCGGGCCATGGTGCCATCTTCGTTCATGATTTCCATCAGTGCGCCGGCAGGGTAGAGTCCCGCCATCTTGCAAAGGTCGATGGCGGCCTCGGTATGTCCGCTTCTGCGCAGCACTCCGTTGTCTTGTGCATATAGTGGGTTGATATGTCCTGGACGTCCAAAGGTCTTGGATGTGGAGTTGGGGTCGGCCAGGGCTTTGATGGTCTCAGCTCTGTCGTGTGCAGATACTCCAGTGCTGCATCCTTCGAGTTTGTCGACGGTGACGGTGAATGGAGTTCCAAGCATGGATGTGTTCTCTGAAACCTGGTGGGGCAGATCCAGCTCATCGCATCGGCTGATGGTGATAGGTGCGCAGAGCACGCCACGTGCATGTTTGAGCATGAAGTTTACCTTGTCTGCATCAATCTTCTCTGCTGCTATGATGAGGTCACCCTCGTTCTCTCGGTCTTCGTCGTCTACCACGATGACGAATTTTCCTTCTTTGAAGTCTTCTACGGCTTCTTCTATGCTATTCAATCTTACGTCTTCCATTTTCTAATTGATACCTTATTATATATAGTTACATTTCTTTAGTTCTCATGATGATGTCGTTGTTCACCTGCGTCACCACTTTCAGGTCTCTGTACAGTCGCAGGCGGAAACTCCACATTCTAAGGTAGAGCACAGTGCCTAAAGGAACGATGAGGGCTGCCAGGATATTGAGCCATTTATGTTCGAATGGACGTGTGTGAGCCTTGGGCGAGAGTACGGGATACTGGTTGATGTTGTGCAGGATATATTTGTTCTTTGTATTCGACAAGTCTTCTATCACTGCTTCCAGTTCGTTGCTGATGCGCTCTATCTCATGATCGGGCTGATATTTGAAGAACACATTGATGAAGTTGGGCCATTTCTTAAGTCTGTGTTCCTTGTTGTATGCCTCGATATCTTCGTTGATGTGTTTCAGCTTGACGGCGTCCTCAGTGTATGCTGGGTCGTTGATGATGACCTCCTTGCCAAAGATATGTCGTTTGAGTCGTATTCCCAAAAGCTTGAATATAAACTCTTTGTACATGTCTATGTTGAATACCGTCGAGTCGTTGGTTGCCTTGTAGGTGACGAATACCGCTAAAGGTCCCAGTACGGCAGTGGCAAGTCCTTTTCCAAACCATATAGCCCAAATTCCGCTTCGGCTCATTCGGTATCCAGTGTTGTCGAGAATAAAGAAGGTGATGAAAACCAGTACCGAGATGATGACAGGGAATCCCAATCCTCCTTTTCGGATGATGGCACCCAGCGGTGCTCCGATGAAGAAGAAGATGAGGCACGACAACGCCAGCGTGAACTTGTTGATGGCCTCTATCTTGTGGTCTCTTATCAGTCGGTCGCCCACATTGGTGATCATACTCTTGAAGTCGAGGTCGTTCATGGCTTGCTGCACGTCGGATGAAGCGTAGTTTACTACCGACAGCCTGCGCTCTGTAGGCATCTTCTCGAACAGAGAGTCGATATTCACCTTTGTTGCAGCAGCTTTTTTCACAGCCTGTAGCGAGTCTTGCTTGCTCATGAATGGCTGGTGATAGTATCTTATTCTGGCATCAGCCAGGTACATTCTTCCTATCGAGTCGTACGACTGGTTGATGGAGTCGATGTCGTGTTCTATCTTGGCAAGACTCTTCGCCTTGGCATTGTTTGACAGCGAACTGGCATCGGTGAGGCTGAAGTCGTTGTCGAAGTCGAGCACGATTTTCTTCGAGATGAAGGTCTCTCTTCGGTAGGGCACTGCGGCGCTGTTGGCAAGCTCGCTGCTCTGCATGTTCTCAAACCATTCTCCGCTGTACAGGCTCAGTACGAGGTGTTTCTTCTCGGCCGTACTCTGCAGCATACCCGAGTCGGCGAGGATAATGGCGGCATCCTCATAGCTGTTGGTCATGCGATAGATCATGATGCCGTACAACTTGCCCGTCTTGAGGTCTTTCTTCTGTACGTAGAGGTTGCAGTTGGGGATTCCGTCATAGAAGATTCCCTCAGGGATTTCCAACTCAGGACTCTTCTGCTTCATCGAGATGAGAAGCTGTGCCAGCTTCATGTTGGAGCTTGGGCCGATGTTGTTCTGAAAGTAGAACGAGCTGACCATCACAAGAACCGTGATGATGATGAGCGACCTGAAAGCCTGCATCAGCGAGATGCCAGCGGCCTTGATGGCTGTCAACTCAGAACTTTCTCCCAGGTTGCCGAAGGTGATAAGCGAAGAGAGCAGGATGGCCAAAGGCAGGGCCTGTGGTACAAGCATGAGTCCCATGTACCAGAAGAACTGCGCCATGACTTCCACCGACAAACCTTTACCTATCAGTTCGTCGATATATCTCCACAGGAACTGCATCATCAGCACAAACTGGCAGATGAAGAATGTTCCCACGAAAAGCAGTCCGAATTGCTTCGCGATGAATATATCTAATTTCTTGATTCTCATTTCAGCTTGCAAAAGTAACATAAAAAACTCAAAAATCATTCTTTTTTTGTTTTTTTATATATTTAAATCATGTTTGCCGCTACTCAGCACCCATAGGGAGAACTGATTGCTTCAGTTGCTTTACTCGTGTTGTCAGCCTTAAGTCCCAATGAAATGTTGGCTTCATACTGGAGAAATCTTGCTCTTATGCTGTATAAATGTTTTGCTTTAGCAACAAAAATCTCCGTTCCGTGATACGGAATGGCCATTCCGTAGTTTGGAACGGCCATTCCGTGATTTGGAACGGCCGTTCCGTATCATGGAACGAAGATTTGTCCTGTGGTCGAATTATTTTTTCGTTATTGATAATATGAGTTGACTCAGTTATTATTTATTTATAATTCACGTAGACTTACGATCATAGGTTTACAGAAGCACACGCCCTGAAGGTCTTAGGCTTATATGGAAGTAGCACGCCCTGGTCTATGAGCTTCTGTCCCTTCGTGTTGTGTGTTGCTTACTTGCGGAAGTTGAATATATAATGCTGCTATATATAATAAGGTGTAGTATCTTTCGGAAGAGTATAAAAAGTAAAAATATTACTTTTTTGCAAAATTCTTTCGAAATAATTTGCTCAGTTCAAAACTTTGTATTACCTTTGCACCCGCAAACAAGCAAACGTTTGCTCGGATGGCGGGATAGCTCAGTTGGTTAGAGCGTCGGATTCATAATCCGGAGGTCCCGGGATCGTAGCCCGGTCCCGCTACGAAGAAGCACTTGTGAACATTAGTTCTCAAGTGCTTTTTTCGTTTTTAGCTAGTCAAAGAAAGAATAGGAAAGTCTTTCTGGTGGCTTTCTAATTGTTGCATGATAGTTTTGTGGAAATCTAAAAAAATGCAAAGATGCCTTTGTTTCTCAAAAATATTCGTATTTTTGCGGATGAAAACGAATATGACCTTATTTTAACTTAAGAGAAATGACTACTAAATGGAACTTTCGTATAGGTTCTCTATACCTTATTATATTATGCAGCCTGCTTCTTTGCTCGTGTGGCAACAAGCCCAAGAAGTATATTATCGGCGTTTCGCAATGCTCTATGGATGCTTGGCGAGAGAAACTGAACAGCGAGTTGCAGACAGCCGAGTATCTCAATGACTCAATAGAGGTGCGTCTGACTTCTGCCGATGACGACAATGACAGTCAGCTGTCGCAGATCAATTACTTTATCGACCAGGGTGTCAGTCTGCTCATCGTTTCTCCCAATCAGGTGAATACTATTTCGCCTGCCCTCGAAAGAGCACAGCAGAAGGGTATTCCTGTGATTCTTGTCGACCGTAAGACGCAATCGAAGAAGTATACTGCTTTTATCGGTTGTGACAACTATCTGTTGGGTAAATTGGTTGGCGATTATATCGCCCAGCGCCTGAAAGGAAAAGGACGTATTGTAGAGATACGTGGTCTTGAAGATTCTTCTCCTGCCATCGACCGCCATCGCGGTTTTGTTGATGCTTTGAATGCCTATCCCGATTTGCAGATTGTGGCTTCTGAATCGGGTGACTGGAAGGAGCAGAGCGGTTCGGAGGTGATGAAACGAGTATTGTCCAAGACACAGGACTTCGATTATGTGTTTGCGCAGAACGACCGCATGGCTTATGGTGCTTATAAAGTAGCCTGTGAGCATGGCTTGCAGGACAAATGTCGTTTTGTGGGCGTAGACGGTTTGGCAGGTAAGCATGGCGGACTTGAGTTGGTAAGACAAGGAGTGTTGGAGGCTTCCATGCTTTATCCTACTAAGGGCGACGAGGTGATAGCTCTGGCTATGAAGATCTTGCGTCATGAGCCATTTGCCCGCGACAACTATCTGTCCACATCGATTGTAACCCGGAATAATGCCGAACTGATTCTGATGGAGGCGAAGGACAGCGAACGGCAGCGCAGCAGTCTTGACATGTTGCACAGGAAGGTTTCTCAATACAACTCGGCCTATCATGTGCAGCGGTTCTTTACCTTGGGACTTGTTCTGTTGGTAGTGCTCTTCGTAGTAGTGGCAATTTATATGTTCCGCAGCTATCTTGTCAAGACCCGTCTTAACGAACAGCTTGCCCAGAGCAATGACGAGTTGAAGCGACTCAACGAGGAGGTGCTCGAACTGACACATTCGCGACTGGTGTTCTTCACCAATATCAGTCATGAACTCCGTACACCTTTGACGCTTATTGCCGACCCTGTGGAGATGTTGCTCGACGACCGTTCCATCAAGGGTAGGAGCAGGGAACTTTTGCAGATGGTGCAGCGCAATGCTCTGTCGTTGCAGCAGTTGGTAGGCTCTATACTCGACTTCCGTAAGATACAGAACGGCAAAATGGAACTGAGTTTGAGCCGTTTCGATTTGCCAGAGGCCTTGCATCAGTGGACGGGCGACTTTGCCATGACGGCACAGCGTAAGAAGATACAGATGCATTTGGACACCTCGCATTTCTCTTCTGCCGATGTCGTGGCCGACAAGGAGAAACTCGCCCGTATAGTCTTCAATCTTCTGAGCAATGCCTTGAAGTACACCCCTGCAGGTGGCTTTATTCATGTGTCTTTGGCGGATGAGGGAGAACGGCTCCGCATAGAGGTGAAGGATTCGGGTAAAGGTATCGACAAGGAAGAACTCACCAAGGTGTTCGAGCGCTTTTTCCAGGCCAAGGGTGCGGCGAGTGGTACGGGCATCGGACTGGCTTTAGTCAAGTCGTTCGTAGAGTTGCATCATGGTGAGGTGAGGGTAGAGAGTGAACTGGGAAAAGGCACTTGCTTTATCGTCCTGCTGCCCCGACAGCAAGAAGGTTTTGTGGAAGAACCACAGCCGGAAGCTGCCGATAAGTCTTCTTCTTTCAGCGATGACGGCTCGTTGCAGTATATCGACGACGGAGAACGTCATGGCGGCAAATTGCAGCAAATTATCAGCGAGCATGTCGAAAAGCCCACCATACTGATCATAGACGACAATAACGACATCCGACAATATGAGCGAACCCTCTTGCAGGACTATTATTTTGTGCTCGAGGCATCTGATGGTAGGGAGGGACTTGAGATAGCCCGCAAGGAAGTGCCCGATCTGGTGATATGCGATGTGATGATGCCAGTCATGGATGGGCTGGAGTTTACGCAGCAGTTGAAGACCAATACTGCCACCTCGCACATTCCAGTCATCATGCTCACAGCAAAGAATCTGGAAGAGCATCGTGCAGAAGGTTATGAGCAGGGAGCCGACTCTTACATCACCAAGCCTTTCCATAGCAAGGTGCTTCTGGCTCGTGTGGAAAATCTGTTGCACCAGCGTGCCCATCTGCGTCAGCTCTTTGCACAGGGTGCTGCCGAAGGAAAAGAAACAGAGGAGGTGTCCAGACTGGACGACCGTGACAAGGCTTTTGTCAAGCAGTTGCACGACATCATCAAGTCGAACATGGGTAACAGCGATTTTGGTGTCGAGGATATCGGAGCCGAGATAGGATTGAGCCGTGTGCAGCTTTATCGTAAGGTGAAGGCCATCACCGGCTCGTCGGTAGTCGACCTTTTGCGCAAGGCTCGTCTTGCCAAGGCCCGTCGTCTGCTCGAAGCCAACAGCATGAACATCTCTGAGGTGGCTTACGAGGTGGGTTTCTCTTCACCTTCTTATTTCACCAAGTGTTTCAAGGATGAGTATGGAATGTTGCCTGGTGATGTGACAAATGGTTAACTGACAGTTGTCTTTCGTCCGGTTGTGATGCCGGAATATGTTGTAAATCGTTCATAGAATGGTAATCATGTTGTGTCAGAACATTTTTATTATTCTATGAACGATTTTTTCTTTTCCTTTATTCTGTTTGTTCGTAACTTTGCAATCGAAAGGTAAGGAAACTCAACTTTCGCAGACTGGGGGAGTGGTAACTTCTTTAACAACTATAACTCCTGAACTTACGAAAGTTAAATAAAGGGATAAGTTAGGTTTAGTTTAGTTAATAAAAGGTAGTATTTGTTTTTAAGGTAGTTTGATTATTACTGGGGGTGCATCTAAACGTGATGTTTGGATGCACCCCTCTTTATAAGCCCTTTATGACTTGTTGGTGAAAAACATTTTCCTTTTTTCAAGATTTCTTTTTTCTTAGAATGATGAGAACCACACCTGCCAGGATGAGCAGGATGCCGATGCCCAAGCGCAACGAGAATGCCTCGCCAAAGATAAGCACACCGATACATACAGCTGTTACAGGTTCGAGAGCCCCCATGATGGCGGAAGGGGTGGAGCCTATCAGGTTGATTGAAATCGTCATGAAGAAGAGCGAGAGCACCGTAGGCAGAAGAGCCAACTGCAGGGCGCACCCCCATTGCATAGGAGTGTGGAGCATCTGCAGGCTGTCGCCCGACAACCACGAGAACACCAATATCGCTATGAAGCAGAACACCAAAATCCAGAAGGTGAACTTCAGGCTTGACATGGTAGTCTGCCATTGGTTGACGGCAATGATGTAGATGGAGTAGAGTAATGATGACGCCATGACCAAGGCAAAACCAGCCGTGCTGAGTTTGGCGTCACCGTCACCCTGGTAGAGCATTCCTACTCCTGCTACGGCAAGCAGGATGGCCATCGATGTGCTCCATGTCACCTTCTCATGGAAGAAAGCCGTCATCAGCAAGGCTGTCATGATGGGGTAGACGAAGAGCAGGGTGCTCGCGATGCCTGCTGCCATGTAATGAAAGCTCACGTAAAGGGAGATGGACGACAGGGCGAAGAAGGTGCCCAAGAGTGCAAACTTGATGGCGTGTCCCCATTTGATGGCGAAACTCTCTTTGCGTATCAGCATGACAAGAGCGAACATCAGTACTGCCAGTCCATACCGATAGCTGAGTACCGTACCCGAGTTGAATCCGTCTTCATACAGCTTGAGGGTTCCTAAAGGATTCGTACCATAACAGACTGCAGCCACTATGGCAGCTGAAAAACCTTTCAATGTGTTGTTGCCAGAAGGTTGTTGTTCCATTTCTTTTTGTGTTGTTTTACTATTTTTTTCTCCAGCTCCACTCTGTTGGCGAGTGTGAGGTGTTATCCGATTTATTTCGGGCTGCAAAAGTACATCTTTTATTCGAGAAAAGAGAAAAAATAGCAAAAGAAATGGTTGCTTTTGTCACTTTTTCGAAAATAAATTGTACCTTTGCGGATAAGTAGCGAGTTTCTCCTACGCAAACCTTGAATACATTCAAAATAACCAAACAACATAAAACAAAATGGAACAGATCAAGAACGAGCAGCTCACAGTAGAGATTTCATCTCTTGGAGCAGAACTTCAGAGCATCAAGGATGCTCAAGGTAACGAATATCTTTGGGACGGCGACGAGCAGTACTGGAATCGCCATTCTCCTATACTTTTCCCTATTGTGTGCGGCTTGTGGAAGGATACATACCGTATCGACGGCAAGGAGTATCAGTTGGGACGCCATGGCTTTGCCCGTGATACAGAGTTTCAGCTCATCAGCAAGGGCGAAGACCGAATCACCTACGCCCTGACCGACAGCGAGGCCACACTCAAGGACTATCCTTATCACTTCAACTTAGCCATCACTTATCGTCTGGAGGGTAAGAAACTGCATGTAATCTGGCATGTTGCCAATACCGACGACAAGCAAATCTTCTTCCAGATTGGCGGTCATCCCGCTTTCCTCGTTCCTGGTGCCGAAAAGGGTAAGGAACTGAAGGGACAGTTGAAGTTCGACAACCCTGAGCCAGAGCGCCTCTATGGCAATGTGGGCGGTTGCGTGGTAGAGGGCTATCACAAGGTGCCTACCGAGAATGGTGTTTGGGCATTTACCGAGGACAGCTTTGCTGACGATGCCGTCATCTTCGACCGCAGTCAGCTTAAGAAAATCACTCTTCTCGACGAGGCAGGTCAGCCTCACGTCTCACTCGACATCAAGACTCCTGCTGTTGGTATCTGGAGTCCTACAGGCAAACATGCTCCATTCGTGTGCATCGAACCTTGGTATGGTCTTCACGACTGGGCTGAGTACGACGGCGAGTTCAAGGACAAGTATCTCATGAACAGCCTGCAGCCAGGTGCCAGCTTCATGAGCGAGTACACCATTACGATAGAGAAATAAACTCAACCCAGCGATTTTTCAATACGTAACACATATTTTATTTTTGACACGATGAAAGAAGAAATGAATCTCCCCGAGAATGCCTTCCGCGAGTTGAAGGATGGTGAGCAGTATCAGCCCCTGATGGGTCCCGACAAGGCTTATCCTGAGGTCAATGCATGGTCGGTAACCTGGGGTATTGTGATGGCTGTCATCTTTTCGGCGGCAGCAGCCTATCTTGGACTGAAGGTAGGACAGGTGTTCGAGGCTGCTATCCCTATTGCTATTATTGCCGTAGGTGTGAGCACAGCCACCAAGCGCAACAAGGCCTTGGGCGAGAATGTGATCATACAGAGTATCGGAGCCTGTTCGGGTGCCGTGGTGGCGGGAGCCATCTTCACCCTGCCAGCCATCTATATTCTGCAGGCCAAGTATCCCGAGATGACCACTTCGTTTATGAAGATATTCTTGGCTTCTGCCCTCGGAGGAGTCCTGGGCATCCTGTTCCTCATACCTTTCCGCAAGTACTTTGTGAGCGACATGCATGGCAAGTATCCTTTCCCTGAGGCCACAGCCACCACACAGGTGCTTGTCAGCGGAGCCAAGGGTGGCGATCAGGCCAAGCCCTTGCTCATAGCAGGACTGGTGGGAGGTTTGTACGACTTCATCGTGGCAAGCTTCGGATGGTGGAACGAGAACTTCACAAGCCGCGTCATCGGATGGGGCTGCGACCTTGCCGACAAGGCAAAGCTTGTGTTCAAGGTGAATACGGGTGCTGCCGTGCTCGGTCTGGGCTACATCGTGGGTCTCAAGTATGCCCTCTATATCTGTTTTGGCTCTTTGGCTGTATGGTGGCTCATCGTTCCTGGTATGAGTCTGCTTTTCCACGATCAGGTGCTCAATGCCTGGAATCCTTCCATTACATCAACCGTAGGAGCCATGTCTCCTGAGGAGATCTTCCGTGCCTATGCCCGCAGCATCGGTATCGGTGGTATTGCCATGGCTGGTATCATTGGCATCATCAAGAGCTGGGGCATCATCAAGGGAGCTGTCGGTTTGGCAGCCAAGGAGCTGAAAGGAAAGAGTGGGGTCGATGCGGAGGTGAAGCGTACTCAGCGCGACATCTCATTCAAGATTATCGGCATCGGTTCGTTGGTCTGCATTCTTGTCACCTTCCTTTTCTTCTGGTTTGGTGTGATGGATGGCAACTTGCTCTTTGCCGTTATCGCCATTCTGCTGGTAGCCGTTATTGCTTTCCTCTTTACTACTGTTGCCGCCAATGCCATCGCTATCGTGGGCAGTAACCCTGTCTCGGGCATGACGTTGATGACCCTCATCTTTGCCTCTGTGGTGATGGTGGCTGTAGGATTGAAAGGTCCTGGCGGTATGTTGGCAGCTCTCATCATGGGTGGTGTGGTATGTACGGCGCTTTCTGTGGCAGGTTCGTTCATTACCGACTTGAAGATAGGTTATTGGTTGGGCACCACTCCCAAGAAGCAGGAGAGCTGGAAGTTCCTTGGCACCTTGGTGAGTGCAGCCACTGTGGGCGGTGTGATGATGCTCTTGAACGAGACTTATGGTTTCGCTTCAGGCTCATTGGCAGCACCTCAGGCCAATGCCATGGCGGCAGTCATCGACCCACTGATGAATGGAGTAGGAGCACCATGGGTGCTTTATGGCATCGGAGCCTTGTTGGCCATCGTGCTTACCTATTTCAAGATTCCAGCCTTGGCTTTTGCCTTGGGTATGTTTATCCCTCTCGAACTCAATGTGCCTCTTGTTGTCGGTGGAGCCATCAACTGGTGGATCACTTCCCGTTCTAAGGACGCTCAGGTAAACAAGGAGCGTGGCGAGAAGGGTACACTCATTGCCAGTGGTTTCATTGCCGGTGGTGCCTTGATGGGTGTGGTGAGTGCGCTGCTCAAGTTTGGTGGCATCGAGGTGAGTGTTGCTGACAGTTGGTGGACCAATCCTTTGTCTGAGATCTGCTCGCTCATCGCTTATGCCCTCCTCATTACCTATTTCGTGAAGGCTACGAAGAAATAAAAAACATATATATATAAGGTATAAACAACTTATGAAGAAAACAATCTTTTCATTGCTCCTGCTTGCCGTATGCAGCTTAGGAGCATCGGCACAGAGTGCCGACGACCTTGATGCCAAGTACACCCAGGGTTTGCTCAAAGTGGGAACCCAGGCTCCCGATTTTGTACTTAAGAAAGCCAAAGCCGACCAGCCTGCGCTTTCTTTGTCTTCTTACAGCACCCATCAGGAAGGCACATTGTTGCGTCCTGGCTGTTGGGTAGTGCTCGACTTCTGGGCTACATGGTGTCCCGACTGTCGCAAGGAGATTCCTGCGGTGAAGAATATTTATAAGAAATATCGCAACATGGTGAAACTCATCGGCGTGTCCTTCGACACCGACAAGGAGAAGTTGAAGGCGTTCCGCGCTGAGAATGAGATTAAGTGGAGCATGTTCTGCGAGTACAAGAAGTGGAAGGAAACCAACATCTCCAAGGCCTACAACATCCAGTGGATTCCTACCATGTATCTCATCGACCCTGAGGGCAAGGTGGCATATACCACAGTAGTGGTAGCCAACATGGAGAAGAAGCTTGCCGAGCTTGTTGCAGCCGGCAAGATTACTCCCTATATTCAGCCGGCAGAGTATCCTGGTGGAAAGAAAGCCCTGGTCAAGGCTATCTCCGAAGAGCTCCAGTTCCCAGAGGTGGCAAAGAAGTATCATGCCACTGCCAAGGTGAAGCTTTCTTTCATCGTCGACGAGGAAGGCAATTTGTCGGATATCACCGTGAAGGAATATCAGGGTCAGCCTCTCTCGGGTGCAGCCTTCTCTAAGTTGAGTCCTGCTGAGCAGAAAGACGTTGAGATACAGGTCAAGACAGTACTCTCTGTGGAAGCCATTCGTACCATAACAGCCATTGGCAGTCGCACCAAGTGGAATCCTGGTTCGGAGCGAGGCAAGGTGATGAGTACCAAGTTCTCTCAGACCATCAATTTCAAGTGCTGATTTCATTCTTTAATCGTACTAAGTTGTCTTTTAGCGCTGTTAAAGCATAAAAAACTGAAAAAATATTTGGAGATTTCAAATAATCATCCTATCTTTGCATCCCAATAGTTACGAGTGAGTGGCTATTGGGATGTTTGTATCTTCCCATCATGAAAGAAGCAAGCAGATTCGGGGTTGACTGGATTTGACGGCGAGATGAGATGGTACGTAAGCACGCGGAGGCTCGTTGGCTACCTCCTAAATCTTAGTGAACAAACAATTAATTGGCGAAAATAACTACGCTCTCGCTGCCTAATCGAAGTACAGTAGATTGGCTTTATTCCGTCACAAGGTGATGGAACGGGACATCGCTCAACGGATGTGGTTCCGAATCTTGTTGGTCAAGCGGTGCAGGTAAATCGGAAATAGCGCTTGTAGGCCTCGTTGCAAGTGTGAAATCTTAGAGGATAAGGGCATGGTTGGTGGTCCAGGTCTTGCCATGTCACGAAAACCGAAGGCTGGAATAAGCGTGTAGAAAGCGTATGGTTTCCTTGTGCGGACGAGGGTTCGAATCCCTCCAGCTCCACTCCTTATACAATAAAAGCTGCTGATTCATATCAGCAGCTTTTTTTGTTTCTTATTCTCTGGCAGGGCTGTTGATGGACATCAAACAGTCCTGTCAAAAAAGTGCTTTAATAGTATCTGCCCATGGCTTTGGGCAACTTTGCCCATAGTTATGGGCAAAGTTGTTCATCGTTATGGGTAAACTTGCCCATCGTAGTGGGCAAGTTGTATAGTTGTACGTCATCATTCATCATCATCGTTATCTTTCTCGCACGTACCTTATTATATATATACTCAACTTTCGCAAATGGGGAAGTTAAGATCTCCCTTCATCTCCCTTCAATTATGCAAGGTATAAACGCGGAGCCGCTTACCAAATCGGGTAAGCGGAACTCTGTATGGCTCTCATGTTAGAGCGAATCATCTTGTTTTTGATGAGATTAGGAGAAACTGTTTTTGCGTAATTTGCAGATAACTTGAAGGTTTCTTACTGTTTTTTTTGTGTTTTCAAGAAAATAGCTTATTTTTGCATCACAATTCAGTTATACGTTTTAAAAGGAGATGGATATGAAACGGATAGAAGAACGATATATTAGCTTGCTTACCGATTTCGGTTTTAAGCGTATTTTTGGAACAAAGCCTAACAAGGATTTGCTCATCAATTTCTTGAATTCCCTTTTTGATGGTTTTCAGGTCATCAAGGATGTGAAGTACTTGAATAGTGAGCACGTTGGTGACGTCTTTGCCGAGCGCAAGGCCATCTTTGACGTATATTGCGATAATGAGCGTGGTGAAAAGTTCATCGTTGAGATGCAGAATGCTTATCAGAAGTATTTCAAGGATCGTTCTTTGTTCTATTCTACTTTTCCTATCCGTGAACAGGCTCCAAAGGGGGCAGAATGGAACTTCCAACTTGAACATGTATATACAGTTGCTCTGCTGAACTTCGACTTGGAAGAAGAGGCATTTGACAAGGATGATATCAATCATGATGTGGGCTTGCTTGACAAGAAGACTCTTAAGGTTTTTAATGACAAACTTTCTTTCAAGTATGTTGAGATAGCGAAGTTCAATAAGACAGAGGAGGAACTTGACACGCTTTATGATAAGTGGTTGTATGTGTTGAAAAACCTTTCCCGATTGGATGAGCGTCCTTCAGCCTTGAAAGAGAAAGTGTTTACTAAACTCTTTGAGGAGGCCGAGATTGCGAAGTTCACCCCAACAGAGTTGAAAGAATATGAGGATAGTTTAAAGGCTTATCGTGATGTCAAGAACTCTATAGATACGGCTTTAGAAAAGGGGCGTGAGGAAGGTATGGCTAAAGGTATGGAAAAAGAAAAGATAGCCACAGCTCGCCGCCTTCTGTCAATGGGTCTTTCTGAAGAGCAAGTATCAACTGCCACTGAACTTCCGCTGGAGGAAATCCAGAAATTGAGAAAATAAGCCTGAATCTGGCTGAACTTTTGGAAAACAATATAATAATGAGGAATTCAAGTTTCTCAAGTAAGCCCCACACGCCCAGAACCAACGGTCACCGGCGCGTAGCGGAATTGAAAATCGCTGGCCGAAGGGTAAAGCAAAGGTAAATATTGATAATCAAGCCTTGAAATTCAAATTGAATCCCAAGGCTTTTTGTTTCTTATTCTCTGGCAGGGCTGTTGATGGGCATCAAACAGTCCTGTCTGTATTGTTATTTGATAACCACCTTCTTGTTGTTGATGATGTAGATGCCATTGCTCAGGTGC
>ENA-UOJH01001574-UOJH01001574.1-human-gut-metagenome-genome-assembly--contig:-C148-NODE-1574-length-16243-cov-5.002162_pt1 | contig 16243 bp, 16 predicted proteins | sample MGYA00242345_ERZ723892 | MGnify/ENA metagenome assembly ERZ723892 | reverse complement strand
TCGACCGCTGCGGGTGCGGGCTCGGACAGAGCGCGGATGGACAGGGAGATCTTGTGCTTCTCGTCATCGATAGCGGTGATCTTCGCGTCAACAACATCGCCGACGGTCAGAACGTCCTCGGGCTTGCCGATGCGGCGGTTTGCGATCTGGGAGATGTGGATCAGACCATCAACGCCGGGCAGAACTTCCGCGAATGCGCCGAAGGGCATGAGCTTGACGATAGTGACCTTTGCAACGCTGCCGACACCGTAGGTGTTGGTGAACACGGTCCAGGGGTTGCCGTTGGGATCCTTGTAGCCGAGGGAGATCTTGCGCTTCTCCTTGTCGAAGCTGATGACGTAAACATCGACCTCGTCGCCGACGGAGAGAACGTCGGAGGGCTGCTTGATACGGCTCCAGCTCAGCTCGGAGACGTGAACCATACCGTCAATGCCGCCGATATCGACGAATGCACCGTAGCTGGTCAGGGACTTGACGACGCCGTGGTACTTCTTGCCGACCTCGATCTCGTTCCAGATGGACTCGATGCGCTCGCGGCGCTCGGCCTGTGCAACGCGGCGGATGGAGCCGACTACTCTCTTACGGGCCTTGTTGACCTCGGTGATCTTGAGGCGAACGGTCTTCTTGATGAGCTGGCTCAGCTCTGCATCGCGGGGCAGATCGGTCTGGGATGCGGGGACGAACACGCTGATGCCCTTGACATTGACAACAACGCCGCCCTTGTTCTCGCCGGAGACAACGCCCTCGAGGACTGCGCCGGACTCGGCGGCCTCTTCGATATCGTTCCAGCTCTTTGCAGCGTCAAGACGCTTCTTGGAGAGCATAACGGTGCCTTCGACATCGTTGACTCTGACAACAACTGCTTCAATGGTGTCGCCGACCTTGACAACGTCTTCGACCTTGACGCCGTCGTCAGTGAACTCGGAAGTGGGAATGAAGCCGGAATACTTGGTGCCGAGGTCTACGCTGATCTCAGTACCGGTAATAGCCACAACATGTCCGGTTACCTTGTCTCCATTATATATAGTTTTGAGAGTCTCCTCCAGCATTTCGTCGAAGGACTTTTCGACCTCGACTGCGGATTCTTCAACTTTGATTTCGTCGCTCATTTTGTTTCTTACCTCCTTAATTATCCACGCCGGCGTGGATGCCCCCGCTGTGAGCCCGATGGTATCCGCGTCCGTGACCTTGTCCATATCCAGCTCATCACACTTCTCTATGAACTGGACCCAGCCGCAATGCTCAGAACAGATCTGGGCAAGATGCAGGCTGTTGGCGCTGTGCTTTCCGCCGATAACCACCATTGCGTCACATTCGGAGGCCAGCTTTTCAGCCTCCTGCTGCCGCGCAGACGTAGCAGTACATATTGTATCAGATATTTTCAGATTTGTACACCTTTTTTTTAGGATATTGCAACATTCGGTAAAATTACCGTGCGTCTGAGTTGTTTGCACCACAACACTTAGAGGTTTATCCCAAAAATCCGGATTTTGGTTCAGCCACGTCTCAAGCTCCGCCGCCGTTTCAAACACCATGTGCTCTCCGCACCAGCCGCATATGCCCTCGACCTCCGGATGACGGCGCATTCCGATGATAATCACAAAGCGCCCTTCGGCCGTGGCCTCGCTGACGATATTGTGGATATGCTTCACCTTCGGGCAGGTCGCGTCAACGATCTCCGCGCCGCTGCGCTCCAGCTCCTGCTGCACGCTTCTTGCTATTCCGTGCGCGCGGATCAGCACCTTTTCGCCCGCGTGTGCCTCTGAGGGGCTTTCTATGAGCCGCAGGCCGCGCGAGGCAAGCTCGTTTACAACGTCTGCATTATGGATAAGCTCGCCGAGGCTGCTGCACTTTTCGCCGCTGCGGAGCAGCTCCTCCGCCATTTTCACGGATCTGCTCACGCCGAAGCAGAATCCCGCACTTTTTGCGACAATAAGCTTCTTCATACGCCCAGCCGCTCCCGCACGATGCTCCGAAGGAGCGCCGCGCTCTGCTCGAAATCAATGTCGCTTGTATCGACGCGCACGGCGTCCTCAGCCGCCTTGAGCGGTGCGGCCGCGCGGCTGGTGTCCTGCTTATCGCGGTATTCTATATCGCGCAGGACTTCGTCATAATCTGCCTTGACGCTCTTACCCTGAAGCTCAAGCAGGCGGCGCTGCGCGCGTGCCGCGGCGCTGGCGGTCAGGAATATCTTCAGCTCCGCATCCGGCAGGACGACGGTGCCTATATCGCGCCCGTCCATGATGACGTTATGCGTCCGCGCCATGCGTCGCTGCATCTCCAGCAGGTATGCGCGCACCGCAGGCATCGCCGAGACGTTTGAGGCGCAGATGGATATCTCGGGCATGCGTATCTCGGCGGACACGTCCTCCCCGTCGAGGAACATTCTCTGCTCGCCTTCGTCATTATAGCGCATCTCTATGCTTATCTCCGGCAGCATCGCCGAGACAGCGATCTCATTTTTCGTATCGAGCCCGCGGCGGTGTGCCGCAAGGCCGACGCTGCGGTATATTGCGCCGGTATCGACGTAAATGTACCCCAGTTCCTTTGAAAGTCTGCGCGCAAGGCTGCTCTTTCCCGCTCCTGCGGGGCCGTCTATGGCGATAGAATTAAATCCGTTCATCAGAATTCATCCTTAAGTATAGATTTTCCGGCAATATAGCCGGTAGACCACGCGATCTGGAGATTGAAGCCGCCCGTATATCCGTCAAGGTTCAGCACTTCGCCCGCGAAGTACAGGCCGTCAACCAGCTTCGACTCCATGGTGCGCGGATTTACCTCCTTCGTGCTCACGCCGCCGGCGGTCACGATGGCCTCGTCGATCGGGCGCGTACCGGTGATGGACACAGGGAACGCCTTGAATAAATGCAGCAGGCGATGCCGCTGCTCGCGGGTTATGGAGTTGACCTTGGTGTCCTCCGGTATGCCCGACAGCCTGATGAGAACAGGTATCATCGACTTGCCCGCAAGGTCGCCGAGCGAATTTTTGAACTCCTTGTTCGCATACTTATCAAAGTCGCGCAGGATACGCGCGTCGAGCTTCTTCTCGTCGAGCCCGGGCTTGAGGTCGATCTCGAGCCGGTATTTTGCTTTGCCCATGTGCCGCATGTGTGAGCTTGCCGACAGCACCAGCGGCCCCGAGACGCCGAAATGCGTGAACAGCATCTCGCCAAGCTCTCGGTATATCAGCACGTCGTTCTCATAGGCCGAGAGCGTCACGTTTTTCAGCGCGAAGCCCTGCATCTCGGCGCAGTAATCATCGTCGCTTTCAAGCGGAACGAGAGACGGCCACGGCGTGTCGATAGTATGCCCCGCGCTGCGGGCGAATTTATAGCCGTCGCCGGTCGAGCCGGTCAGCGCATATGTAAGCCCGCCGGTGCATATCGCCGCCGCGCGGCAGTCTATCATTCCCTCGTCGGTCGGAACGCCTGTGACTATACCGTTCTCTATCCGGACGCCCTTGGCGTGGGTATGCATGACGCGCACGCCCGCGCGCTCACACCAGTGCGCCATCGTTCCCGCGACGTCGTTGGCGTTATCGGACACCGGAAACACGCGGTTCCCGCGCTCGGTCTTGAGCTTCAGCCCGTGCGACTCGAAAAGCTCCATAGTCTGCGTCGGCGACAGGCGGTTCAGCGCAGAGTACAGGAATCTCCCGTCGCCGGGGATATTCTCCATAAACGTCTTGATATCGCAGTTATTTGTGACATTGCATCTTCCCTTGCCGGTGATGCGCAGCTTGCGGCCGAGCAGCCGGTTCGGCTCCAGCAGTATCACGCGCATACCGCGCTCCGCCGCCGTTGCCGCGCACATCATGCCCGCGGGGCCGCCGCCGATGACGACAAGCTCCGCCTCTGCTGTTTTTTTATTGTGTTCCATAATGTTCTTCTCCGGGAAATTTATTTATCTGTCAAACGAGGCTATTTCTTCCGCCGTAAGGCTGCGCCATTTCCCAGCCGGAAGATCGCCGAGTTCAACGCTGCCCTCGCGCACGCGGCGCAGCTTCGTGACCCTGAGCCCGACGGCGGCGCACATTTTTCTGACCTGACGGTTGCGCCCCTCGTGTATAGTTATGGCAAGCTCCGCGCCGCCCGGCAGCAGCGATATTATATCGACCTCCGCGCCGCGCGTCATGTATCCGTCTATCTCCATCGGGTATCGCAGATACTCGACAGCCTCGCCGACGTCCTCGCCCTGCACCCAGGTGAGGTAGCACTTCTCCACCTCGTGCGACGGGTGCATGAGCCGGTTGGCAAACTCGCCGTCGTTCGTGCATATCAGCAGCCCTTCCGAATACATGTCGAGCCGCCCGACAGGGTACACCCGCGCATGCAGCCCGCTCAGAAGCTCCGTCACGCAGCGGCGATCCTTCTCGTCGTGCAGCGTCGTGACATAGCCCTTGGGCTTATTGAGCATTATGTACAGCTTTTCCCCTGCGGTGGGCAGCGGTCTGCCGTCCACCAGTATATTGTCCGTCTCCGTGTCCGCGCTCATACCGAGGGCTGCCGCCACGCCGTTGACGCTGACGCGTCCGACCTTTATGCACTCTTCGGCGGCTCTGCGGGACATAAGTCCGGAGGCGGAGATTATCTTCTGAAGTCTCTCCTGCATTATGCAAGCTCCAATCGTAGATGTAGATAGCTATAAGTTTTCCTGATCCGCGGCACATCGGCAGCGTAGACAAGCTCGCCGTCCGCGATCACCTCGCCGTTGTACTCGATCTCGTAGCGCCCCGCATGCTCGCCCATGTTCACCGGCGCGAACACGAAACGCGGCAGCTCGTATCTCACCGTAAGCTCCGCGTCACGCGGCAGGAACAGTGAAAGCTCCTCCGAGGGGCGGATGGCGGCCGCGCTCTCAGTCCCTGACGTCACCGGTACCTCCGGCAATGAGCCGTCGCTCAGCGCTCTGCGGTCGGAATACTGCGAGAAAGCCCAGTCGTAGAGCTTGCAATGGTCGTTCCAGTCGTCTGGGGCGGACAGCGTGACGCATATGAGCCGCGTCCCGTCCCGCTCGCAGCAGCTCACAAGGCAGCGCCCCGCGGCGAGCGTATAGCCGGTTTTCCCGCCTATGCAGCCTTCGCAGCGCCAGAGCAGCTTGTTGTGGTTATAATAGCACTGCTCGCCCACCTGCCGCGACGAGGCGGAGATGATTCTGACAAAGTCCTCATTGCGCATACAGTAGTCCATCAGCACGGCCATGTCGCGCGCGGTAGAATAGTGATCCTCAGCGTCAAGCCCGTGCGGATTTGAAAACGATGAATTCGTCATGCCGAGGTTCTGCGCCTTCTCGTTCATGAGCGCGGCAAAATCCTCAATGCTGCCCGCGGTATATCTCGCAAGCGCGTCCGCCGCGTCGTTGCCGGAGACGAGCAGCAGCCCGTACAGCAGATCCTCTACCGTGACGCACTGCCCCAGATGCAGGTACATCGACGAGCCTTCGATGCCGCACGAATCCGCGCCGACCTCAAGCTCATCGTCAAGCCCGCAATTCTCGATGGCAACGATGGCGGTCATCAGCTTCGTCGTGCTGGCGATGAGAGAATGCGCGTCGGCGTTCTTTTCATATATCACTTCGCCGCCGGAGTGCATGACTATCGCGCTCGCGGCGCTGGTGTCCGGCGCGTCCGACACTGCGTACGCCCGCGCGGAAAACGCGGCGAACAGCGCTGCAATAACTATAAAAATACTTCTTTTCAACAATAAGCACCACCCTTGAAAGATTTTGGGCAGTGCTTATTATTGACATTTGCCTTTCAGCTTATGCTATGTCTCAGCCCTTCTGCTTTTCGATAAAGCTGTCAACGCGGTCGATGACCTGCGGTACGAGGTCGATTATGCGGTCAACAGTGTTGCTGGCAGGAGGAGTGACGTTTATCATGCGGATGTTGCCCTCTTTGATGACGAGGAAGCCCATCGGCTCGATCTTAACGCCGGTCGCATTGCCGCCGCCGTAGGGTCTGCTGCCGTCGGCCTTCTTGGAGCCAAGCTCCACTCCGCCGCCGCCGAAGCCTACGCTGATCTTGGAGATGGGAACCAGAGTGATCCCGTCGGGGGTATAGATCGGGTCGCCGACGACCGTGTCCACCTTGAGAATGTTCTTCACGCTCTCCATTGTGTTCTGCATGAGTTCGCCGATAGGGTTGTTATCCATTTTTGTTCATCCTTTCCTCTGCCTGTCTATTTTCTTCTATCTGTTTTATTTCTTCGCCGTTTGTATCTGTCCCGCCGGCACGCTCTTCCCGCGCGAGTCTGCGTTTGTTTTTAATAATTATACCCAGTGCGCCGAAGGCTATAATAAACAGCCCCTCGAATATCTGGCCAATGCGCATCGTCACCGCGATGACAAAATCGACGCTCATACTGTCCGCCGTGAAGTCCACATCCGTGCGGACATCGGCGTCGCGCACCTTGAATTTCTTCCGGCATAGCGGAGCGAGCGACGACAGTGCGCCGTTGACATAGCCGTAGATAAGCGCGGTATCGTACGGGTCGTCTCCCGCCGCGGTATAGTGCAGCATGAAGCGGTCGACCCTTATGGTGAGGATATGCCCCACGCCGTGCAGCGCCTTTTTTGCCAGTGCAAGCAGCTCGTCACGCGAGAAGTTCAGATTCAGCCGCTTTTTCGGTTTTTCCTCTTTCGGCTGCGTCTCCGCGGGCGGCGGAGCCTCTTCCTTGGGCTTCTCTTTTTTGTGCCTGTTTTTCAGCTTTTCAAGCAGCGGACTGTTCGGATAGACCTCGATAAGCTTGCCGCAGACCTTCGCCGAGGCTTTGAGGTTTCCGCCGATATACTCGGCGTCTATCCCGACCCGCACCAGCGACACAAGCAGGATGAGCAGGATGACCAGCCCTATCACGGACAGCACCGCTATGCCGAGTATCTTCAGTATCACGCCTAAAATATGGAGAACTGCCAACTACATCACTCCTTGGTTTCCGACTCCGTTATCTCGCTGATGGTCATCTGATCCCGATTCTGTGCGTTCTGTATCTCGTCTATCGCCTGCTGAAGCTTCTCGATGCCCTCGCTGCTGCTCATATCCGGCAGCGGCGGCAGCTCGTCAAGCCTGGTAATTCCCATTGTGCGCAGGAAAACGTCCGTTGTTCTGAAGAGCGAGGGTCTGCCCGGCACGTCGAGCCTGCCGCAGACCTCGATAAGTCCGCGCTCCGTCAGCGCGCTGACCGTATATGAGCTGTCAACGCCGCGCACCTGATCCACATACGCCCTCGTGACGGGCTGGAAATAGGCGACGACCGCAAGCGTCTCCAGCGCAGGCTGGGACAGCATCGGCGGCTTGCGCTGCTCCAGAGCCTTTGTGATGAGCGCGGCGTACTCCGGCGCGGAACACATCTGGAGCTTATCCTCCAGCCGCAGTATTCTCACGCCGCGCTGCTCGCGCTCGTATTTTTCCGCAAGCTCGGCGGCGCAGAGACTTATCTCCTTCTCGTCCGCTCCGAGCACCAGCGAAAGGCGCGCGACCGGCACGCTCTCCCCCGCCGCAAAAAGTATGGCCTCTATGGCCGCTGAAATATCCATAAATTCACTCAACTATCTTTTCGATTATCTCGTCCACGTCGCCGCCCGTGAAGCTCAGGGAGTAGCCCTCGTCCGCGCGGTCAATGTGGATGCTGCCCATGCTGCAAAGCTCCAGCACGGAGATGAAAGTCGCAACGACCTCGCTGCGGCTGCGGCAGGTGGAATACAGCTCCGTCAGATACACGCTGCCTCTGCGCAGCAGATCGATTATCTGGCGGCTCTTGTCGCGCACGCTGTAAACTATACGCTTCGGCACCGCCTGCGTCAGCTCCTCCGGCTCCGCCATGCGGCCGCCGCGGGAGTATATGTTTAAGAGCGCCTTCAGCAGGTCGACCGGCTCATGCCGGTATTCGTATTCCTTAGAGGTCTTCGGCAGCGGCTCCGGCAGCTTGGAAAAGTACAGCAGGCCGAGCTCCGACGCCTCCTTGAGCTGCGGGATCACCTGCTTTACGGCGCTCAGAGTGTCCCTGCTCTTGAGCTGCTCCAGCGAGGCGATGAGAACTTCGAGCTCGGATACCTCTTCCTCCTGCGTGAGCAGCGTTTTCGTCTTGATATACAAAAGGTGCGACGCCATCTGCACGAACTCGCTGGCGATCTCAAGGTCGAGCTTCTGCATCTGGTCAAGATATTCGAGATACTGGTCGAGTATCTCGGAGATTTTGATGTCGCGTATCTCGATCTTATTTTTTGACAGCAGCATTAGGATAAGGCTCAGCGGCCCCTCGAAGTCCTGAAGCTCGTTTTTTTCGCGTACGACGCCCTCAAGATAAAAGCTTGGATTTTCCATTTATCGACCCACTTATCAGGAATAAAACAGATTATAGATAATATCGCAGCCGGCCTGCGCGATCGGGATGAGCGCGTTATACAGCCACTCGACCGCAGTATCCAGCGGCTTGCCGAGGACGCCGGTCGCGACAAGGAGGATCATAATTATTGTGCCGTAGCGCTCATAGCGCATGAGCTTATAATACTTTTCGTCGCTCATCAGCGAAAACAGAACCTTCGAGCCATCCAGCGGCGGAACGGGAATGAAGTTGAACACGGCGAGGCCGAGGCTTATATACGCCGTTATCATTATCATCTGCAGGATATACTGCCCTGCGGCGCTGAGCTGGAGCGGGATATACAAAAGCCCGTATATAAACAGGAAAACTATCGTTATCAGGATATTGCTGACAGGGCCTGCGAGCGCAGTTATGGCCATGCCGCGCTTCGGGTCTTTGAATTTATACATATTCACCGGCACGGGCTTTGCCCAGCCGAAGTGGAACACGACCATCATTATAAGACCCATGATGTCAAGGTGCTTTATGGGATTGAGCGTCAGGCGTCCGGCGTTCTTTGCCGTATCGTCGCCCAACTTATAGGCCACGAAGCCGTGGCTCAGTTCATGGAGCGTGATGCAGACGAGCGCGGGTATGACGCTGAGAAGTATATTGAGCAGGTATGTGAAATCAAAGCCGTCCCAAATGGATTTAAGTGCGTTAATCTTGTCCACCTCCGGTTTTCTCTTTATTTTAACAAAAATATATGCAAATGACAAGTAGAGGACGGAAATATTTCAGGCTTAAGAAATATTTCCGTCCTCACGAGCGTGAATTATAAAACTTTCATTATCTCCGCCAGCAGGAGCTCTCTTCCCTGCCCCTTTTCGGCAGAGAACGGGATGAGCGGCACCTCGTCAGGCAGCGTCAGCGTCTCGCGGATGAGCGCCATGTTCGGCTCTATCTCGCTTTTTTTCAGCTTGTCGAGCTTGTTTGCGACGACGACCATCGGGCAGCCGGAGCTTTTGAACCATTCAGCCATCGTCACGTCGTCCGCCGTCGGCTTATGGCGCGCATCGACTATCATGACGCCGAGATCCATAAGGTCAGGCTCCGCAAAAAAGATCTCCATCAGCTTGCCCCAGCGCTCCTTCTCGCTCTGCGAGACTTTGGCGTAGCCGTAGCCGGGCAGATCGACAAAGTACAGCTTGCCGTCAATGAAAAAGTAATTGACGTGTATCGTCTTTCCGGGCTGCGCGCCGACGCGGGCAAAGTTCTTGCGGTTGAGCATCCGGTTTATGACCGACGACTTGCCGACATTCGACTTTCCCGCAAACGCTATCGCCGGTATCGACGAGCGGATGAACTGCTGGGTGGAGGCGGCGGATTTTATGAACTCCGCCTTGTTTACGTTAAGTCCCGCCATATGTCACCTACTGTCTGACAGCGCTGCCGGCACCGACGCCGACAAGCTGCGGCGGGCAGAACGCGCTGTTCTCCGCACCGCGTATGAGCGCGACGTCCAGAACCTTATCGACATGATCCGTCGGGACAAACTCGAGCGCACGGCGCACTGTCTGGTCAATGTTCTCAAGATCCGCTTCGTTGTCGGCAGGGATGATAACGGTCTTGACTCCTGCGCGCATGGCCGCCATCGTCTTTTCGCGCAGGCCGCCTATCGGAAGCACTCTGCCGCGCAGCGTTATCTCGCCCGTCATCGCAACGTCATGGCGCACCGGCGTGCCGGTCAGCGCGGAGATGAGCGCAATGGTCACGGTGATGCCGGCGGACGGTCCGTCCTTGGGAACGGCGCCCTCCGGAAAGTGGATATGTATATCCTTGGTCTTATAAAAATCATGCTCTATGCCGAGCACACCTGCGCGGCTCCTGATATAGGTCATCGCGGCGCGGGCGGATTCCTTCATCACGTCTCCGAGGTTGCCGGTAAGCTCCAGTCTGCCGCTGCCATCAACCACTGCGGCCTCAACGTCCAGCACCTCGCCGCCGACGGATGTATACGCAAGACCGCGCACGAGACCGACCTCGTCGCGCACGCGCAGGTGCTCTGGCTTGAACTTTGCAGGCCCCATCAGCGGTTCCAGCCCACCGGCCTTGACGCTGACGCCCTTGCACTTTTCCTCGGCAATATCGCAGGCAGCGCGGCGGCAGAGCCGTGCTATCTCGCGTTCAAGCGTACGTACGCCGGATTCGCGCGTATACGACCGGATGATCTCACGCAGCGCTTCGTCGCTGACGCGGAGCTGGTTTGCGCGCAGCCCGTGCTTCTTGCGCTGCTTCGGCAGAAGGTGGCGCTTCGCTATCTGAAGCTTCTCCTCATCGGTGTAGCTTGCAAGCTGTATGATCTCCATACGGTCGAGCAGCGCTCCGGGTATGGTGTCAAGCGTGTTCGCGGTGGTGATGAAGAACACCTCGGACAGGTCGAAGGGTATCTCAAGGAAATTATCCCGAAATGTGGAGTTCTGCTCGCCGTCGAGCGCTTCGAGCAGAGCCGCCGACGGGTCGCCCCGATAGTCGGAGCCAAGCTTGTCTATTTCGTCAAGCACCATGAGCGGGTTGCAGCTCTTGGCCTGAATGATGCCGTTTATGATGCGGCCGGGCATGGAGCCTATGTAGGTCTTGCGGTGGCCGCGTATCTCGGCCTCGTCATGCACACCGCCGAGAGATACGCGCACGAGCTTGCGGTTCACCGCCTTGGCGATGCTCATGGCGATGCTGGTCTTGCCGGTGCCCGGAGGGCCGACAAGGCAGATAAGGCCACCCTTGATATTCGGGCTGAGCTTCTTGACGGCAAGGTATTCTATGACGCGATCCTTGACCTTCTCAAGGCCGAAGTGCTCATCGTCGAGGAGCTTTCTGGCTTTTTCAAGGTCGATGGTCTCCGTGGTCTTCTTGCCCCACGGCAGCTCAAGGCAGGTATCGAGATAGCCGCGCAGCACTGCCGCCTCGGACGAGCCGAAGGGCTGCTTCATCAGGCGCGACAGCTCCTTATTGAGCTTCTCCTTGATCTCGTCGGGCGCGGCAAGCGCGCTGATTTTCCGGCGGTATTCGCCGATATCGTCCGTCTGCCCGTCCTCGCCGAGCTCCGCCTGAATTATCTTCATCTCCTCGCGGAGATAGTACTCGCGCTGGTTCTGGTTCATCTGCTCCTGCGTTGCGTCGGCCAGTTCCCTCTCAAGCTGGAGAATGTTCAGCTCGCGGCGCAGGATCTTGCCGAGCCGGACGAGCCGTCTGCTGGGGTACAGCTCTTCGAGCAGGCTCTGCTTTTCGTCATAATTCAGGTTCACATTGTGCGCTATGTGATTTGCAATGCCGCCCGGCTCGTTGACTGAGAGCACACTTATGAGCTGTTCGGTCATGGCTTCGGGATTCTCGGACAGATAGTCGTGATACATCGAGAAGCAGCTGCGGACAAGCGCAACAATGCGATCTTCGCTGACGCGCTCCTCCTCGTCGGGCAGAGGCGTCACATCGGCGGTATACGCCCTGCCGGTCAGTACCATATGCTCCGCCCGCGCACGATAAAGCCCCTCCACCGTCACGCGGCGGATGCTGCTCTGCGGCTGGCGGATCTGCTGCTTTACGCGGCAGACGACGCCGACGGAATACATATCTTTTTCTTCCGGAACGTCTACCGCGACATTTTTCTGCGCCACGAGAAAAATATCTCTGTTCCCGATCACGGACATTTCCAGCGCGCGGAGCGAAGGCTCACGCTCGACGTCAAAGGTAAGGATCACGTCGGGGAACATGGTAAGCCCGCGCAGGGCTATCATCGGCAATTTTTCGGTTCTGGTGTATGTTTCGCTCATAGTTTCTCCTTTCCGGAGTGGGTAAAAATCAGTGGGCAGCGTGAATTATCTCTGGCGCGGTGCCGTTTTTCACGCAGTCCGCGGTTATAATGACCTTGCTCACCGTACTGTCGGACGGGACGGTGTACATCACATCCGTCATGACGCCCTCCATGACGCTGCGCAGGCCGCGCGCGCCTATCTTCATCTCTATGGCCTTATCCGCCACGGCCTCAAGCGCGCCGGGGGCAAACTCCAGCTCGACGCCGTCGTAGTCCATCAGCGCCTTGTACTGCTTTGCCATGGAGTTTTTCGGCTCGGTCAGGATGCGGACGAGGTCGTCCCGCTTCAGGGAATCCAGCGACGCTACGACAGGCAGACGACCTATAAGCTCCGGTATGATGCCGAACTTCAGCAGATCGTGCTGCTGCACCTGGCCGAGAAGCTCGCCGACGTCACGGTCGCGCCCGCTCTGGATATCCGCGCCGAAGCCCATCGACATCTTATCGGTGCGCTTCTCGATTATCTTGTCAAGCCCGTCAAACGCGCCGCCGCAGATAAAGAGGATATTCGTCGTATCGACATGGATGAATTCCTGATGCGGGTGCTTGCGTCCGCCCTGCGGCGGGACATTCGCTATCGTTCCCTCGAGGAGCTTGAGCAGCGCCTGCTGCACGCCCTCGCCGGAGACGTCGCGCGTAATTGAGGTATTCTCGCTCTTGCGGGCGATCTTGTCTATCTCGTCGATATAAATTATGCCGCGCTGTGCGCGCTCGACGTTGAAATCCGCCGCCTGCAGAAGCTTGAGGATGACGTTCTCAACGTCCTCGCCGACGTAGCCCGCCTCGGTGAGCGTGGTAGCGTCCGCGATGGCAAACGGCACATCCAGCATCTTGGCCATGGTCTGGGCAAAGAGCGTTTTGCCGCTGCCGGTGGGGCCGATGAGCAGGATATTGCTCTTCTGAAGCTCCACATCGTCCTTGCCGCCGTGCAGAATACGCTTATAGTGATTATAAACGGCGACGCTCAAAACCTTTTTCGCGCGGTTCTGGCCAATAACATATTCATCAAGCCCCGCCTTTATCTGCATGGGCTTGGGCAGCTTTTCGAACACGAGCGGGAGGCCGTCAAAGCCCTCCACGGGCGTGTCGGTCATCGGGTCGTCATCGACGATCTGCATGCACATACGCACGCAGTCATCGCAGATATAGCTACCGTTGCCCGCGATAAGACGGTTTACCAGCGACTGCGGCTTGCCGCAAAACGAGCATCTTATGCTTCTTCTGTCTTCATTCTTTGCCATATTCTTCTCCGTTCCGCCGATAATGGCGTTGATACGCTGATATATAGATTGGGGGAACCTGCGTCCCCCCAATCCGTGTTGCAAATATCAGCGCTTGTAAATGACCTTGTCAATAATGCCGTAGGTCTGGGCTTCCTCGGCGGTCATTAAGTGGTCGCGCTCGCAGTCGCACTCAATGGTCTCGATGTCCTTGCCGGTGTTCTCGGCGAGGATGGAGTTGAGACGCTTCTTGATCTTCAGAATCTGCTCAGCCTGTATCTGGATATCGGTGCACTGACCCTGGCTGCCGCCGGAGGGCTGGTGGATCATGATCTCGGCATTGGGCAGGGCGATGCGCTTTCCCTTCGCGCCGGACGAGAGCAGGAACGCACCCATCGAAGCCGCCATGCCGATGCAGATGGTGGAAACATCAGGCTTGATGTACTGCATCGTGTCATATATGGCGAGGCCGGAGGTAACGCTGCCGCCGGGGCTGTTTATATAGAACTGGATGTCCTTATCGGGATCCTGCGCTTCAAGATACAGAAGCTGCGCAACGATCAGGCTCGCGGTGGTGTCGTTGACTTCTTCGGAAAGCATGATGATGCGGTCGTTGAGAAGTCTTGAAAAGATATCGTACGAGCGCTCGACGCGGCTGGTCTGCTCGACTACATATGGAACTAAACTCATTGTATTTGACTCTCCTTTAAAATATCAGTATCCAAGAGAGCATATCCTTAACCCGGAATAATTATTCAGCCTCTTTTTCGGTCTCTTCGGCCTTCTCCTCTGCCTTCTCCTCGGGAGCGGCTTCGGTGATGATGGCGGTGTCGAAGATGATGTTGGAGGCCATCTCCTTCTTCTGCTCCTCGGCGATGAAGTCAACGCCGAAGTACTGCTAGAGCTCCTCAGCCTTTGCGCCGCGCTTCTCAGCGGGCTTTGCGATATACTCTTCGGTCTCTTCCTCGGTGGGAGCGAAGCCCTCTGCAGCGACGATCGCCTCAAGCAGAAGGTCGTTCTTGACCTGAGCCTCTGCTGCGGGCATGATGGAGGTCTTCATGGCTTCCTCGTTCAGACCCAGCATCTCGCAGAGCTTGTCCATGGGGATGGAGTTATCGGTCACGCCGAAGTTTCTTGCGTAGTTGCGGATGATCTCCTCGGCCTTCTCCTTGACCATGACCTCGGGAACCGCAACGGTCATGTTCTCGATGGCCTTGTGCATGAGGTCTGCGCGGACCTCGCCGTCGCGCTGCTCGGTCTTGCGCTTCTCAAGGTCTGCCTTGACGTCGGCCTTGTACTCGTCGAGAGTGTCGAAGCCGTTGTCCTTTGCAAACTCGTCGTCCAGTTCAGGCAGCTCGTTGACGGAGAGGTTGTTGAGCTTGATCTTGAACACAACGGCCTTGCCAGCGAGCTCGGGAGCGTAGTTCTCGGGGAAGGTGATGTCGATGTCCTTCTCGTCGCCGATGTTCATGCCGACAATCTGTTCCTCGAAGCCGGGGACGAAGGAGCCGGAGCCAAGCTCAAGGTCATATGCCTCGGCCTTGCCGCCGTCGAAACGCTCGCCGTTGAGATAACCGTCGAAGTCGATGTTGGCGACATCACCCATCTGAGCCTCGCGCTCAACGTCTACCTTGCGGGAGTTGCGCTTGCGGGCAGCTTCGAGCTCGTAGCCGATCTCGTCCTCGTCTACCTCTGCGGGGTAGCGCTCGGCGCTCAGGCCCTTGTACTGGCCGAGAGTGACCTCGGGGTAGAGGGTGACGGAGAAGGTGTAAGCGACGGTCTTGTCATCGGTGACGTTGACGTCAACGATGGAGGGGGCGCCGACGAACTTGACGTCGTTCTCGGTCACGCCCTGCTCGAAAGCCTTGGGAGCCAGCTCGTCCATAGCGTCCTGATAGAACACCTCTGCGCCGTACATGCCTTCGACGACTGCGCGGGGAGCCTTGCCCTTGCGGAAACCGGGGATATTTATGCTGTGCTTATTCTTCAGATATGCGGCGTTGACGGCAGCTTCAAACTCGGCTGCGTCGGACTCGACCTGAAAAGTAAGGGTGTTATCTTCTTTTTTCTCTACGTTCTTGACAATCATTTAGATTTCCTCCTCTATATGTGCATAACACAAGCTTTAACATGATATCAGATGTTGCCTGTAAAATCAATGACAAATTATTAAATTTCCGTTCGATTTTCCCATTATTGAGCGAGCGCCGTGTTCACCGGCGGGTTTCGACCCGCATTTATTGAAAAGCTGGCGGCAATGTGCTATAATGCAGCCCAGCGACTACTAAGGAGACACCCATGAAACCAAAGTCAGGCAAAGCGCGGCGCGCGCTTTTCATTCTTTTTATAATATACTGCGCGGCGATGCTGCTGCTTCTGTTTGCCCGCAGCAGCCGCTACGTCGGCGGCGGCTACATCGAGCAGCTTAAAATGAACCTGAACCTTGTCCCGCTCGATACGATGCGCCGCTTCGTATACGTGATAAAGCACAACCCGAACCCGCACATGCTGCGGTATGCGCATCTGAATCTCGGCGGCAACGTAGCCGCGTTCATCCCATTCGGCTTTTTCCTGCCATGTCTTTTTGACAGGCAGCGCAGATTCCGGCGCTTTTTCCTCACCGACGCCGCGGTCATCGTCTGCATAGAGCTGCTCCAGCTCGTCACGCTGCGCGGCAGCTGCGATATTGACGATCTGATACTGAATCTCATCGGCTCCGCGCTCGGATACGCGGTGTGGAAGCTTTTCGATACGCGCAAAAGCAAGAAGTCCTGATAAAATCAGGACTTCTTGCTCAGTCTGTCAAAGAACATGTGCAGCAGGGCGCGGATAAGAGAGCAGCGGGGGAG